>OJFC01000091.1_pt1 | contig 16458 bp, 11 predicted proteins | sample 1594021 | NCBI WGS metagenome assembly OJFC01 (sample SAMN05416739, study PRJEB24817) | seawater metagenome | isolation source: Sea water | place: Canada:Atlantic | collected 2013-07 | reverse complement strand
AGATGTAGAGAGGTCTCGTGGGCTCGGAGATGTGTATAAGAGACAGGCTGATATTGACGGAAATGGATATACAGATCTTTTATTAGGTAATGGACAACGTGCTTCATTCTTATTTGCAAATGAAGATGGCACTGCATTCACAGAAAAGTTTGAAGATCTATACATATTTTCTCAACGAACAAACATCGTAGATATTGATAATGATGGAGATCTAGATGCTTTTGTGTGTCATGATGTTGATGGGAATCATCCATACAGAAATGATGGAAATCAAAACATGGTCTTAGATTATAGTTTAATTGAGACTATTGATCTTGCTGGTAATTACGCTTCTTTATGGGTAGATTATGATAATGACGGAGACACAGATATGCATTTAACAAAATGTCGTCAGGGATCATCCCCCGGTGATCCAGAAAGAACAAACGCGATGTACAGAAATAATGGAGACGGAACTTACACTGAAGTTGCTGAATCTATTGGGCTAGCTGACAATGAACAATCTTGGGCTACCATATGGCATGATTTTGATAACGATGGTGATTATGATGCTTTTTGCGTAAATCATAGTGGTGCTAATCGTTTTTATGAAAATGATGGATTTGGTTTTTTTACAGATATTATAGCATCTACAGGAATAAACCCTACCGATCTAGGTGCCTGGGAAAATCACGGTGCCGATTTTGATAATGACGGATATGTTGATATTTTTTCTGAAATGGCGAGAGAGTTATATATGAATAATGGTGATATGACATTTACCGGTTCTGATTTACCTTTTGATGAAGGTGCGGTTGGAGATTTTAATGGAGATGGTTATCTTGATGTAGGTAGAGCGGGAGATTTATGGATGAATGATGGTGGTTCTAATAACTGGGTGAAATTTGCTTTAGTAGGAGTTGAAAGCAATCCAAATGGAATTGGAGCTCGAATAACTATTACCGGCGAATGGGGTATTCAAATGCGCGAAGTGCGTTCAGGAACTGGTTATAGCCATATGAGCTCATTAATTGCACATTTTGGCTTAGGAACAAGTACAGAAATTGAATCTGTTTTAATTGAATGGCCTTCTGGAATTATAGATTTTATTGAAAACGTGGACATTAATTCTCAACACGTATTTATAGAAGGTGAACATGTTCTTGGAACATCGGATTTCGCTCTAAACGGAATTAGTTTATACCCTAACCCAACTACTTCTATGGTCAACTTTTCATTAAAAAATATTGAAGGAACTCCAGTTAGTGTGATAGATGTTAATGGTAGAACAGTACTGAAAACTACAATTTCTTCAGATAGCAATATTAATGTTGAAACGTTAACAAACGGAGTTTATTTTGTTCAATTACAAGTTGAGAATAAAGACCTTAGTTATAAGTTTGTAAAAAAATAATAAGTGCTTTATCGAATAAAAAAAAGGCTGTCTATATAGACAGCCTTTTTTTTATTCGATAATTTGTAGTGTGTCCAGTTTTAATTTATATCGCAACCAATTATTTAACCTTTTAGTCCCCTTCTCCCTATTCTTTTTAGTATATTATTTATTCCATGATGACTGCGTAATAATTCTTATTTGTTTATTGATGCATGTTTTTTTATATTAATAAATCTATAAAAACCTGATTTATAAAAATAATCATTCTTCTATAAAGAATATATTTTAAAGGATTTCAACCTCTGCATTGGGATTAAACAAGTAGATTTTTCCAGTAGCTATTTCTAAACATTCATAGCGTTTAACTAGCTTTTTTCCTCTTTTAAAAATCTTCCCGTTATACAATCTAAAATCCCCACCCAAAGGTATTTCAAAGACATAGTTTTTATCATTAGGAGCATCATAATGCTTTAATGCTAATGACAGTTTAGCGTCTGTATCACTACTTGCTTTAGGGTTTTTAAAATGTATTGCTAAATAAGGCAGTAATTGATTAGGAAATATCTCAGGACTTATATAAGGCAACATAAGTTGTTGAAAAGTATGCTTCCATTCATTACCATGGGGTTTGACCATGCTTCCATACTTTTTAAAAGCAATTAAATGAGCAATTTCATGGATTAATGTGATTAAAAACCGATACGTATTTAAATTTGAATTAACTGTTATTTGATGCTGACCATTGGGCATTTTTCGATAATCCCCATGACGAGTAAGCCTTTCATTAACAATTTTAAGATATATGTTATGCGTAGTTATTAATTGAAAAACAGAAGCAACTGATGCTTGAGGAATATATTTTTCAAGAGTTTTTGGCATTGCTTACATTAAGGAGTCGAATTGGATACTTGCAGCACTTTACCATTGTACATTTGATGTCCAGAAAGTGAAAACTGCATGATATATTGAGCCATTTCTTCTGCAGAAACAGTTGCATTAAAACCTGGAAATGCTTCTTCTAACATCTCGGTTTGCACAGCACCTAATGCCAATGCGTTGAAAGAAGGTCCTGTTTCTTTATATTCTTCAGCAAGTAATTCTGTTAGTGTAATCAATGCTCCTTTACTACTGCTATAAGCACTTAAACCTGGAAATTTCACACTTCCTTGTACCCCTCCCATACTGCTAATATTAACAACGTGTCCATCTTTTTTCATAAAAGGGAGTATCGCTTTAGTTAATGCGGCTGTACCAAAAACGTTTACTTCATAAACGCTTATAAAATCATCAATCGAAGTTTTTGCAAAAGGTTTATTGATTAGAGCTCCCGAGTTATTTATTAAAATATCTACTTGTTTCCAATTTTCTTTTACAAACTGGGAAACCATTAGAATATCTTTTGAATCTGTTATGTCAAAAGGGAATATCGTACACCCGTCAAGATTAATATTTGAAATAGGTGCTGAATTTCTAGAAAGAGCCAACACATTATAACCAGCATCCGTAAACAACGGTACTAGTTCATAACCAATTCCTCTACTCGTTCCTGTTATGATAACATTTTTCATCTATACAAACATGGTTACAGGGTTCTCTACGTACTTTCTAAACGTCTCCAAAAATGCAGCTCCAGTAGCTCCATCAACAGTTCTATGATCGCAAGCCAATGTAACTGTCATCGTATTACCTATCACAATCTGACCATTTTTTACTACTGGTTTTTGTACAATAGCACCTACCGATAAAATTGCTGAATTTGGTTGATTAATTATAGAGGTAAACTCTTTAATACCAAACATTCCTAAATTAGATACTGTAAATGTGCTTCCCTCCATCTCTAGTGGAGTTAATTTTTTATTTCTAGCTTTTCCTGCCATCTCTTTTACATTTGCTCCAATTTGACTGTAAGTCATTTGGTCTGCAAATTTTAATACAGGAACTAATAATCCTTCATCTACCGCAACAGCAATTCCAATATGAATATGTTTTGCTATTAAAGTAGCAGTGTCTGTCCAATGAGAATTTACTTTAGGATGTTTGCGCAATGCCATAGCACTAGCTTTAACAACCATGTCGTTATAGGATACTTTTACACCAGGATCTAAATTTATTGCAGCTCTAGCAGCAATTGCATTATCCATATCTAACTCTACAGTTAAATAATAGTGTGGAGCCATAAATTTTGATTCCCCTAAACGTTTAGCAATCACTTTACGCATTTGTGAATTCTTCACTTCTTCAAAACCTTCTTCACCAACAGGAGTATAAGCTGAAGCGCCAACAGCTATTGGCTGATAATTCTCGATATCACGTTTTATAATACGTCCATTTTCTCCACTTCCGCGTAGCTGTGATAGGTTGATCCCTTTTTCTTCAGCAAGTTTTTTTGCTAAAGGTGATATAAATACTCTAACATTATCTACTGTTGAAATAGGAATTACACTTTTAGTGGTTTCCACTTTAGTTTCCACTACAATAGGTGTTTCTTTTTTTACTGGGGCTTCTTTTACCACTTTTTCACCTCCAGAACTATAACCATCTAACATCCCTGAAACATCTGTTCCTTTAGGTCCAATAATTGCTAAAACAGCATCAACCAGAGCAGTTTCTCCTTCTTTAACTCCTACCTCTAATAAAACTCCAGTATAGAACGATTCAAATTCCATCGTAGCTTTATCGGTTTCTATTTCAGCTAGAATATCGCCTTCTTTAACAAGATCACCAACTTTTTTATTCCAAGTAGCAACAGTTCCTTCTTCCATCGTATCGCTTAATCTTGGCATGGTAATTACCTCAACTCCATCTGGAATAGTTAACGGTTGATCTTCAATCTTGACTTCTGTTTCAATGATGGTTTCCTTTTTATTTTCAGAAATTACTTCAGCATTAGAATTTTCATTTATGAATTCAGAAATATCTTCACCTACCTCACCTATAATTGCCAAAAGAACATCAACAGGAGCTGTTTCCCCTTCTTGAACTCCTATATAAAGTAAGGTTCCTTCGTTAAAAGACTCAAACTCCATCGTCGCTTTATCAGTTTCTATTTCAGCTAAAATATCGCCTTCAGCTATTTTTTCACCTACTTTAAAAAGCCATTTCGCAACAGTCCCTTCTTCCATGGTGTCGCTTAAACGTGGCATGTTAATTACTTCAGCCATATAAATTATAATTTATGTGATAAAAAAGGATAATCTTCTTGCTCATAAACAGCATCGTACATCAGACTTTTTTCAGGATAAGGAGAGTCTTCTGCAAATTGTTCACATTCGCTAACCAATTCTTTTACCCGTTTATCTATTTCATCCAATTGCTTTTGTGTTGCATATTTTTTATCTAAAATAATATTTTTCACATAGGTAATTGGATCTTCTTCTTGCTTTTCTGCTACTTCTTTTTTTGTGCGGTAATTCTGTGCATCACTCATAGAATGACCTCTATAACGATAGGTTCTAATTTCTAAGAAGGTAGGGCCGTCTCCTTTCCTAGCTCTTTGTATTGCTTCGTCTAAAGCTACTGCAACTGTTTCTGGATTCATACCATCTACAGGTTTACAAGGCATATCATACGCCAGTCCCATTTTCCATAGTTCAGTATTACTTGAAGTTCTTTCTACAGAAGTACCCATGGCATATCCATTATTTTCCACACAAAATACAACCGGTAATTTCCAAAGCATTGCTAAATTCATTGTTTCATGTAATGATCCTTGTCGCATCGCACCATCTCCCATAAAAGTTAACGTAACTGCATCTCTTTTAAAATATTTATCAGCAAAAGCCAGTCCAGCTCCTAAAGGTATTTGACCACCAACGATACCATGACCACCATAAAAACGATGTTCCTTAGAAAAAATATGCATAGAGCCACCTAATCCATGAGACGTTCCCGTACTTTTTCCATACAATTCTGCCATTACTTTTTTAGGATCTACCCCCATACCAATTGGTTGGACATGATTTCTATAAGCGGTAATCATTTTATCTTTTGTAAGATCCATTACGTGCAATGCCCCAGCTAATATTGCTTCCTGACCATTATACAAATGAAGAAATCCTCTTACTTTTTGCTTGATATATACTTGAGCAAGTTTATCTTCAAATTTTCTCCAGAAGTACATGTTTTCGTACCAATCTAAATATGTTTTTTTTGTAATCTTTTTCATAATATTTGCTAGAAAAATTAATCCATAGCTTGCAAAAATACTATATTATTAGCTGCTATAAAACTATAAATTCTGAAAAGTATGTGAAATAGCTAATTGATTTGACAATAAGCTTTCAAGCAATTGTAATTAGGGCTAAAATTAAAGAAAGTATTTAGCAATTATAATAAAGTACCATCAAAAATAAGTGGTAATAAATCTTTTACCGAATTAGCTTTCATTATTTTACCTGTTTCTCCCATAAAATAGATTTCGATGGAAGGCTCTTGTTTTACTTCGTATTCTGCCAGTACTTGACGGCAAGACCCACAAGGTGCTATAGGAGAAGTTAAAACATAATTTAGGGATTTTGCAGTGATTGCCATAGAAACAATCGTGGCATCTGGATTTTGTGAACCGGCATGAAATATAGCTACCCGTTCTGCACATAAACCGGAAGGGTATGCCGCATTTTCTTGATTATTTCCGCTAACAATTTCACCAGATTTTAATTGTAGCGCAGCACCCACCTTAAAACGTGAATAAGGCGCATACGCATTTTCACGTGCTTCATGTGCCTTATTCATAAGTTTTTGTATCGAAACAGGAAGTTCTGATACAGCATCAAATTCTTCTAAATTAATTTCGATTTTAATTTTTTTCACTTTTTTTAGTATTCGTCGTATTCATCACCAAAATTAAACGTTAAACCAAAACGAAGGGTCCCTTCTAATGGACTAACTACTTTAGATGTAGAAATTAAATAAGAGAAATCTATTTTAATCGTGGTGTATTTAAACCCTGCTCCTAATGAGAAGTATTGTCTTGCACCTTTATTAGGATTTTCGTTAAAATAACCTGCTCTAAACGCAAATACATCTCTAAACCAATATTCGGCACCTAAAGCCCAGGTAACTTCCTGCAACTCTTCCCTAAATCCATTTGGTGCATCTCCAAAAGATTGAAACATCCCTTTAAAGAAACTTACATCAGGATTTTCACCTTTATAAATTGAATTATTTGCTATACTACCTGTTATTAGATCACCTTCATCATATTGTCCATCTCCATTCTCATCGATATAAGATATTTCTGTTCCATATATTGGAGGTGTTGGTACTAATAATTTGTTAAATTCAGCAGTTAAACCAATGGTATTGTATTCGTCCAGAATAAAATCAAATCCAGCACCCAATGCTAGGTTCGTTGGTAAAAAACTTTCTGAACCAACATCATCGTATTTTAATTTTGGTCCAATATTAGAAATATCAATTCCTGCCCTCCATCGACCATCAAAACTACTCATAGGAATCTCTTCACTTTGGTAATACGATGACAGATCTACTGCAAATGAACTTGCTGCATTTGCATTTTCTAAAGCTGTTTGTAATTTTAAATCAGATCTAATATACCTACCGGTTACAGCCATAGCTATACGTTCGCTTAAACGCAAAGAATACGTAATATCAAAAAGTAATTCATTTGGCTTTACTATTAAAGGCTCTTGATCTATTGTTTCTCTTAGTTCAATTTCACCACTACTAAAATATCGAAAACTAGCTGCTACAGCACTTTGTTCATTCAGTCTATTGTAATAGGTGATATTTCCTAAAAACACATCATTTACTAATTTCCCTAAATAGGGTGTATAAGTAACCCCTATTCCCTGCTTTGATAAAGCAAATGCAAACTTTGAAGGATTCCATTGTTGTGAAAAAGCATCCGCAGAAGTTGCAACTCCAATATCTGCCATACCAGCAGATCTTGCATCTGCTCCAATTAATATAAATGGAACACCCGTTGTGATAACTCTTGCATCGTCAGCTGCTCCAAAGCCAGGAATTACAGCTGTAGGATCACCAGGTACAAGTTGTGCTATACTATTAATTGAGAACAATACTAATAATGTAAGGAATAATATTTTTTTCATTTGTATAAAATTTTGAGCAAATATAAATTTATTTTTATAGAATAACGAGTTTTTCAAATTTTTCAACTCGTTTGTTAGTTAACGAAGAAATTACGGTAATCTTATAAACATAGACTCCTTTTCCAATTCGATCTCCAAAATCATCCTTGCCATCCCAAACAATATCTCTAGATAAAAAGCCATCTGTGTTTATAATTTGGTTTTGGGTCCAAACTACTTTTCCAGTAACCGTAAATACTTGTATTTGCACTTCTAAAGGCTCGAAAGGACGATTGTGATTGAACCAAAACTCGGTATAACTAACAAAAGGATTTGGGTAATTTAATACATTAGTAATTTCCAACTCCTCATTTCCCGCAACTATAAATTGAATTTCTGAAGTTGAAGAATTATTATAAACATCCCAAGCCTTAAAGGTTAGCGTATGTATTCCTTCTTCCAAATCTCTAAACGTAAAAGAAGCTTTACCGTTTGTATAATCATCCACATTTGCTTGATAATACTCATTGATAACAAAAGGATTAGACTCATCAGCATCTAAAATCGCAATCATATCATGGCCGATCCCACTTGCTGTATTTATTCCGTTATCATCAGATAATTTTGCAATTAAAACTGGAGAATCGTTTGTTATTCCTCCCGAAACAAAACTTTCATCATTCATAAATAAATTAATTAAAGGCCCTTGATTATCTTCTGGCGCGTCTTCATTTAAGCCTCCAATTTGTAAATCTATACTATAACCAGTTTGGTTACTTAAAGAGTTATCTTCTTGAGAATAAAAACTTATTCGACCGGTATCAACTGGTATTTCTGTATCTCTAGGCATTACAAATTCAAATTCAAAAACACCATCTATTACAGTTGCCTTCCCATTAAACAAGACTTCTCCTAAGGTAATAAAATCTAAAATTAACAATTGCCCGTTTTCTGAAATACCATCATTTCCCAAGGTGCTTCTTTCTAAATTTTTATCAAAAAGTTTCACTTCTAATACCCCTTTATAGTTGCTTATTAAATTTCCATTGATATCCTGAATTTCACCACCTAATTTAACTTTATCAAGCGCTTTTAATACTTCTGTAGATTCAGCAATAGGAATTTCGTTTATAGTCGTTAACTCAATTTTTTGTTTTGGAAAAGCAAGATGCATAGAAGGATCTCCTATATAAAAAACGACCCTTCTATTTTCACTGCCTATCGAATTCTTTGAAATACGCAGCGCTTCTGCTGGTGTATTGGGGATGTCCAAGCCATAACCAAATAACTCTGGAGTCAAAACTTGATTAAATTCTACACCTACTGAAGCAGAAATAGATCGTGTTGTAGTGATTAAAGATATAGCACCTCCTTCTTTATTCCAAAAGGTAAGTTCACCTGCAGTAACTCGCTGGGGATTATCAAATTTTGTGAACTCACAAGTAACCGTAACGATGCAAGGATATCGATTCTTATTTTTTAAATTCTGACCTGTTTCTTTAGTGTAAATATATTCGGAAGACAGACCGTCTTCACCACCATGACCAAAGTAATTTACTACAAGAGCACCGACTTCAATAGCGTTCTCAAATTCATCATTTACGTCTGGATATCGGTTTCCACCGGAAGAAGCAACTTGTTGATATGAATCTGAATGTATTTTTTTAACATTAATTGTTGGTTTTTCTAAAGAGACCTCATCTCCTAAGATGTCTAAATTTGTTTCTAACATCGTATATTCCCAGGCACTATCAACATCGTCTGACACTAAAACAAAGTTATTTCTCCAGTTTCCATAAGAATTTTTTGAATCGTAACTTGTAATTTTATCAACCATTGCATTTGCCAGACTAACATCGTCTACTAGAATTCGACCTATTGCAATATCTAATTTTTCACCAGGTAACATTAAGCCCTCTTCTGGATCCATATTTCCAAAAAAATCGTCTGACATAAAGGCTCTAAACGTACTATCACTCCTGTACGTGTGAAATGTCGGAACAATGTTATTGTTATTTGGTATTCTATCTTTATAATCAACGGAAGCATCACCAAATAAGCATAAGTATTTTATTCGCTTATCTTCTGAGGAGGCATTTTCATATACATACCGAACAAAGTTCCGGATTGCAGCAATGTCTTGTTTTCCAGAACTAAATTCTTCAAAAATATTATCTGTTGTAATTACTTTAACATTTATACCATCTACCGCTCTTCTATGATTTGCTAATCTTAATGCTGGTTGCAATAAAAACGAAGGAGTAACAATTAAGAAATCTATATCTTTAAAATTCCCTGATTCATCATTAAAGATCGTTCCCTTTAAATTCTGATTAGGAACATAGGATCGGTTTATTTTAATAGGTGTAAAATAGTCATTAGGGTTGACCGCAACATATTCTCTTAATTCACCTAAAATTGCTTTAAAAGAAAATGAAGAAGAATTACCTACGTTATTTTTTGCAACAATAAAATTGGGGTTGCTAACATCCCAAACTTGCGAAAATTGAGTTGCGTTACTTATTTGATATTCTCCAACTCCAGGAATAGAAGCTGCTTCAGTCCATCTAAAGTCTAATTGACCACTTTCACCTTTTAATTGTACTAAAGCATCCACACTGATATAATCTAAGTAGCCAATACTAGAAGGATTTCCTCCATTATTATAATTTAAAATAAAAACAATATTTTCATTTCCAGAAGGAATTTCACCTGAAAACTGATTGGAATCTAATAAAAAAGGATCGTTAATTGGAGAAAAAATCAATGGATTTAAACTAGTTCCATTTACAGAAACAGCCATAGAAGTGGCAGTTTCAGAAGCGGAAGCAACTTTAACTTTAACTTTCATTTGTTGACCTGGAATAATATTAGGGAAATTTAAATTAAAAGTTTGCTCACTTTCAATATCAAATCGATTACTGAACCATCGCCTTCCAACTTTAACTGGACTTTCTTCATCAATTTCAATAAATTGATACCTATTATACTGATTAATAATGTTAGTTACAGTACCTGAAGGCTCAACCATTTCTTGCACTCTATTTCCTAAACCTCCAGCAACAGTAACATAATAATACGATTCATCACTATAGGGATTGATGTTCGTATCAAAATTAGTTCCTTGATACCCTTTAGCATTAGTTCCATAAAACAAAACATAGTCATTAGTATCGAAACTCCCGTCTAATTCGCCAACGACTTGAATTGAATTCTCCATTAAATCAAAAACGGTATTATCGCTGTTTTTAAACGGAAGTGCTTTCCCTCCATTACCATAAACTTTAATATTCCTTGGATCAATACCATCCGTATTCATGCCAATACTATTTAAAAAACTTTTAGTTAAAATATGTACTCCGGTTTGTTCAACCTTAAATTTATACCAATCACCAGAAGCTAAAACTGAATTTGTAATAGGCATTCTTTGTGTTGCTCTGGTATAATTTTTATACCTATATGATATTGTAAAAGATAAAACTTTTTTATACACTCCATTAATTCTTACTATGGGATTAATAGATACTGAAGTATAATATACAGCTCTTGCTTTTCCACTTCCTAAAAAATAACTATGTTGCTCAGCAATTAAACTCTTATCTATTTTATTTATTTCACTCGCAGTTAAACTACCATAAACTATATTGCTTATCTCTAAAGACTCCGCCTCAGCAAATCGTGTATCTTGCCATTGCTCGATAAAAAGCATTTCCTGATCTATAAGAAGATCCAACAATCGTGTTGCGGATTTTTTATTAGATTTCGAAGACTTAGAAGACTTATTTTCAGTAGAAAAAGCTCCTTGATTACTTTTTTTAGTGTTTTCCCAATTAATTTCAATTGTTTTTTTTTGTGAAAACAAAACAAAAGGTAAAAATAATAAGCTTAATAGTAGTATGTGTTTTTTCATCTTAATAAGTAACGTATCAAATATACACTTAGTATAGTTGATTTTTTAAATTTTTTTTTTAAAATAAACATAATAATAATTCGTTAGTTAGTTCGTCGGCCTTAAAACCGAAACTTTAATGCTGTTCATTATATTTTAAAATATTATTGAATTATTATCGTTAATTACTATATTGCGAACCCAATTTTTTCATATCTGAAAACTATGAACTTTAAAAACAACCTAGCATTAAAGCTATTTATATTATTAATTTCAACTACTCTTTTAGTAAGTTGTAATAAATCCAGAAACTATAAGGATAGTTCTAGAGCAACCGGATGGAAAACGAACGCCAAAGAAGGAGGCTTTCAATACAACCCCGATGCAAAAGAACAGGAAACAGGTCCAGGACTTGTGTTTATTGAAGGTGGTACATTTACTAAGGGTAAGGTGCAAGATGATCCAATGCACGATTGGAACAATAGCCCTAGCCAACAACACGTTCAGTCATTTTATATGGATGAGACTGAAGTTACCAACTTAATGTATTCTGAATATTTAGAATGGCTAAAAAAATTATTCCCTCCTACCGAGGAAAATTATAAACACATCTATAACGGTGCTATTCCAGATACATTAGTTTGGAGGAACAGACTTGGTTTTAACGAAGTAATGACTAATAATTACTTACGTCATCCAGCATTCGCAGATTATCCTGTAGTAGGTGTTACTTGGTTACAGGCTGTAGAATTTAGTAATTGGAGAACAGATCGTGTAAATGAACTAATTTTAGAGGAAGAAGGATTTACTACTAGAAATGCTCGATATGGTGTTGAGCCTGGTGAAACTTTTAATACTCAAACTTATTTAAATTCACCTTCACAAACCTATGGCGGTAATGATTCTATTACTAAGGGAGGAAGATCTACTCAAGCTAGAATGAAGAGGAATAAAGATAGTTCCGATATATATGTTCAACGTAAAGATGGACTTTTATTACCAGGATATAGACTTCCTACGGAAGCAGAATGGGAATATGCCGCTCTTGGTTTAGTTGGAATACGTGACTATAACGTTTATAGAGGAAGAAAAAAATACCCTTGGGAAGGTCAATACACTCGTTCTGGAAAAAGAAAATCTCAAGGTGATCAATTGGCCAACTTTAAACAAGGAGACGGGGATTACGGAGGTATTGCTGGATGGAGTGATGACGGAGCAGACATTACAGCTGAAGTAAAGTCTTACCCGCCTAATGCCTATGGTTTATACGATATGGCAGGAAATGTAGCCGAATGGGTTGCAGATGTCTACAGACCTATTGTTGATGATGAATTTAACGATTTTAATTATTTCCGTGGAAATGTATATACTAAAGATTATATAGGTAAAGATGGAAAAGTAAAAATTGTAACTGCAGATTCTATTGTTTACGATACATTAAGTAATGGTAAGTTAATTGCTAGAAGTCTACCTGGAGAAATATATCAAGTCCCTGTCGATGAAAATGAAACTTATTTAAGAACTAACTTCTCTAAAAGTGATCAAATCAACTATCGTGATGGTGATAAAAAATCAACTCGATACTATCAATCATTCAGTGATGAAGAGGAAGAAGCGGATGATTCTAAATCAATGTATAATTCACCTATGCATCTTGTTACTGCAGATAGCACCGGGAAATTAGATCGTCAATACGATAAATCATCTTCTAGAACATCATTAATTAATGATCAAGCACGTGTCATTAAAGGAGGATCTTGGAGAGATAGAGATTATTGGTTAGATCCAGCTCAAAGACGTTATTTTCCTGAAGATATGGCTACAGACTATATTGGATTTAGATGTGCAATGTCTCGTGTAGGTTCAAAATCTAAAAAAGGAAAAAGACCAAGAAATTAATAAAATTTACAATTATATCAAAACCTCTTCAATTACTGAAGAGGTTTTTTTGTACCTTTATTTTTATGATTACAGAAGCGCTTCATAAACATTTTATCAAGTCCTCTGGTATTTGTACCGATACTAGATCCATTAATAATAACTGCCTTTTTTTTGCCTTAAAAGGAGCCAATTTTAATGGCAATACATTTGCAAATAATGCAATTGAAAAAGGAGCTTATAAAGTAATCATAGATGAAAAGGAGTTTCAAAATGATCATTCAATTTTGGTTCATAATGTTTTAGAAACCCTACAAGAACTTGCAACATTTCATAGAAATTACTTAAACATACCTATTATTGCGCTTACAGGTAGTAATGGAAAAACTACTACAAAAGAGTTAATCAACGTTGTTCTTTCTAAAAAATATAATACCGTTGCTACCAAAGGAAATCTCAACAATCATATAGGAGTACCTCTTACGCTATTAGCAATGAATTCTAATACTGAAATAGGAATTGTAGAAATGGGTGCCAATCACCATAAGGAAATAGAATTATTATGTAAAATTGCCAAACCAGATTATGGATACATTACAAACTTCGGAAAAGCACATTTAGAAGGATTTGGAAGTATTGAAGGCGTTATAGAGGCAAAAACAGAAATGTATCGGTATTTAAAAAGCAAAAAAAATACTGTTTTTGTCAATTTTAATGATAAAAAACAACGGAAGCATTCTGAAGGAATCAACAGATATACTTTTGGAGACGAAGATCAAAATTGTACTATAAAATTAGTAGATGCCTCCAACGAAGTTTTACTTCGTTATCAAAACACAACCATACAAAGCCACTTAATTGGACAGTATAATTATACTAATATTGCAGCTTCAATTGCAATTGGGGAATTTTTTAAAGTAACTGCTGAACATATAAAAGCAGCGATTGAAAATTTCATCCCCTCAAACAACCGTTCACAACTACTAGTAAAAGGCACTAATAACATTATTTTAGATGCCTACAATGCCAATCCATCAAGTATGATGGCAGCATTAGAAAACTTTATACAATCCCAGGGAGATCAAAAAACAGTCTTTCTCGGTGATATGTTTGAGTTGGGTCCTGATGCTGAAAAAGAACATCAAAACATCGTTTCTTATATAGAAAACAATTATAAAGGAACCTGTTATCTAGTAGGTGAAAATTTTAATAAAACAAAAGTCAATGCTTCCACTATTTATAAGTTTAAAACCTTTGAAGCATTAAAAAGATCGCTTAACAGAGCACCTTTAAACAATCAACACATCCTTATAAAAGGATCTAGAGGAATGGCTTTAGAACGGGTTTTTAAATATCTTTAATATAACATATTTTAACTATCTATATTTAGATTTAATTATGTAATTTTACTTTAAACAAACATTAAAATTAAAAAACACAATGAAAAAACTATTTACACTTTTACTGGTAGCTACATTATTTGTAGCCTGTGATGACAAAAAGAAATCTGATAATGAAGGACATGCTGCAATGATTGAAGCGTCTAAAAATGGAGCTCTAAAAACAAACAATGAACCGGCAGTTATTGGATCAGCATTTATGGATAATGGAACAATAAATCCTATAATTGGTGGTGATTTAAATACTGAAAAGGTTTGGTTAGCTTACATTCAGGCGCACAATGACAGGGATTTAGAAAAAATTACTGCAATAAACACTACTGACTGGGAAGCATACCTTCCTGATGGAAACGTACTTAAAGGACCCGATGCGCAAACTGAATTATTAAAAACTTGGTTCAAAACATCGAATCCAAAATGGAAAGTACAATGGATGATCACCAATAACAGCAATAATGAAGAAGGGGTTATGACTCAATGGCTAACTACAGGTAATGACCTTACCGATACCGACGAAGAAGGTAGTGAAACAGTTCAGCATCAAGTACATGATATCCAATTTGTAGACGGTAAAATAAAGAGAATTAATATCTATGATAGATTAAAAACTATAGAATAAATACAGGAGCTAAGCGGCTATCGTTTATGCAATAGCCATTAAGCCTTATGCGAAAATTATCGCACAAGAATTCAAACAATAAAACCTCAACTAATAATTATAAATTTGTTGAGGTTTTATTATTATTAGTTTTTCTATCGGAATGCAAAAGGTTCGATCCCCCGCATTTATTTTTAAGAATTATTGACAAACAATTCATTTATTTAAAATTTATTATGTGGTTTGAAAAAAATGCTTTTATAATGATTAAAAAGTACTGGTGGTATATTGTTCTTCTTATCATTATCTATATAATTTTTAAAGCAATTAATCCTTAATAGCTCTCTAATCCCGAAAAAAAAGAATAATATTAAGTTTACTCTTTCGAGTGGATTTGAATTAAACAACTCCCAATTATAAGTAAGGTTATCATTAAGTTGATAGCCTTTTTTATTATAATTTAATAGTTATAAATTCCTAATAAATAAGATTCATTTCTTAACCCAGATCAATGCACAGGATTGTTTGATGACTTATTTTTGGAAATTATTTTAAAATCAAATCATCAAAAATGAAAAAATTATTTACAATTATTGCATTAACTATCTCATTTAGTATGAATGCGCAATTAATACCTGTTACTGAAAATGGTACAACAGGACAAAGATTATCTACTTCCAATGAAGCTAATCACGGAGATATAGGCTATAATGCAGTTGATTTAAGTAATTCGGATTCTGCAAGCACAACGAATGGTGCAACAGGAGCTGCTTCTACAGCAATGGGACTTGCCACAGAAGCAAGTGGAGTTGCTTCTACAGCAATGGGAGCAGGCACAGAAGCAAGTAAAGGTGGTTCTACAGCAATGGGACAATTCACAAAAGCAAGTGGAACTGTTTCTACAGCAATGGGACTTTTCACAGAAGCAAGTGGAGATTTTTCTACAGCAATGGGACTTTTCACAGAAGCAAGTGATTTTGGTTCTTTAGTTATTGGACGATACAATTCAAGTGGTTCCTCAGTTACAAATAGTGCAACTGCATTTTCTACAGCAAACACAGCTTTTGTGATTGGAAATGGAACAGGTACAGGCGTAAATGTTTCAGATGCTTTTAAAGTAATGTTTAATGGAGATACTTATGTATCTAGTAGTTTATATTTAGGAGGAACAGAAATTACTTCAACAGCTGCAGAACTAAATCTATTAAGCGGAGCAACAAGTTTAGGAACAGGGATTTTATCTCCTGTAACTGAGAATTCAAATA
>OJFC01000087.1_pt1 | contig 16674 bp, 9 predicted proteins | sample 1594021 | NCBI WGS metagenome assembly OJFC01 (sample SAMN05416739, study PRJEB24817) | seawater metagenome | isolation source: Sea water | place: Canada:Atlantic | collected 2013-07 | reverse complement strand
AATTTGAAAGGCATGGTTATTTTATTTGCGACAAAGAAAGCACTCCTGACAATATTAAAATAAATCGTACTGTCACCCTAAGAGATACTTGGAAATAAGTTAAGCAATATATTATTGTGTCCAGACAAAAAAAAACCCTATCAATCGATAGGGTTTTTTAATTTAGAAGCTTGGCAGTGTCCTACGTTCGCATGGAAAAAACCACACTATCATCGGCGCTGAATCGTTTCACTGTCCTGTTCGGAATGGAAAGGAGTGGGTCCAATTCGCTATGTCCGCCAAGCAAACTTTTTTGAGTTAAATGAATAACTCATGTCTTTTTCAATATGTTAAGAAGTAAATTAATGTGTTTTGATTGCGTTTGCTTTAGTGTCAACATAACCTTAATAAGTTTTAAGGTTATAGGATCAAGCCTCACGAGCAATTAGTATCAGTTAGCTTCATGCATTACTGCACTTCCACACCTGACCTATCAACGTCCTGGTCTTGAACGACTCTTTAGTGTACTTAAAGTACAAGGGAAGTCTCATCTTAGGGCAAGTTTCACGCTTAGATGCTTTCAGCGTTTATCTCTTCCAGATTTAGCTACCCGGCTATGCTACTGGCGTAACAACCGGTCCACCAGAGATCTGTCCATTCCGGTCCTCTCGTACTAGGAACAGCCCCCTTCAAACTTCCAACGCCCACGGCAGATAGGGACCAAACTGTCTCACGACGTTTTAAACCCAGCTCACGTACCACTTTAAATGGCGAACAGCCATACCCTTGGGACCGGCTACAGCCCCAGGATGTGATGAGCCGACATCGAGGTGCCAAACTCCCCCGTCGATATGAACTCTTGGGAGGAATCAGCCTGTTATCCCCAGCGTACCTTTTATCCGTTGAGCGATGGCCCTTCCATACAGAACCACCGGATCACTATAACCTACTTTCGTACCTGCTCGACGTGTCTGTCTCGCAGTCAAGCACCCTTATGCTATTGCACTAACCTCCTGATTTCCGACCAGGATTAGGGTACCTTCGCGCTCCTCCGTTACTCTTTGGGAGGAGACCGCCCCAGTCAAACTACCCACCAGACACTGTCCTCGACCCAGATAATGGGTCAGAGTTAGAACCTCAAATATACCAGGGTGGTATTTCAAGGGTGGCTCCACGCTATCTAGCGATAACGCTTCAAAGCCTCCCACCTATCCTACACAGATAGATTCAAAGTTCAGTGCCAAGCTATAGTAAAGGTTCACGGGGTCTTTCCGTCTAGCCGCGGGAACACGGCATCTTCACCGCGATTTCGATTTCACTGAGTCTATGGTGGAGACAGCGCCCCCGTCGTTACGCCATTCGTGCAGGTCGGAACTTACCCGACAAGGAATTTCGCTACCTTAGGACCGTTATAGTTACGGCCGCCGTTTACCGGGGCTTCGATCAAGAGCTTCGCCGAAGCTAACCCCATCAATTAACCTTCCGGCACCGGGCAGGCGTCACACCCTATACTTCCTCTTACGAGTTTGCAGAGTGCTGTGTTTTAGATAAACAGTCGCAGGGGCCTGGTCTCTGCGGCCAACCTCAGCTTAGGGAGTAAATCCCATCACCAAAATCGGCGTGCCTTCTCCCGAAGTTACGGCACCATTTTGCCTAGTTCCTTCACCATAGTTCTCTCAAGCGCCTTGGTATTCTCTACCTGATCACCTGTGTCGGTTTGGAGTACGGTCTCTATATACCTGAAGCTTAGAGGCTTTTCTTGGAAGCATGGCATCAATGACTTCGCTCGCAATTGAGCTCGACATCGCCTCTCAGGATAATGATCTCCCGGATTTACCTAAGAGATCTCCCTACTGGCTTATACAGGGACAACCAACGCCCTGATCACCTAGCCTTCTCCGTCCCCCCATCGCAGTATATAGCGGTACAGGAATATTAACCTGTTTTCCATCGACTACGCCTTTCGGCCTCGCCTTAGGTACCGACTAACCCTGTCCCGATTAGCGTTGGACAGGAAACCTTGATCTTCCGGCGAGCGGGTTTTTCACCCGCTTTATCGTTACTCACGTCAGCATTCGCACTTCTGATACCTCCAGCACACTTTACAATGCACCTTCAACGGCTTACAGAACGCTCCTCTACCACGCATACAAGTATGCGTCCGCAGCTTCGGTTATCAGTTTAGCCCCGTTAAATCTTCCGCGCAGGCCGACTCGACTAGTGAGCTATTACGCTTTCTTTAAAGGATGGCTGCTTCTAAGCCAACCTCCTAGCTGTCTAAACCTTCCCACATCGTTTCCCACTTAACTATAACTTTGGGACCTTAGCTGACGGTCTGGGTTGTTTCCCTTTCCACGACGGACGTTAGCACCCGCCGTGTGTCTCCCGTGATTGCACTCATTGGTATTCGGAGTTTGCATCGGGTTGGTAAGTCGGGATGACCCCCTAGCCGAAACAGTGCTCTACCCCCAATGGTGAGACACGAGGCGCTACCTAAATAGCTTTCGAGGAGAACCAGCTATCTCCGGGCTTGATTAGCCTTTCACTCCGATCCACAGCTCATCCCCTAATTTTTCAACATTAGTGGGTTCGGTCCTCCAGTTGATGTTACTCAACCTTCAACCTGCCCATGGCTAGATCGCCCGGTTTCGGGTCTATTGCCTGCAACTATGACGCCCTATTAAGACTCGGTTTCCCTACGCCTCCCCTAAACGGTTAAGCTTGCTACAGACAATAAGTCGCTGACCCATTATACAAAAGGTACGCAGTCACAGAACAAGTCTGCTCCTACTGCTTGTACGCATACGGTTTCAGGATCTATTTCACTCCCCTCTCCGGGGTTCTTTTCGCCTTTCCCTCACGGTACTAGTTCACTATCGGTCAGTTGGGAGTATTTAGCCTTGGAGGATGGTCCCCCCGTCTTCAGTCAAAGTTTCACGTGCTCCGACCTACTTGTTGCAAACCTAGTTCTTTCTAAATGCTTTCGGATACAGGGCTATCACCTTCTATTGCTGGCCTTTCCAGGCCATTCTCCTAACATAAAGAATAAAGATTGCTGGCTAGTCCCCTTTCGCTCGCCGCTACTAAGGGAATCTCGGTTGATTTCTTTTCCTCTGGGTACTTAGATGATTCAGTTCTCCAGGTTAGCTTCCACACCCTATGTATTCAGGTGAGGATGACCCCTAAGGGTCGGGTTTCCCCATTCGGACATCTCGGGATATAACACTTGTTTGTCAGCTCCCCCGAGCTTTTCGCAGACTACAACGTCCTTCATCGCCTCCAACTGCCTAGGCATCCACCATATGCGCTTATTCACTTGATCATATAACTTGAACACACTAATCGTTGTGCTGCTTAAGGCTTGCACCCTAAACGTAAGTTATATGCACCGGATAAATACGCTTGAAATATTCGTACATATATAATTTCTACAAATGTGACTCTGTTCTATCTAGCGTCTAACGGATGTGCGTTTGAGGTACACCAGTTAAACTCAAAAACAAAATCTAATTTGCGGATGTCTTTACAGACTTCTTTATCACTTTCTACTTTTTTAAAGAGCTAATGTTAGGACTACTAACAGTAGATTCTCTGGTATCAAATACCAGAAGTCAGAAGACGATGAGTAAAACTTAATCTCATAACAGTAAAACGTAAACTGTCGGGTCTTCTGACTTCTGATCACTGATCAAAATCGGAAACATGTAATAGGTTGTGAGTACTTATCAGTGAATACTATAAGTTAAGGAGGTGATCCAGCCGCAGGTTCCCCTACGGCTACCTTGTTACGACTTCATCCCAGTTACCAGCCTCACCTTAGGATACTGCTTCTCCGAGGAGTTAGCGCATATACTTCGGGTGCGACCGACTTCCATGATGTGACGGGCGGTGTGTACAAGACCCGGGAACGTATTCACGCCGTCGTAGCTGATACGGCATTACTAGCGATTCCAACTTCATGGAGGCGAGTTGCAGCCTCCAATCCGAACTGGGCCCAGTTTTACAGATTGCCTCCACCTCACGGTATTGGTTCTCATTGTGCTGGGCATTGTAGTACGTGTGCAGCCCTAGGCGTAAGGGCCATACTGACCTGACGTCGTCCCCACCTTCCTCCCAGTTGATCTGGGCAGTCTGAACAGAGTCCCCGGCATTATCCGCTGGCAACAGTTCACAGGGGTTGCGCTCGTTGCTGGACTTAACCAAACATCTCACGACACGAGCTGACGACGGCCATGCAGCACCTGTGCATTGTCCGCCCGAAGCGACTTCTCCTTTTCGGGAGAATACGACAAGCATGTCAAGCCTAGGTAAGGTTCTTCGCGTTGCATCGAATTAAGCCACATACTCCACCGCTTGTGCGGGTCCCCGTCAATTTCTTTGAGTTTTAGTCTTGCGACCGTACTTCCCAGGCGGCTCGCTTAACGCGTTAGCTCCGGCACAGAAGGGGTCGAACCCTCCCACACCAAGCGAGCACCGTTTACTGCTAGGACTACAGGGGTATCTAATCCCTTTCGCTACCCTAGCCTTCGTGTCTGAGCGTCAGTGAATGTCCAGTAAGTTGCCTTCGCCATTGATGTTCCTCTCGATATCTACGCATTTCACTGCTACACCGAGAATTCCACTTACCTCTCCATTACTCTAGCACGGGAGTATCGGATGCAGTTCCAAGGTTGAGCCTTGGGCTTTCACATCCGACTTTCCGCGCGGCCTACACACGCTTTACGCCCAGTTATTCCGAACAACGCTTGGGACCTTCGTATTACCGCGGCTGCTGGCACGAAGTTAGCCGTCCCTTCCTCTTCAGGTACTATCAAACTTACACGCTATTAACGAATAAGTCTTACTCCCTGATGACAGGAGTTTACAACCCTAGGGCCGTCATCCTCCACGCGGCGTTGCACCATCAGACTTTCGTCCATTGTGAATGATTCTCGACTGCTGCCACCCGTAGGTGTCTGGACCGTGTCTCAGTTCCAGTGTTGCTGATCGTCCTCTCAGACCAGCTACCCGTCGTTGCCTTGGTGAGCTCTTACCTCACCAACTAGCTGATAGGCCGCGAGCCCATCCTTAAGCGACACCCGAAGGCATCTTTACTCCGTAGAGACTATGGGGCATTAATCTTCCTTTCGAAAGGCTATTCCCCACTCAAGGGTAGGATTCTCACGTGTTACTAACCCGTCCGCCACTAAGAATTTCATTAGCAAGCTATTGAAATTCTCCGTTCGACTTGCATGTCTTATCCACGCCGCCAGCGTTCGTTCTGAGCCAGAATCAAACTCTCCGTAGAAATGTTGAATCTGACATCTAAACATTTTTTGGCAGACACCGTAGTGACTGCCGCGCTTAGCTATCAAATTGAATTTTTTTAAGAATCTTTGCAGACTCTCAAGGAAGGGCTTGTCCGTTCTCACGGGGCTTCTCCCTTTTGACCCGCACCCCAACTCATTAAAATCGAGTTGCAGTGCACAATCTAATTTTTTGTCATCTTTCCGACAGATTCATCAAGTAGTTTGCTTTTTGCTTACTAATCGCTGTGGGAATCTGTGGAACCCATACTGTGAAAGAACTGGTCAGTGGGGACTAAGAAGCCGATCGTCTTCAGGAGATTCCTGAGGCGCGATCGACTGGCGTGTCTCTCACTGGCGGCCACTGCTTGCCGCAGCGCAACTCTAATGAAAATCCGCCCTCCGTCAACGATTTAAGACCCACTTTTCCGGATAAATATTCATTCACTCCACGAATCCCTTAACTACGGGAGTAAATTGCCCTTTTCGACCTCTTATTTTTTCTGCAAAAGTTCTCTTTTTAATTAAGATACCTTAGATATCCTCTTCAGATGTGGCTCAACTGGGTTTCGGAAGTGGTTTTAAGGCAAAGACTGGGACCATGAATAAACTGTCGCCAAATGAGCCATCAGTTTTTCTTCGCCATCCTCCACATCAACCGTCGGAAGGCCTCCTTCTCAAACACAAATCCCACGCCTTCGTCCCGCCTTGCCCTCTCAAGAAATCACTCTGACATTCCTTTCTTTTGAAACACTACTTAGCAGAACCCAAGCATCATTCACGAATGCCTGCGAACGACTTGCTTCCTGATAAAAATCATGGTTTGTCGTCAATGATGACACGTCGGTAAACAGGGCCATTCATATCGTCTTGGCTGCGAGTGAATATGGCTTCCAGTCCATCAGCAGCTTGGTGGGCGTCAGGCAAAGGTCGCCGAATTGCCAAGTCGCAACTTTCTTCGAATGAATGATAGGAGTCTTCTCCTGTTTCAGAAGTGAGCTTGAACTCTTCTCCGGTGATCGAGACGGCAGTGTCGCGAATAGGATGAGTTGTGCATGTTCCTTCCCAAGCCATTCCTGGAGTTCCTCCTGTTGGCCCGGCGCACCAACTATTGGGGTCTTCTCCGCGGGAAGTAATCCCTACTCGTTCGAGTCCCTGTCCGCCACCGGCTGCCCCGATATCCCACGGGTGGTGATTTTGAAAAATCGCTTCATCAATAATGATGAAGCGGGACTCTTGTCCTTTTAGTCCTGATGGACAATGGAGCCGTATTTGACCACGCGCGTTAGAAAAAATTGAGTCTGGAAGTTTGAAAATCTGTGCTTCGTCAGGAATGTCAACGGGGCTCGAGGACTCAGGAACGCAAAGAATAAAACCACCAGGAGGCACGGATGTATTTTCTGGAAAGCTAAATCGAGCGCAGAGGTTGTTGCTGATTTCCCATGTTCTAGTTGGTATTTCGATTTCCCAAAGAGAGAGCGTTTCTTGGGTTGTATTGTGTAATTCGATGTATGGAAATCCATCGACATCAGGATGGTACATGATTTCTGAAACAATCAGGGAGGGTGGTGGTGGTCCGGAATTTTCCAAGCCAAAACTTGGAGTTTTTTCGGCAAGGAAGTAATCGATTCCCTCGGACGTGTGATGGCGCCCAAGGGACGCATTTTTGGCACTCCCCGAAAATCTGACTCCGTGGGTGTAGCCGGTCAGTTCGCCCTCATGATCCCCGGAAAACAAGTAGCAGCGACCTTCGATTGAACTGAAGGATAGATCGCTCCCTGCTGCCACAAAATCTGATCCATCAACGACGAGATATCCTCTGCTGGGGATGATCATATCCGATGCGAACTTGTATTGGTATGGCTGATTTCGGTGGTCGCTGAGCCACCACCCTCCAATATTGACGTCATCTAGGGTAGGATTGAAAATCTCAACGCTGTCCCGAAGCTCTCCAACTGACCGTGATCGGAGTTCATTAATCAAAAGAGGAGGGATATTTGGTTCGGGGTCGTCTGCACCCGGTGACCCAAGCCGCTGAGCACTCGCGCGCCATGTCGAGAACTGGGTCGGGTCAGCTGTCGGATCCAAATTCGTTCGAGTGAGAGAAAAGCCAACCTCTTGAGACAAATCTTCGAAATAGCCGTGATTATCCGGAGCAACGGCCCAAGGATAGTGGCTGTCGAAACGCATTTGAGTCGCAATGCTTCCGTCGGAATTCGTGAGGGCGATTCGAGCCCGTGAATTACTTAATTCTGCGGTCAGAATTCCTTGAAACGGGATATCAGGATAGAGAGATTCAAATTTTTTGGGGCTAGCGACAATGAGCAAGAACCCGCCCGGAGGGACGAAGGAGTCTTCGGGAAAGGTGTCGGAGAGTAGGGCGTCGGGTCCGGTTATTGCTAGATCAACAATGCCAAGCCCCGAAATATTCAAGGGAATATCTCCGATGTTCTTAAACTCGATGAACTCCTCCGGTTCGAATCTTGTATCGGTGGGCTGATACATGACCTCGGTAATGAGGAGGTTTGAGAAGTCCTGATCGGCTTTAAAAGTGGCAATACGCAGTTCACTCCATTCATCCCCGGATTTCACCCTGGCGTGAACCACCATTGATCGGTTCACTGATGAGGGCTCGTCGAAACAGCCGTCTTCGAGAGGGATAGGGTGTATCCGGGCTGATGAGCGAACAGATCCGCAGTGGGTGCGCGGATCTGTTCCGTCAGTGGTGTAGAAAATAGCGCCGAATGGGTTTGGATTGCTGATCGACAATAGTTTCGGCACTGTCACAGGACCACTTGCCGGAGAAATTTCCGGAGCTTGGAGAGCGGAAACCTTACTACACAAAATAATTAGTGAAGAGAAGACGGGTCCTAATCCCATCAAGATCTCTCGAAAATTATTCATCATTTAATAATTAAGGGCTGGGGGGAGGATGTCAAGAAAGAGAAAGGTCCTGTTTTGGAGCGGCGATCAAATGATTTCTTCTCACATCATCCAGAGATTAGGGGGTGCGATCACCAAGCTTCTGGGCAACCGCTTCAGCATCATAAACGCAGCCCCCCCAGCTTCCGCCGCTGGCATTCTGAAGGGCGGCCCAGAGGCGGGTGTCGTCAGGGAGATCGGGGTGGACGCTGATCTTGGGGTGGAGGTCACGAGCCATGAGCCCTTCGAGATCACCGAGGTAGTCGATGTTTCCCGTAAGGTTCACCGTATCGATGCGGACGCTGACGGGGTCGCCGTCACGGAGCTTTCCGATCGGGCCTCCGGCGAGAGCTTCGGGGCTGACGTGACCGATGCAGGCACCAGTGGAGACACCGGAAAACCGACCATCGGTGACAAGCGCGACTTGCTTGCCGACCTCGCAGTATTTCAAAGCAGAGGTCACTTGGTAGGTCTCTGGCATGCCGGCTCCCATCGGGCCGATGCCAGCAAGAATCATAATATCATAGGCGCGGATGCGGTCGGCACTCTGGGATTTCACGGCCGTGATCGCTGCGGCTTCACTTCCGAACACACGCGCACGTCCCTCCAAGAAAAAGATCCCCTCTTCATCGATCATCGAGGGATCGATAGCGGTGCTTTTGACGACACTGCCCTCAGGCGCGAGATTTCCTTGCGGAAAGGTGACGCTACTGGAAAGGCTGCGATCGAGCGAGCGAATGACATCATCGGGATCGATCCCATCGATTTCGAAAAGCCGATCGCGGCAGCGTTTTCGGCGCTCGGACTTCTCCCACCACTCGAGGTTTTCCTCCAAGGTGAGCCCACTGACAGTGCGCACACTCAAATCAAGATGCTCGCGGATCTTGAGCATCGTTTCGGGGACTCCTCCAGCGAGGAAGACCTGCACCGTGGCGTAGCCTTGCGGACCATTCGGAAGGGCATCAACGACGCGGGGCACGAGCCGGTTCGCTTCCTGCCAATCGTTCACGGTAGGACGAGGAAGTCCGGCGGCATGGGCGATCGCGGGAAGATGGAGAATGAGATTGGTAGATCCACCAAAGGCCGCATGAAGAATCATGGCATTGCGAAAAGAAGCCTCCGTGAGGATCTCGCTCATCGAATGCTCGAGACGCATCGCTGCCCTACCACTACGGGTTGCTAGATCTTTCCAAATCTGCGAGCCACTCGGGCTTAGCCCACTGTGAGGCAGACTCATCCCGAGCCCCTCACCCATGACTTGGCTGGAAGCCGCAGTGCCGAGAAATTGGCAGCCCCCTCCCGGACTCGCACAGGCACGGCACGCGGTCGCCGCCGCTTCTCCAAGGCTGATCTCACCATGGGCATAGCGTGCGCCCAGCGACTGCACCTTTCCCAAATCTTCCGTGTCCTCACTAAGGAGACTGACACCCCCCGGCACGAGAACACCCGGCAAGTGGCCACAGCCCGCCAGCGCCATCATCATAGCCGGGAGCCCCTTATCACAGGTCGCGACGCCCACGACTCCCTTCGCCGTTGGAAGTGAGCGAATGAGCCGACGCAGCACCATCGCGGCATCATTTCGAAAAGGAAGCGAGTCCATCATTCCGCTCGTCCCTTGAGTGCGCCCATCGCAGGGATCACTGCAGAAAGCCGCAAAGGGAACGCCTTCAAGCCGGGCGATTTCGTTCGCGACTGCTTCCATCAAAAGCCCGACCTCCCAGTGACCTGAGTGGTAACCGAGCGCCGTTGGGGTGCCATCGGGCTGGCGAATTCCACCCTGGGTCGAAAGTACGAGAACCTCTTTTTTTCCCCAGGAGGAAGTCTTCCAGCCCATGCCAACATTCTGCATCCAGCCGAAAAGGTCGCCGCTCGTCCCCTTCGCGAGATCATCTCCCGAGATCGGGAGTTCACCGTCGGGGCCATCGGCACGGGTCACGACTTCGTCGATCCCCTCCTCCCCGGATTCTAGAATATCATTCACAGGGTGATGGCACCATCGATACGGCGGGCGATTCCGAGGGGGTTACTTTCTTGCAAAGCGGGAGGAAGAAGCGCGTTAGGTAACCCTTGGTAGCTCACCGCACGAGCCCAACGAGTGATGCCGCCCTGACCCACCGAGGTGAAATGGGACTGTGTCGTGGCGGGATAAGGACCGCCGTGCACGAGCGAGTGACAGACCTCCAAACCCGTCGGGAAGGCATTCACCAAGACGCGCCCAGTGAAGCGCTCCAGTTGGAAAATAAGATCGGCATGCTGGGCCAATTCATCTGTCGTCCCATGGATCGAAGCACCCAGTTGACCACAAAATCCTGCGGCGACTTCCTCATAGGAAGCTGCATCAGGACAAACGACGACGACCGCCGAGGGGCCGAAGACTTCTTCACTGAGTAGCTCGCGCTGAGAAAGGAAGTCGGCGAGGGAAACTTTCAACACGGTCGCGGTCGCGCCAATCGCGGCTCCCTCCAACGATCCCCTCCCAAGCATTTCCACCCCATCAAGCGACAAGAGATGGGAGATCCCTGATTCGAAGCCCGCCGCGGTCGCTTCATTTAAAATGGGTTGACCAGTGCTGCCGTCCACCAATTCCGCCAACTTGGCGAGCATGACAGCGCAATTCGATGGAACGAAAAGAATCCCCGGGCACGTGCAAAATTGTCCATTGCCCTGAGTAATGCTTCCGAACAATCCTTCGGCAAATTTCTCCGAATCTTGATCAAGGAGCTCAGGCAGAACGAACTGCGGATTGACGCTCCCCATTTCTGCGTAGACCGGAATGGGAACTTCACGAAGGGCGCCGAGGTTAAAGAGCGCACGGCCTCCTTTGAGCGATCCCGTGAAGCCAATCGCGGCGACCGAGGGATGCTGCACGACGGCCTCGCCGACAGCGTTGCTTTGCCCCTGAACCATTTGATAAGTGCCTTCAGGAAAACCCGTTTCAGCGAGCCCGTCTTGAATGGCCTCAGAAATGAGAGCGCAGGTTCCGGCATGAGACGGATGCCCTTTCAACACCACTGGACAGCCAGCGGCGATAGCACTGGTGACATCAGATCCACCTGCCGAGAGCGCGAGGGGAAAATTACTCGCACCAAAGATCCCGATGGGGCCAATGGGAATGAGCATCTTTCGTAAATCCGGCTTAGGAAGCGGCGTGCGGTCCGGCTCGGCGTGATCGATGGTTGCTTCGACCCACGACGCATCGCGCGCGACCGCAGCAAAAGCGCTGAAACCACCCACCATCCGGCCAAACTCACCCTGCACCCGACCATCGGGATAGCCGGTCTCTCCTTGCACGCGTTCCAAAATGGCCTCGCGAGCATCCGTAAGATTTTCGGCAATCGATTCAAGAAGCACCGCAATTTCAGCACCACTTTTTCTCCGTAAAATGGGAGCGGCCACTGCGGCAAGATCGCAGGCTTGAGAAACTTCTTCCCGGCTGGCGTCAGAGAAGTTGCCAGGAAGCGCTTCGCCCGTGATGGGATTGATCGTTTGAAATGGCATCTTGAAATTAAGCAACTTTATTTTCGAGTGTCCCGAGACCTTCAATCTCAATCTTGACCACATCACCTGCGGTTAGGGTGAAGTCAGTTCCGGGAACGACTCCTGTACCCGTCATGAGCATGGCACCTTTGGGGAAATCCAACTCGCGATACAGCGCTTCTACCAACTCATCAATACTGCGCTTGAGTTGGGTAAGGTCGGTGGATCCAGAAAAGGCGAGATCACCCGCGCGGGTGATCTCGAGAGAAATTTTTGCGTCATCTGCAAGCGCTTCACGACCGATCGTCAGATAAGGTCCCACCGCGCAACTACCCGTGTAAACTTTGGCCTGCGGAAGGTAGAGCGGATTTTCGCCTTCGATGGACCGCGAGCTAACGTCATTTCCAACCGCAAAGCCGAAGATTTCGCCACCGGCATTGATCGCGAGAGTCAATTCTGGCTCGGGGACATCCCAAGAAGAATCTTTTCGAACTCGAATCGCGCCCCCGGTCCCCACAGCTCGGTAGCCCATCGACTTAAAGAAGAGCTCCGGCCGATCTGCCTCGTAGACGAGATCATAAAAAACATCGCCGCCCGCTTCCTCAGATTCTTCCATACGCGCGGATTTCGACCGGAGGTAAGTCACACCCGCAGCCCAGATTTCGGTATCCAGTGGAACCGGAGCCAAGAGCTCTGCAGATCCGGAAATTACTTCACCGCGTTCTTCGGCGGCTAGAATCGCGGTCAATTCACCTTTCCCCGATTGAAAAAGGCGCTCCAAAAGATCGGCGCTGACCGCATGACAGCCCGTTTCATCCTCGATCAAGTTCCCTCCAGATGTGCGATAAATCCTCACGCCGAAGAGTCAACATGCTCGCCCCTAGCGCGTCGAGAAATGATAACGGTAGAATTATGTCAGCCAACCTAGCGAATAGTGAGCAGTGGTCTCATACTCCCTCTCCCGGTTCCTCAAACGACCCTTTCTCGACGCGCTCATCCGGAGTGCACTTTTTATCTTGGCTCCTCCATTTACTTTAGCAGAATCCGCAGCGCTCCTCCCGAAATGACAACCTCGATCACCAAGGACGCAAGCGAAAAGCTCATGATCACCACCACAAAGAAAAAGGTGCCCTTCGCATGAGGCTGACAGGTCCCAGAAGCTGCATCCACCTGATGAGAATCAGCCGAGTTCGAAGATTGCTAATCTGCTCTTGCACTCCTTGTCCTTGATCCTGCAACCAGTCGCTGTGAAATTTTCTCACCAGCGCCGCGAGATACAGAAAGCAATTGGTATAGAATATAAAAAATAGACTCACCGCCGGAAATAGGAGCGTTAGAGTGGAAATCTCAAGATCTATGTCGGGACTCTGGAATACTCAATCCACGAATTAACTCACGATTCATCTCCATTAAGAAAACTAAGCACCTCCTCGCCCACCTCCCGCTCCCCCATCAAAAAAGTATGGTCCCCATCGAGCACTTTAAGCGCCCGCATTCCCAAAACCTGTCCCCCTTCCACCGAAACGATACCATCATTATCCGAATCCAATAACCCTTGAAAAAAAGGAAGCGATCGGGACCGTCCCATCACCACCGCCACCTCAACTTCCCCTGAAAATCCCGGCACCTCACGCCGTACCGCGGCCGTCGAAAGACTCATCCCCCCCGGGCCCAGCAGCCACCGACTCAGCGGAAAACTCTCCAGCCAATCGATAATCTCGCTCCCCTGATTTGGCGGAGCAAGCAAGACCGCCCGATCATTGACCAGTTCAGGAAAGCGATGTGCCAGATGGCGCAGCACAATCCCTCCCATAGAATGAGTGACAAAGTGCACCGGCTTCCCATCATCATACGAGGACACGATCTCGGCCACATCGGCGACAATTTCATCCATCGGCTTCCGAAACGAGGCATAAGGAACATTGAGAGTCTCGAACCCCCTCTTTTGTAGCAACTCCGCAAGATTTTCCATCGCCCAGACGCTCCGCCACAATCCGTGAAGAAGCACCACTCGAGCCCCTGCCCCCGGACAGTGCCGGGCTCGATCAACCGGAAGCGGGGGAATTAACATGCGAAGTCGTTTCATCCCCGAACGCTAAAGCCAATTACCCGATTCGGAAAATCGATTCCCTCAAAAAGAACATTAGTTCCATCAATGTTACATCCGAGTGTTAGACCCGCCTCGCCATTTGCGTAAAATGGGTCTACCCTTCCTCAGCCGATGTCCAAGCTCCTCCGTATCATCATTCCCCTCCTCATTCTTGCCGTAGGCTATTTCGGCTTTGGGATCCTCGCTGAAAAAGAAGAGCTGGAAGTCCGTACCCGCCCTGCCCCCAAAATCATCGAGACCAAGGTTCAAGTAATGGAGCGCAGCGACTTCCGCGTCACACTCTCGACCCAGGGAATCGTCCGTCCCCACAATGAAACCGCCCTCACCCCTCGCGTGAGTGGTCGCGTGATTAAAATTTCACCGAAGTTCGAGAGCGGATCATTCTTTGAAGAAGGCGACATCCTTCTCGAACTCGACCCCTCTGACTTCCTCGCCGCCTTATCCGCCGCCGAAGCCCGCCTGGCCCGCTCTGAAGCCGCCTTTGCCCAAGAAGATGCCCGCGCTAAACAGGCCCTCCTCGACTGGGAAGACCTCGGATACACCGAGCCCCCCACCGAACTCGTTCTTCGCAAGCCCCAACTCAAAGAAGCCGCAGCAAACGTCAAAGCCGCGGAAGCAGAACTCCTCAGCGCACAAAACGACCTCAAACGCGCCCAAGTCCTCGCCCCCTATGACGGCCGCGTCCGTGAACGTAGCGTCGGCCTTGGCCAGTCCGTCAGCCCTGGAACCACCATCGGAGAAATCTTCTCCACTAGCTTCGCCGAAGTCCGCCTCTCCCTTTCTACTCGCGACCTTGTCCACGTCGATCTCCCCGACAACCCCGACGACCTCGCCGTTCCCGTCACCCTTACCGATGCCCTAGCCACCGAAAACCCCACTACCTGGCGAGGAATGATCGTCCGCACCGAAGGCTCACTCGACGAAAAATCCCGCAAACTCTTCGTCATCGCCCGCGTCGATGATCCCTTCGCCCTCAAAAAGGAAAATGCTGCCACTCCCCCTCTTCGAATCGGTCAGCCCATTCGCGCTGAAATTAAAGGCAATATCATCGAGAACGTCTTCATCGTTCCTCGAAAAACCCTCCTCCGGCCCAATGAAATCGTCCTCATCGAGCCCGTAGAACTTACCATCGCACGCACCCGCATCGAGCCCGTCTGGAGCGATTCCGCTAATTTGATCGTGCGCGATAATATAACCGAAGGCTGGCTCCTTTCCACCTCCCGCCTCCCCTCCGCTCCCGAAGGAGCCCCCGTCGTTATCCTCGAACCAGATGAGAATCAAAACGAAGGAACGGAAGCCGCCGCCCTCCCCAAAGACTCCCCCGGAGCCTGAAGGACAGAGGATCCGGGGCATCCTCCTCCGCAAAATCCGAAGCTAGCGACCGTTCTCCCGCACCAACGGTGTTAAACATACACGCTTGGGCCAATACTCTAGGTTGCCAATGCGCTGAGCATCAAAAACAAGCCCAGCACCTCGCCCAGCCTCATCAGCCGCCCGCAGCGCCCACCTCCAAAGCCCGTTCAAATCTCGCTGTCGTGTTCAAATCTCAAATTTTATCCCTCTCCCATGCCGCCCCTTACCGATGATACGGCTCCCCTCGCTTAATCGAATAAGCCCGGTAAAGCTGCTCCAACAAAACAACCAGCGCCAACTCATGCTGAAGCGTCAGCGGCGAAAGCGCCCAAGTCTGGTGACATTTCTCCCTCAACTTCTCGGTGTGCCCATCCGAAGCTCCGATGAGCAGAGAAATCGTCTTAACCCCCGGGTCCATCTCCCAAGCATTTACCTTCTTTACAAACTCCCCCGTCGTCCAAGCTTTCCCCCGCTCATCCAGCGCGACGCGATATGTTCCTTCCGATCGCGAAAGTAAATCCGCCGAAACAACTTCTGCCGATCCCGCTTTCACATAAACGAGCTCCACCTTCGCGCCTCGAGTCAGCCGCTTGAGATACTCCTCAATTCCCTTCTTCGCATAAACGAGAGCCGGTTTCCCTGCTGCCAAAATCCTCCAAGTCACGGCAGAACAATGACACCAAAATCAAAAAGCAACAATTCTTCAATTCTTCGTGAAACTCCCATTGACGAAAACCCGCGCACCTGCTCATATCCGCGCAGTTCGACAAATCACTGGACCTTTGGCTGAGTGGTCGAAAGCGCTCCCCTGCTAAGGGAGTATACCTTTGCGGGTATCGAGGGTTCGAATCCCTCAGGGTCCGCCACTCTCATAAAACCCTGTAATCCAAGCGATTACAGGGTTTTTCTTTGGGGTCGACTTGGTGAGTCATACACCGTGCGCTCATTTTCGGTGATGTTTTATGTCGTTCGCTTGTATTCGGAGCGGGTAGATGAGGTTTCTTTGGGCCGTTCCCCGGATCGCATGAAGCGAGCGAAACGAAGAGGAGAAACAAGAGAGGCCGCATAAGCACGGTTTACGGCAGATCAGCGGAAAGAAAAAGACGGTCTGGACGAGAACTTCAAATGTTCCACATCAGACTTCAATCCACACAATAAGGACCCAAGGTTTGCATATTAATCCTTATCAGAGCATCCATCCTTAGCTTTCATATAGGGCTTTGGCCCTGGTTGACCAACCCCCTTTCACCCCCCTCCGCTCCGGTCCTAGGTAGCTTCAAAGCCCTCCCGCCAAAAAAGAGAACAAATAGGGATTAGTCAATTTGACATCTTAATCAAATAAGAGGAGGAGGAATTGCAGTAAAGGTCGACACGGGCTCGAATCCCTCCGGGTCCACCACAGGATACGAAAATCCATCGCGAGCCCAACCTTGCTGAAAAATTCCCTCCCAAGAACCGTATAAAAGGGCCAATATTTCATTCTCATCCATGTCCTCACTGTCTCTTATACACATCTGACGCTGCCGACGACTCCTTACGTGTAGATCT
>OJFC01000085.1_pt1 | contig 16688 bp, 14 predicted proteins | sample 1594021 | NCBI WGS metagenome assembly OJFC01 (sample SAMN05416739, study PRJEB24817) | seawater metagenome | isolation source: Sea water | place: Canada:Atlantic | collected 2013-07 | reverse complement strand
GATCTACACGTAAGGAGTCGTCGGCAGCGTCAGATGTGTATAAGAGACAGCCTTCTAATAATGCATGAATACTTAAACTAAAAAATAATAACCAGGGGAATGAATTAGTATGCTCGTGTATATGAACATGACCATGTTCAGCACCTTGTGAGAAAAACTCTAAAATAATCTGTAATAATATACCTGCAATTATATAAACTCCAATGTTTTTAGTAGGATCTTGATAAACCTCCGGTAACAATTCAAAAATGGTGAGTGCTAAAAGAAAAGCCCCACTAAAAGCCAAGTAAATAGATAATGATTTTACTTCCTTAACCTTTAATATTAAGGCTATTAAATAGCCTATAAAAACAGAAGCGAAAAGTAATGCGTATATCATTAAATTAGTTAAATATTAAAATTAAACGACTTGAAGTTTCTTGGTTATATTCATTTAATTGATAATCTCCAAAACAATGTATTAAATTTACTCCAGCTTCTATAAAATAGTCTTTGAAATCTAAAAGTGAAATTGCTTTTACTTTTTCAGTAAAATTAAATTCTTGTTTATTATGTTTAAAGTTAATGTTTTTTAAAATATAGCCATCTTTAAGCTCACGTTGAATAAAGAAGTTAACACCATCCACTATTTTTATTTCTGATGGGACTAAATGTTTCTGAACATAATCTGAATTTAAAAAATCTATAACCCCAAAACCCTTAGGGTTTAATTCGCTTTTTATAGATTTTATAGTCTTTAGATTATCTTCTTCATCTTCAAAATAACCAAAACTCGTAAATAAATTAAAAACGGCATCAAATTGTTTAGGATAGGGTTTACTCATGTCATGCTCATCAAAAAACAAATTCTCGTTTTCAAATTTCTTTGCATAAGCGATACTTTGCGGAGATAAGTCTACACCAGTAACTTGATAACCTAATTGATTTAAATATTTTGAATGACGCCCTTTGCCACAAGCTAAATCTAAAATAGTTGAACTTGATGATAGTTTTAAAAAAGAAGTTAGATTTTTCATAAATAAACCAGCTTCTTTATCATCCCGATTTTTATATAAAATATGGTAATAAGGTGAGTCAAACCAAGATGTATACCAATTTTCTATATCTTTTAGCATGAAATATTATTTGGGCTGCTAAATTACTGTATTTTTGTGGTTGGGAATAAAATATCTATGGAAAAAAATTTTAAAATGATTGCTAAGACCATGTTTGGTCTTGAAGAAGTGTTAGCTACAGAATTAAGAAAATTGGGAGCCTCCAAAGTAGAAATTGGCACCAGAAATGTAGCTTTTGAAGGAGATAAAGGATTTATGTATAAAGCAAATCTTTGCTGTAGAACCGCTATTAAAGTTTTAAAACCCCTAACATCTTTTAATGTTTTTACGGAAGAAGATATTTATAAAAAAGTATATGCTTTTCCTTGGGAAAACTATATGGATGTTGATGGAAGTCTTGCTGTAGATGCTACCGTATTTTCAGAAAAATTTACCCATTCCCAATATATTGCCTTAAAAACGAAAGATGCTATTGTTGATCGTTTTAGAGATAACGAAGGTAGAAGACCTGACGTGGATTTAGATCATCCAACTCTTAGAATTAATATTCATATAGATCGTAATATTTGTACACTGTCCTTAGATAGCTCTGGGCAATCATTACATAAACGTGGATATAAGGTGGCAAATACAATGGCTCCTATTAATGAAGTACTAGCTGCAGGTATGATCATGTTGGCTGGTTGGAATGGTCAATGTGATTTATTGGATCCTATGTGTGGAAGTGGAACTATTTTAACAGAAGCCGCTATGATCGCATGTAATATACCGCCAAATTTAAATCGTGATGAATTTGCCTTTGAGAATTGGCCAGATTTTGATGTGGATTTATTTGAATTAATTGAAAATGCTGCATTAAAAAAAATAAGAGAATCTAATTATAGTATTCAAGGATTTGATATTGAAGCTGATGTTGTCGACAAGGCAAAAGAAAATATTGAAAGTGCAAATCTAAAAGAATTTATTACCGTTCATAATCAAGATTTCTTTGAAAGTAAAAAAGAAACAGAACGTCCTCTTTTTATCATTTTTAACCCACCATATGATGAAAGAATACAAGTAGATGCAGAAAAATTATATGCTTCTATTGGTGCTACTTTAAAACATCAATATCCTGGGACACAAGCTTGGATGATTACCAGTAATATGGAAGCTTTAAAACATGTAGGCTTAAGGCCTTCTAGAAGAATTAAACTTTATAATGGGAAATTAGAGGCTAAATTTGTACGGTATGATATGTATGAAGGAAGTAAAAAAACAAAAAAGAACAGTTGATGTTTATTTCTTATAAATAGGGATTAAATAGGAAACTCCATAGCCAAAACCCACTCCAAAATCACTATAGTCATTAGTTGTATTAAATCCGGGAATGTATAAGTTATTGAAGTTTTCAGGAACTTCTTCATAAAACTTATTCTTTAATTGAAGATTTATTGACAAAAATAAATTATTAAAAACTTCTGTTTTAATTCCAAAAACAAACTCTACCCAATGTGCAGTTAAACCGGAATATGAAATTGGGTCATCAACAATCGTCCCTGGAAAAGTAGTATCTCCAGTATATATAGTGTAGCCTTGAAGATCTTGGTCAAAAGTAGAAAACCCATATCTTAATCCAGCGTAAATGGCATTGTTCATACCCACCCAATTGTTGTAAGCATTAAAATCTGCACCTAACTTAACATAAGTACCTTTGGTTGATGAAACTAAATTTTCTTCAATTTGATCATCCTTATCATTTCCAAATTCAGCAGCTATATAAAACCTATCAGTAATTCTAAAATCAGCCATTATTTCATAACCAGAAAAGTCTTCATCAACTAAAGATCGAATAGGTCTAGCGAGATCAAGCCCCAATCGCAATCCATATTTGTTATTTTTAACAATGGAATCTTTAGCTGTTATTTCTTTTTCTTCCTGTGCCTTACCTAAATAGGTTCCTAAAAAAAGAAGACTAATGAAAAATAGTAACGTGTGTTTCATCTTCATTTTCGACTGTTGATTGATTAACTTCTATTTCACTTATCCAGTTTTCACCTTCAACGATTTCTAATTGTGTAATTAATTCCTTAAAAATAGCTTTAAAAGAACAAGCTCTATTTATATAAATATTATCTGTTTGGTAGGTAAAAATTACTTTATCAGTATTGCCTGGATTACTGGTAGTGTTGTTTTCAGTAAATAAATACTCTGTGCTATTTGCTCCAGTGTTTAATGGAATTAATATAGAATCGATAGTTTGAGATTTGTAAATATCTATACTGTCATTATTAACTATAGTAGTAACCGTTAGATTAGTAACATCTTTTGATAACAAGGGATTTATCTTGCTTTTAAATTTTATGACAAGAAAAGGAGTGGTAGGAGTTTCTTTTGTGCAAATATCATCTTTTGTACAAGCTGAAATGACACCAATAAGTAAGAATAGTAAAACTATTTTTTTAAACATAGTTTGATTGCTATTTGTTTCTTTTTTCCAAAAGTACAACATTTTCTACGTGAAATGTTTGTGGAAACATATCTATCGCTTGAGTTTTTGTTACTTTGTAATCTTCATCTAATAGTGCTAAGTCCCGAGCTTGTGTTGCACTATTACAACTTACATAAACAATTTTATTTGCTGAAATTTTCAGCAGTTGTTCGACGACATCTTTATGCATTCCATCTCTAGGTGGATCGGTAATAATTACATCGGGAACACCATGTTGATCAATAAAATCATCATTAAATATTTTTTTCATATCCCCAATATAAAACGCTGTATTATTAATATTATTTAATTGTGCATTTTCCTTAGCTGCTTCAATAGCATCTGGTACTGATTCAATACCAATAACTTTTTTTGCTTTTTTAGCAACAAACTGTGCGATGGTACCTGTACCTGTATATAAATCAAAAACAGTTTCATTTCCAGTTAAATCAGCAAAATCTCTAGTTACTTTATATAATTCGTATGCTTGCTCAGAATTAGTTTGATAAAAAGATTTTGCATTTATTTTAAAACGAAGCCCTTCCATTTCTTCAAAAATATGATCTTTACCTTTAAAGCAAATTATATTTTGATCGTATAAAGTATCATTGCCTTTTGAATTAATTACATATTGTAAGGAGGTGATTTCAGGGAATTTATTAGCAATTGCTTCTAATAGTAATTCTCGATTAGCTTTGTCTTCATGAAAAAACTGAACTAAAACCATTAAATCACCAGTTGTAGCGGTTCGAATCATAAGAGTTCTTAAGAAACCTTCCTGTTTTCGGTTATTATAAAATGTAAGCTTTAATGCTTCCGCTTTATTTTTTACAAAGTTTCGAATGTCATTACTAGGATCTCTTTGTAAATGACAAGAATCTATATCTAATATTTTATCCCACATTCCTGGAATATGAAATCCAAGAGCGTTTCGGTTTTCAATAATTTCATCACTTTTAATTTGATCTAATGTTAACCATTTACTATCACTAAAAGAAAACTCCATTTTATTGCGATAATAATATTGTTCTTTAGCGCCTAGAATTGGTAAGATATCAGGTAATTCAATTTTACCAATACGTTTTAGGTTATTCTCAACTTCCTTTTGTTTGTAAAATAGTTGGTGTTCATAGCCCATATATTGCCATTTACAACCACCACAGGTTCCAAAAAAGTCACATTTAGGTTCTACTCTTTTATCAGATAAATTAGAAAATGAAATGGCTTTTCCTTCGTAATAGCTTTTTCTTTTTTTAGTGATCTGTACGGAACAAATATCACCTGGCACAGCATTATTGATGAAAATTACTTTTCCGTCTGCTGCAAAACCAATTGCTTTTCCTTTGGCACCCGCATCCGTAATTTCAATATTTTCAAAAATCTTATTTTCTTTTCTTCTAGCCATAAGCACAAAAATAAGAATAGCTTGAAAACTCTGTGTTAGAAAATCAAATATATTTTGAGATTTTATTTCTATGGAATCATTTAATTTTTAAAATGATTTTTTGAGTCCTTTAATTTTTAGTAAATTGCACTCCGAAGGATGATTTCTCTCCTCCGCTGAATTTTCGATTCTTCGAAAGAATAAAGGTACAGTAGGAATTGCATTTATTTTTAATTTAAAATTATATGTTATGAACGTATTAGAAAAGACTTCATCTCAAAAAGCAATCAATTTAGAAAATGAGTTTGGAGCTCATAATTATCATCCACTTCCTGTAGTTTTAGAACGAGGAGAAGGAGTTTTTGTATGGGATGTAGAAGGAAAAAAATATTATGATTTTCTTTCCGCTTATTCAGCAGTAAATCAAGGGCATTGTCATCCAAAAATTATTAAAGCTTTAACGGAACAAGCAAAAAAACTTACCCTAACGTCAAGAGCATTTTATAATGATATTTTGGGTAACTATGAAAAGTATATTTGCGAGTATTTTAATTTCGACAAAGTATTGCCTATGAATAGTGGGGCAGAGGCTGTTGAAACTGCCATTAAACTCTGTAGAAAGTATGCTTATGAAAAAAAGGGAATTGAAGAGAATAAAGCAGAAATAATAGTATGTGAAAATAATTTTCACGGAAGAACCACCACCATTATTTCATTTTCAAACGATGAAGATGCACGTAAAAATTTTGGTCCTTATACCGAGGGATTTATAAAAATTGAATACGATAATTTAGAAGCATTGGAAGATGTTTTAAAAAGGAATTCAAATATTGCTGGATTTTTAGTTGAACCTATACAAGGAGAAGCAGGAGTTTATGTTCCTTCTGAAGGGTATTTATCCAAAGCTAAAGATTTATGTAAAAAATACAATGTTTTGTTTATTGCAGACGAAGTACAAACTGGTATTGCAAGAACAGGACGCTTATTGGCTACTTGTGGTAACTGTAGCTGTCCAAAGAAAGATTGTAGTGGCGTACCCGATGTAAAACCAGATATTTTAATTTTAGGAAAAGCAGTTAGTGGTGGAGTATATCCTGTATCTGCAGTTTTAGCTTGTAATGAAATAATGTGCGTTATAAAGCCTGGTCAACACGGATCTACTTTTGGAGGTAATCCATTAGCATGTGCTGTTGCAATAGCCGCCTTAGAAGTGGTTAAGGATGAAAAGCTTGCTGCAAATGCAGAACGATTGGGTGTTTTATTTAGAGAGGAGCTTTCAAAGTTTATTGAAACTACCAATTTGATTATTGGAGTTAGAGGTAAAGGATTGTTAAATGCAATTTTGATAAACGATACAGATGATAGTTCAACTGCTTGGGATATTTGTTTGAAATTAAGAGATAATGGATTATTAGCGAAACCTACTCATGGAAATATTATTAGATTTGCTCCACCTTTAGTAATCACAGAAGAACAGATTATGGATTGTGTAGCAATTATTAAGAAAACAATTAATGAATTTGAAATTTAAATAGAATAAAATTTATCATAAAATATAAAAGCGGCTAATGGCCGCTTTTATATTTTATGATAAAAAGATAATTATTAATAATTATTTACTTTATTTGAAGGATGAAAATTGGAGATAAAGTTTCTGTATTGGATGAAGATATATCTGGCAGCATTACTGCGATATCAAAAGATGAAATAACTATAATAGATTCGGATGGTTTTGAGTATCAGTATTATAAAAAAGAATTAGTACTTGAGTCTAATGATTTTTCTGATTTAACTATTTTTCCTCAAAATATTTCCGAAATAATTTCTGAAAAGGAGCAGAAAAAGAATAAACACACACCAAAAGTAAAATCTAAAGATAGAAACCTACCTCCCATGGAAATAGATTTGCATATCCAACAATTAGTTTCAAAAACTAGCGGACTGGATAATTTTGAAATGTTGAATATACAGTTAGATACTGCAAGGTACAAGATAACATTTGCTATTTCAAAAAAAATACAGCGTATCGTTTTTATTCATGGAGTTGGAGAAGGGGTTTTACGGTATGAATTACACCGACTATTAAAAGAATACGAAGGCCAACTTAAGTTTTATGATGCTGATTATCAAAAGTATGGAATTGGAGCAACGGAAGTTTACCTATTCCAAAATAAAAAATAACTTAATTAAAATCTGGAACCAAAGCAACAGCTTCATTAATTACACCGCTTTTGTTTCCAAGAACCATGGTTTCCTTTATAATTTCTTCAGACCCATTTACCAATACTAAATTATTAATAAGCAACTCAATATCACTTGTTAATTGAAAAGAATGAATTCTGTATTGATCAATAATAGTGCTTTGTGCAATTGTTGCAATTAAATAATCAGGATCACTATTAGTATCCGTAAAATCGTTAGTGGGATCTAAATCTGCATTGGCATCTTCATAGCGAGTTAGTATAGTATCACCATCATCATCAATGTCTAAATAATCATAGATTCCATCATTGTCAGTATCTAAAGGAAATTCATTATTTCCTGTTAAAAATTCGGAACCTAATTCGTTAAGAGTAGGTACATTGTCTCCGTCATCATCATTGTCAAAATAATTTAATAATCCATCGTTATCGGTGTCTAAATTACTAGTTGAATCTTCTTCAATTCCATCTTCATCATTCTTAGTTACAATTGTTGTAAGTACAGCAATACCAGATGCTCCCAGGAACTCTATAGTTACACTAGGCGTCGTTGGAGGAATGTTACTACAAAAATAATCATCTGTAATGTCATTATCGTATTTACGATAATTAACAGCATATGTAATGCCGTTTAAAACGTATTCTACAATTCCAGATTCTAAAAATAAAATATCTGAAGTTTCTAAAAACAATGAAATGCTTTCTGCGAATAAAGAGTTGTTTATGTTATAAAAAACATATGCTCCAGGACCACCACAGTTATTTAAATTTGAAGCCTCAAAGTTAAAATCTGTAACGATAATATCACCATCATTACATGAGGAGAATAAGCTTAAAAAAATAGAAATAAAAAATAATTTACGCATAAGAAAAAGAATGTATACAAATAAACAATTTTCTTTATTATGAAACTATAATTTTTAGTATTTTTGGAGCTTATGAAAGAAGTTTATTTTGATAATGCCGCAACAACTCAGGTTAGAGATGAAGTTATATTAGAGATCTCCAAGGCTTTAAGTGAATATGGCAATCCATCTTCTACACACGCTATTGGCAGATCTTCAAAATCAATATTAGAAAATTGTCGAAAAGAAATAGCGTTAATTCTTAAGGTATCAGCTGCTGAAATAATTTTCACTTCAGGTGGTACAGAAGCAGATAATTTAATTCTTAATAGTTGTGTTCGTGACTTGAAAGTTACTAGAATAATTACCAGTAAAATTGAACATCATGCCGTATTGCATGCTATTGAAGAACTGAGCTTAAATTATAATTTAAACGTTAATTACGTGAATTTAGATGCTAATGGAATGATAGACTATCATCATTTAGATAAGTTACTTAATGACAACTCTAGTAAAACATTAGTAAGCTTAATGCATGTAAATAACGAGATAGGAAACCGCATTGATTTAAAAAAAGTTGCAGATTTATGCAAAGAAAACAATGCTTTATTTCATAGTGATACGGTGCAATCTGTTGGTCACTATAATTTAAATTTCTCTGAAATTCCAATTGATTTTGCAGCAGTAGCTGCACATAAATTTCATGGGCCAAAGGGAGTTGGTTTTGCATTTATTCGAAAAAACTCTGGATTAAAACCCCTAATTTTAGGAGGACAGCAAGAAAGAGGATTAAGAGCTGGAACGGAATCGGTATATGCAATAGCTGGATTAAACAAAGCCTTGCAAATCTCTTATAGCAATTTGGAAAAAGAGATGGAATATATTAAGTCTATTAAAAATTATTTTAAAGACCGACTTCTTCAAGAAATACCAAATTCAAAATTAAATGGTTATTGCGGAGATGATTCATTGAGTACCTATACTTTATTAAATGTATTGTTACCGATGAAGCCAGAAATTGGAACCATGCTATTATTTCAATTAGATTTAAAAGGAATAGCTTGTTCAAAAGGCTCTGCCTGCCAAAGTGGGAGTGTTGGAGGTTCCCATGTTTTAGCAGAAATACTGTCAGAAGAAGATTTGAAAAAACCTTCACTTCGGTTTTCGTTTTCAACATTCAATACTAAGGAAGAAGTAGATTATGTTATTGAAACACTAAAAGATATCATTCAATCTTAATTTAAGGTCTAAAATTTCATAGTAGTTCGTACATTAAAAACACGAGGAGTTAAATAGTTAGGAATCGAATACTGTACTTTTGTGTAAACATCCCTAACAAATGTGTTCGTAATTGAGTTTTGTACATCAAAAATATTAAAGATTTCCAAGCCTATAGTAAGTTCTTTAAAAGGTTTGAAAAAACCAGAATCTCTTAACTTATTTTTATTGATTAACACATATGAAAAACCAACGTCCGCTCTTTTATAATCAGGCAACCTTGTTTGATAATCATAAGGATCTGCATAACTAGGCGAACCTCCTGGTAAACCGGTGTTATAAGTTAAATTAAGATATAATTTTAGATCAGGAATAACCTTTATATAATCTTGAAATAATACCGAAAATTTTAATCGTTGATCTGTAGGCCTAAAAATATAGCCTCTATCATTAATGTTTTCTTCTGTTTTAAGATAACCTATACTTACCCAGCTTTCGGTTCCTGGCACAAATTCTCCTGCCAATCTTACATCTGCACCATAGGCATATGCAACTGCGTTATTTCTTGCACGATATCGTATTCTAACATTTTCTAACGTATATGGATTGACATCGGTTAGGGATTTGTAGTAAATTTCAGAATTTAAAGTAAATGGTCTTTCCCAAAGGTCAAAGCTATAATCGTTACCCAGTACTATATGAATTGATTGTTGTGCTTTAACTTCTGGATGAACAATCCCTAAAGAATCTCGTAACTCTCTATAAAGAGGAGGCTGATGGTAAAAACCACCTGAAACTCTAAAAAGCATATCGGCTTCCCAATCTGGTTTTAATGAAATTTGAGCTCTTGGGCTAAAAACGGTTTGGTTACTACTTGTTAATCCTTTTCCGCCAACGGTCCAATTATGAGCTCTAAGGCCTGCATTTAGCCATAATTCACTGTTTCCTAATGTTGTTCTTTTGCTCCATTGTACAAATCCTGAAATGTGATCTATTTGAACATCGTTAGTTGCTCTAACTGATGTATAAGGAACAATTGGAGAAACAAAAGGGTCGTAAGGTTGATTATTTCCTGTGCCTTCTATTGGTGGTCGAATAGAAAACCCTGCAGAATCAATTACTTCATATTCTTGAATGCGATCACGAATGTCTTGATGCGTATATTTAATACCGTATTCTATAGCATGATCTTCAACAGATAAAAGGCCTTTGTGTTCTATGTTAAAAAATAATGCATCAAGATCGTTTCTAGCATGAGTTAACTGCGATCCAATTCCTTCTGTAAATTCAACTTCACCAAGATCTTCTCCTCCAATATCTGTATTTACTTCACCCAATCGGTATTCTGCAAAAATATCATAGTGTTCTTGTTCTTTTGAATGATAGATAGATCCTATAAATTTTGCAGTATAATTATTTGAAACCACATAAGTTCCTTTTAAAGCTCCAAAATAAGTTTGATATTGATCTCTTTCTTGACCTTCATAAAACACCAATAATGCTACTGGATCTGCTATGGTTCCAAAATTGGTTTGTCTTGTCAAAGGCTCGTATTGATAATCATTTATCGATATGTTTCCCAAAAAGTCAAGTTCAAATTTATTGGTAATTTTATAGGTAAAATAAGCTTGAGCATCTGCAAATACAGGTTTGTAATTGACTTCCGTTTGTTTTGAGTTTACAAAAAGACTATTATTTCTGTAACGCAGTCCAGCGATTCCAGTAAAACGACCATTCTTTGAAGCGCCTCCAGCTGAAATATTTGCTCCTAGTAAACTTAAATCAGCAATTGCTTCAAAAGAAACAGGCTTGCGATACGTAATATCTAATACCGATGACAACTTGTCGCCATATTTTGCTTGAAAACCACCTGCAGAAAAATCTACTTTCGATGTCAAGTCAGTGTTAACAAAACTAAAACCTTCTTGTTGGCCACTTCTAATTAAAAAGGGTCTGTACACTTCAATTTCGTTAACATATACTAAGTTTTCGTCATAGTTTCCACCTCTAACAGCATATTGTGTGCTTAATTCGTTATTGCTATTTACTCCAGGCAGCGATTTTATTAAATTTTCAACACCTGCATTTGCGCCCGGAATTCTTCGGATTGCTTCAGGACTAATGGTTATAATCCCTTCTATTTGCATCCTTTTTTTTCTGGAGATTACTACTTCACCAATTTGTTCAATATCAATGTTCATTACCGGATTCATTTCAAAGTCTGAATTTGGACTTAAAGCCGGAACTGACACTTGAACGTTTTTAAATGTAAGGTGAGAAAAAACCAAGGTTAATTCTTGATTTGCGGGTACTTCTAAAGAGAAAAAACCATCAAAATTTGTTTGAGTTCCTTTGCCACCAGCTGTTATATTAACTTCTGAAATAGGGCTGTTGTTTTTATCAAGAATTACTCCTTTTATAATGGCATTTTGTGCTAAAAGGTTTCCGGTACCTATAAAAAATAGAATTAGGAGGAGAGAAGTATATGTTTTCAAATGTATTTATAGTTTTATTTTCTGAAAAATGTTGCTTCAAATGTAGCATTATTTCCAACATTATCAATGACAATTAGTTTCAAATTATTTTCTGATTCTGAAATTATTTGATCATCAAAATCATAAGTAAGAACGTCTTTCTTATAGTTATATTCCATTAATATAAACTTACCATTAATCGTAGCTCTATAGGAGCTAATTCCACTAAGGACATCAGTAATTTTTATTTTTAGTGTTTTGTTTTTGCTTATCCATTTATTGTCTTGAAAATTAAGGGCTTTAATTTTTGGATTTGTGCTGTCTGCTACTAAAACAAAAGAACCGAGTGTTTTGGTGTATGCAGTTAATTTATTTCCTTTTCTCGAAGTGAAATTATAATAGGGCTCTTTCTTATAATTAAGTCTTCCTATGTAAAGCTTATCAATATCATTAGCATTATAATTTGAAATATCTGTTGAGATGCTGATGCTTTTATGAAGCGGAATAACATTTTCATGCAATACTAAGGTGTCTTCTTTCGCATTAATGTTTAGATATACATTTTCATAAAAACTATTTGTTGGTATGTAAATATTAAATTTACCTTTTGTTATAGAAGTTGCTTCATCAGCGTAAATAAAATCTTCAGTAATGCTTGATTCTCTAGTTTTTACAATAGCTAACTGTTCTCCTTTTATGGGTATTGATATGGTTACTTTGTTGTTTTTAAAATCGGTAACTTCAATTCTATACGTATAATTTAATTGATCTTGTACATCAATAAATCCATTTTCATTTTCACTTTGTATGATGCTTAATGGATTATTGGCTTGTCTAAAAAGTTTTTGTATTCGACTTTTATTGTTTTTAAAATATTCGTAATCTATAAATCTGTTTATGTACCTCGTTTCTGCAAATGAAAATTTTTCAAAAGCTATTTTAAATTTTTCCTTTCCATTGCAATAGGTATCAATTTTATAAACTCCATTTTTATTGGAAGCTCCATTTTGTTGATCATAGGTCGATATTCCAAAACCAATTTTTCCAAAAGCAGTACTATTTTCGGCTTTATAGGATCCGTCTTTTTGACGTATCAACCTTATTTTTACCCGATTCTCTGATTGATTGATCTGTGCATCTTTACTTAAAGGATATGCAAATACACCAGAAACAATTGGTTTTTTTGTATCGGGAATTTCTATACCAAAAAGCAAAGGGTTCATAGGACGAGAATTTGCATCTCGAATTTCAAAATGAAGATGTGGCGCTTCACTACTTCCACTATTACCAGTATAAGCGATAAGATCACCTTTCTTTACTTTTAGTTGATCGGCTTCTGGAAATAATTCAATTTCATAAGCTTCTTTTTTGTATTGAGCATTTTTCAGATACCCTTGAATGCTATCTCCATATTTTTTTAAATGGGCATAAACAGTAGAATACCCATTGGGATGTTTTATGTATAAGGCTTTGCCATATCCATAATGAGAAACTTTTATTCTATTTACAAAACCATCAGCAGGAGCATATATGGGAATTCCTTCCTGCTGTTGAGTTTTTAAGTCAAGACCACTATGAAAATGATCAGTCCTAAGTTCTCCAAAACTCCCAGATAGAATTAAAGGAATTTCAATTGGATTGTTAAAATATGTTGTTGGAATACTATCTTGAGCGAACGTAAACCCAAAGAAAAATAAGAAGAAAAATTTAAGTAGTTTCATAGTGTAAAATTAACAATACGCTATAAATAATTGGGGGAATTGATACAATTTAATAGATAAGTTATTCAATAATACAAAATATTTTAGTTTTTAATTGGCTTTTCAACTGCCGATTGTTAACTTTGTAAACAGAGTATTGAAATAAATTTTAATGAGCAATCTATCAGAAATTGTTGATTCTCTTGAGAATAGGGTTGGCAAACTGCTTCAAGAACATGAGAACTTGAAGAACAAAAAGTCAAAACTAGAAGAAGAAATTACAGTTTTAATATCGCAACAAGATCAATATAGTAAAGAAATTGAAAATTGGCGTGAAGAATGTAATGCATTAAAGTTATCAAATTCAATGCTTGGCAGTAATGAATATAAACGAGAAACAAAACTCAAAATAAATGAATTGGTTCGGGAAATTGATAAATGTATAACGCAACTTTCTGAATAAATTAAAAAATGTCAAACGAACAAAAAATAAAACTATCGATTGCTGATAGAGTATATCCATTAACAACTACTCCAGAGCAAGAAGAAGGCCTTAGAAAAGCTACAAAAAAGATAGGTGAAATGATTAAACGGTTTGAGAAAAGTTATGCTGTAAGAGATAAACAAGATGTACTAGCAATGTGTGCTTTGCAATTTGCGACTCAAGTAGAGCAAAAACAAATAGATAATACAGAAGATAGCCAACACATTGAGGAGAAATTAAATAATTTAAATCAAATGTTGCACGATTTTTAAATCGCACGTTCTTTATAATAAGGTTACTGCCTACATTAATACTATTTTTGGTAAACTCAACGCGAATTCTTTTAAAAAGGGTGAGTTATAGTTGTAAAAGCGAGCCGTGTCCTTAGGGAGAGCGGATACTTGATCAGCTAATTAACCCTAAACTTGTTTTAAGGAGTTTATACAAAACCCAGCTATTAATGTAGGCTTTTTTTATGAATAAAACTCAAGCTATCGTTAGCTAGTAGTTTAAATATAATATAACAATGAACAATATAATAGTACCCATAATAGTAGGAGTTGTAGCAATAATCATAGGTTTTGTTATCGCAAAAATACTAGAGAAAAACAAGGCTTCTCATATTGTTAAATCGGCTAAAAAAAGAGCTATTAACATTGCTAAGCAAGCAGGTATAGATGCGGAGACCATGAAGAAAGATAAGATGCTTCAAGCTAAGGAAAAATTTTTAGAATTAAAAGCAGAGCATGAGAGAGATATTTTAAATAGAGATAAAAAAATATCTGAATCAGAAAAAAGAACTCGAGATAAAGAATCAAAAGCAACCAGTGATCTGGCAAAATCAAAAAATTTAATTTCTGAGTTTGAAGAAAAGAAAAAAAATTGTGACGAACGCCTTTCTTTTTTAGATAAAAAGCAAACAGAAGTTGATAAAATGTATCGCAGACAAGTCGAGCAACTAGAGGTTATTTCTAGTTTATCTGCCGAAGATGCAAAAGCTCAGTTAATGGAAACTATAAAAGATGAAGCCAAAACTGATGCAATGGCATACATTCAAACTTCATTAGAAGAGGCTAAGTTAACAGCTCAACAAGAAGCTAAAAAAGTTATTATAAATACGATACAGCGGATAGGAACAGAAGAAGCAATAGATAATTGTGTTTCTGTTTTTAATTTAGAAAGTGATGATGTAAAGGGTAGGATTATTGGACGTGAAGGAAGAAATATCCGTGCCATTGAAGCTGCTACAGGAGTAGAGATTATAGTAGATGATACTCCAGATGCAATTATTTTATCTTGTTTTGATTCCGTAAGAAGAGAAATTGCTCGTTTGTCTTTACATAAATTAGTAACTGATGGGCGAATTCATCCAGCTCGAATTGAAGAAGTAGTTAAAAAGACTACCAATCAGATAGAAGAAGAGATTAAAGAAGTAGGAAAGCGTGCAGTGATTGATTTAGGAATTCATGGATTGCATCCAGAATTAATTAAAGCTGTTGGACGTATGAAATTCCGTTCTTCTTATGGTCAGAATTTATTACAACACTCTCGTGAGGTAGCTAAACTTTGTGGTGTGATGGCTTCAGAATTAGGTTTGAATCCTAAATTGGCTAAGAGAGCCGGATTATTACACGATATTGGAAAAGTTCCCGAAACAGAAACAGAACTTCCTCACGCTTTATTTGGTATGCAAATGGCTGAAAAACATGGAGAAAAACCAGATGTTTGTAATGCTATTGGTGCTCACCATGATGAAGTAGAAATGACTAGTTTATTATCTCCAATCATTCAAGTTTGTGATGCCATAAGTGGAGCTAGACCTGGTGCAAGACGTCAGGTATTGGATTCGTATATACAACGTTTAAAAGACCTAGAGGATGTTGCTTTTGGGTTTAAAGGTGTAAATAAAGCGTATGCAATTCAAGCAGGACGTGAACTTCGTGTAATGGTTGAAAGTGAGAAGGTAAGTGATGAAAAAGCATCTGAATTATCATTTAATATTTCACAAAAAATTCAAACAGAAATGACCTACCCTGGTCAAGTAAAAGTTACGGTTATTAGAGAAACAAGAGCGGTTACTATTGCAAAATAGATTGTTGGATAGTTAGATTGTTGGATGATTAGGTGTTTAGATCGAGTTATTGTTAAACTATGGTTTTTTAATCTCCAATCCTCAATCCCTATCTTCTTGGGTGAAAATTATTGATAATTTGTGTTAGGTGGCTTTTGTCTATGTGGGTATAAATTTCAGTAGTGGTAATACTTTCATGTCCAAGCATTTGTTGAATAGCTCTAAGATCAGCTCCATTTTCTAATAAATGAGTTGCAAATGAATGCCTAAAGGTATGTGGGCTTATTTTTTTATGTATTCCAGCTTTTTCCGTTAATTCTTTTACGATATGAAAAATCATCGCCCTGGTTAATCCATTTCCTCTTCGATTTAAAAACAAGGTATCTTGAGCATTGGGTTTAATAGCTTGATGTACTCTAATTTCATTTCTATAAATATCAATAAATTTAATAGTTAAAGAGCCTATAGGAACAAAACGTTGCTTGTTTCCTTTTCCGGTAACTTTTATAAACCCTTCGTCAAAAAACAAATCGGATATTTTTAAACTTATCAATTCTGAAACCCGCAAACCACAACCATATAATACCTCAATAATTGCCCTATTACGTTCCCCCTGAGGCTTGCTTAAATCTATGATTGAAATAATTATATCAATTTCTTCAATAGAGAGCGTGTCTGGTAATTTTCTTCCGATTTTTGGGCTTTCAATAAGATCTAATGGGTTATTAGCTCTATATTCTTCAAAAATTAAGTAATTAAAAAAACCTTTTAGTCCAGATATAATCC
>OJFC01000083.1_pt1 | contig 16788 bp, 21 predicted proteins | sample 1594021 | NCBI WGS metagenome assembly OJFC01 (sample SAMN05416739, study PRJEB24817) | seawater metagenome | isolation source: Sea water | place: Canada:Atlantic | collected 2013-07 | reverse complement strand
GGTTATACTTTTTTGGAAGACGATTATCATGATACAAATGTTTACGCTTCAAGGTATTTAATTGACACTTCAATAAAGAATCATTTTGTGGGAGTTTTTGATTTTACGATTGCTAAAATTATAAGGCCTAGTGTTACTTATAAATATGTAGAAAGACCAGAAGAATCCTATAGTATAGTAGATGCAAAAGTTGCTACAGCTATTAAATCTTTTTCTGTATTTATACTATTTAATAATATTTTTGATACAGAATATTATGAAAAGGATCACGTAATTATGCCAAGGAGTAATTTTGAGTTTGGACTGACTTATACATTTAGATAAAAATCAATATTTACTAGGTTTAAAACAGATATTCCCATTAGAATAAATTAAGTTTAATGGCTTTTATTTAGTTTTAGAAGTTTATAAAAGACTACTGTTCCAACATACAAAGCCATGCCATAGCAAGTATGACAAATAAAAGTTCGTAGCAGTAAAATGTCTTTAATAGAACTATCAGCTCCAGCCCATCCCAGACCAAGTGCGGGCATTTCTAGATACAAAGGCATAAACATAAATAACCACATCATAATTAAAGCAGGTAGTATTTTAGGTCTGGATTTCAGGATTTTAAAACTGAGTAAAAAATACAAATAAGTGTCCATGAGGCAGACAAGTATATGTGCCGATAATCCAACAAATGTTTCTCCTTTTAACTTAGGGATTTTCGAAAAATTTGGATCAGGAAATGAAGCCTCTCCACTAAATAAGGTGATAATATATCTTCCTAAACTTTGATAGCCTGCCAGTACCGACCCCATATCATAAATTTCAGCAACTATTTTTGCTGAAGTATCAATAACTATTGCTCCAAAAATTCCAACAAAAAACAACGCTATTATTTTTATTTTAATACCATAATCATTAAAATAATTGTTGCTCATACTATCTAGGTTATATCTAATTTATTGTCTTGTGCTAACGAATCTAAATAGATTTTTTTGAAAATACAAATCAAGCAATATTTTATGCCATTAATTTGGTTTACAATACGCTTTATTGGGTTAAGATGATTGATTTAGGCGATTATTGTGTTTTATACTTTATCAACTCATTGACCTTATCATAAACTAAAAATGATTCCCAGCCTCGATATAACAAATAATCAGCTAGTTTTTTTCTTTTTTTTTGTAGGTTATTTTCAGCACTTAATTGAAAATATCGTTTTTGTGCTAATTCGTCAAAGGTATTCTCGTAGTCTTCTTTAGCGATTTCTTTTAGACCTAAGTCAATATTGTATTTAGAAATATCTCTATACCTAAGCTCTCTTACAATGCGTTGTGTCCCCCATTTTTTATGGTTGAATTTTCCCCTTGCATATGCTTGTGCAAATCGAGATTCATTTAAGAAATTATGCTTTAATAAATGAAGAATGATGATATTAATTGCTTCAGGAATCATTCTCATTTCCCTCAATTTTTGATTCACTTCTTTATGACAACGTTCTTGGTAGGCACAATAACCTTCAAGTTTGGTAGTAGCTTCTTTTAAGGTATATGTTTTTTGATAATTGAAATTCACTAAAAATATTATTTCTCAAATTTAATTAAAAAAAAGCATAAAAAAACCTCCTAAGTTTTCACAAAGGAGGTTTTTTTCAGGTTATTTTATCTTCGAATCATCTTTGTCAACAAAGTGATATTCTAGATACGTGTAAGCATCTCTTGGTTGTATTGTCACCCATTTCTTGTGCTCCATAAACCACTTGGTTCGCACGGATGGAAAACCTTTTGTTAAAAAGGCCGCTATAAAAGGATGTGTGTTTAGAGTTATCTTTTTAGAGTCTTTTTTGATAAGGCTTTTAAGCTCATCAGTCATTTTATTCACCAATACTATTGGCGCTTCAACCTCGGTAGTGTTTCCAGTATTAGGATTCTCTTCTCGAGTTTTAATATTCATCTCTGGTCGTACGCGTTGTCTGGTTATTTGTATTAAACCAAACTTACTAGGGGGTAATATTTTATGTTTTGCACGATCGTCGCTCATTTCTTTAGTCATATGATCGAATAATTTTTTTCGATTGGCAGCTGCTGCCATGTCTATAAAATCGATAACAATAATACCTCCCATATCACGCAACCTTAGTTGTCGTGCTACTTCGCTAGCAGCAATTAAGTTTACTTCTAATGCGGTTTCCTCTTGATTATTTGTTTTGTTACTTCGGTTACCACTATTAACGTCAATTACATGCAACGCTTCAGTATGTTCGATCACTAAGTAAGTTCCCTTACTTCCTGATACCGTTCTACCAAATGCTGTTTTGATTTGACGTTCAATCCCAAATTTTTCAAATAAGGGAGTTTTAGAATCATAAAACTTAACAATATTCTCTTTGTTAGGTGCAATTGATTGCACATAATCTTTAATTTGTAAGTAGAGTGTTTCGTCGTCTATATAAATAGAAGAAAACGAATCGTTAAAGACATCTCTAATAATAGATGCGCCTCTATTTAACTCACTTAACACCTTTGAAGGAAGGTGAGCTCCTCGTAACTTTTTGCACATCGCATTCCAGCGATCCATGAGATTTTCTAAATCTCTATCCAGTTCAGCTACTTTTTTACCCTGGGCTACAGTTCGTATAATAACTCCAAATCCTTTAGGTTTAATACTCGTTACCAAGCGTTTTAACCTGTCTTTTTCTTCCTTAGATTCTATTTTTTGTGAAATAGAAACTCGATCAGAAAACGGCACCAATACAATATAGCGTCCAGCTATTGAAAGCTCTGAACTAATTCTTGGACCTTTGGTGGAAATGGGTTCTTTTACAATCTGAACCAATGTCGATTGATTAGACTTTAGTACATGATTTATACCTCCGTTTTTATCAATATCTTTTTCAAATGGAAAATTTTTTAAAGAATAATCTTTAAGTTTACCTGTGCTTACACTCTTAACGAATTTCAAAAGAGAAGCGACTTTAGGACCTAAATCATGATAATGCAAAAAAGCATCTTTTTCATAACCTACATTGACAAATGTAGCATTTAAGCCCGGAACAATTTTTCGAGTTTTGGCGATAAACACATCACCAACCGAAAACTTATTATCGTCTTCTTCTTTATGTAATTCTATTAGTTTCCCATCTTTTAAAAGGGCAAAATCAACTGATTGTGAACTGGATCTAATAAATAATTCGTAGTTCACGTTTCATTAATTTTTATCCATCATACCTATAAGTATGACAAATGGATTAAACATTATTTTATCACAGGTTATTGAATTCTCACTATTGTAGTGAGAAAAACCCGTCGAAATTAACAAGTTAAAAAAACTAATTAATTTCATTTTCAAAGAACTTTTTTTTGATTTTTTAAACTATAGAAATAACTTCTTATTTCTTAGTTTTATGGCGGTTAGCACGACTTCTTTTCTTTCTTTTATGAGTAGAAATCTTTGCTCTTTTTCTTTTTTTACCACTTGGCATAGTAATCTGTTTATATATCCCGATTTAACGAGATGGTTATTATTTTACCTTAACATTAGTTTTTACACTTTCTACAAATATTTTAGCAGGTTTAAATGCTGGTATATTATGTGCAGGAATTTTAATTGTAGTGTTTTTTGAAATATTTCTTCCTGTTTTTTCAGCTCTTTTCTTTACGATAAAACTTCCAAAACCCCTTAAATAAACATTGTTACCACCTTCTAATGAATTTTTTACTTCATTCATAAAGGTTTCAACTGTAGCTTGAACATCTCCTTTTTCCATTCCTAGTTTGTCTGAAATCTTCGCTACGATATCTGCTTTCGTCATTATGTGTTAAATTTATATATTAAAATTTCTCTTTTTTTCAAGGTGGCAAATATAAGAATTTTATAATCAAAAAATCTAATGGTAAACCATTAAAATTTAATTAGATAAAGGCTAATTTTGCTAGATGCCAAAAAGTAACTCCCATTTTAGTAAGAAACTCATATTGTGGTATTTAGCTCATAAAAGAGATTTGCCTTGGAGAACCACTGCTATACCTTACTATATATGGCTTTCAGAAATCATACTTCAACAAACAAGAGTTGAACAAGGATTGCCATATTATCAAGCTTTTGTTTCTGTATATCCTACTGTAAAAAAATTAGCAAATGCCAGTGAGGAGGAAGTGCTGAAATTATGGCAAGGTTTGGGCTATTATTCTCGCGCAAGAAATCTACACACTACTGCTAACTATGTTTCAAATGAATTAAGTGGTATTTTTCCAACTTCCTATAAAGAACTTATTAAACTTAAAGGGGTTGGAGATTATACCGCTAGTGCAATAGCTTCTATTTGTTTTAATGAAGCAACAGCGGTAGTGGATGGTAATGTATACAGAGTTCTTGCTCGTTATTTTGGAATTGCTACTCCGATTAATAGTAGTTTTGGAATTAAAGAATTTAAAAATGTAGCACAACAATTAATTGATATTGATCATCCAGGGAATCATAACCAAGCTTTAATGGAATTTGGTGCTCGGCAATGCAAGCCTCAAAATCCAAACTGTGAAATCTGTATTTTTAATGACAGTTGTATTGCATTGCAACAAAAAAAGATTTCAGAATTACCTGTGAAATTAAAAAAGACAAAAGTCAAAAACATTTATTTCAATTATATTGTTTTGATTTTTAAAAATAAAAAAACCCTTTTACAAAAGAGAATAGGAAAAGGTATTTGGCAAAACTTATATGAGTTTCCTCTCATTGAAACAGAAAAAAATTTTAAATTAGAGGAACTCAATAGTTTAAATATTTTTCAAGATGTATCCAGAAAATTTGAAATTAACTCTTTGGTCCTTTATAATGAGATGCCTATTCTTCATAAGTTATCTCACCGAAATATATACACTCAATTTTGGATTGCAGAAACGTCAAAGAACAATGATGAAGCAATCTCAATTAGTCAATTAGAAACGTATCCTGTTCCTAAACTTATAGGGAATTTTATCACTACCTTTTTCAGGTTGAAAGAATCTGGACAAAAACAAAAAAAATAGTTATATTTAAATCACAAAAGATAACTTTGCACAAAATATAAATTTACAATTATGAGTGGTACATTAAATAAGGTAATGCTTATTGGGCATACAGGTGATGACGTGAAAATGCATTATTTTGAAGGCGGCGGAAGCATAGGTAGATTCCCACTTGCGACCAATGAATCGTATACCAATAGAACAACTGGCGAAAAAGTTAACAATACCGAATGGCATAATATAATTGTTAAAAATAAAGGTGCTGAGATTTGTGAGAAATATTTAAAAAAAGGAGACATGGTATATGTTGAAGGTCGCTTGAAAACTCGAAAATGGCAAGATGATGAAGGAAAAGACCGATATAATACGGAGATTCACTGTTCAGAATTTAATTTTTTAAGTCCAAAAGGTGATGGAAATAATGCTGCACCTCAAGGAAGTAACGAACCCTTTTAATTTCAATTTTTCGAATTTTGGATATAGAACCTCCTAGTTTATTTTTAGCAATTGTATTAGAAAGTGGACACATTTTTAGTGTTTTTATTTTATTAATTTTATTAGCTTGTTCCGCCTTAATATCAGGAGCTGAAATAGCATTCTTTTCATTAACAGCTAAAGATTTTGAAGCGGAATCTTCAGAAAAAGAATCGCCTGGCAATGTGATAATTGTAAAAAATCTATTGGCTAAACCCAAAAAACTATTGGCTACTATATTAGTGGCTAATAATTTTATAAATATTGCTATTATACTCTTATTTGCTTCCCTTAGTGATGTGATGTTTTCAGGAATTTCTATAAATTATTTTGGATTCAACCTTCGGTTTATATTAGAGGTTGGTATTATAACCTTTGTTATTTTATTATTTGGAGAAATACTACCAAAAGTATATGCTAGTAGGAATAATATTCAGTTCTCATTATTTATGGCATTACCATTAAATTTTTTAAATACTTTATTAACGCCTATAAGTAGTCCCATGAGGTCCGGCATACTATTTATTGAAAAAAAGTTTGGAACCCAAAAATCCAATATAAGTGTAAATCAATTATCACAAGCCTTAGCGCTAACCTCTGAAAAAGATAAATTGCATGAAGATCATAAAATACTTCAAGGAATAGTAACATTTGGTAACACAGATACCAAGCAGGTTATGAAGCCAAGGATGGATATTTTTGCTTTAGATGAAACGTCGAGTTATAACTCTATAATGCCAGTTATAATTGCTAATGGATATTCTAGAATTCCTGTTTTTAAAGATAATATAGATACCATTACTGGGATTTTATATGTGAAAGATTTAATGCCTTTTATAGATCTAGAAGAATTGAATTGGAACACCTTGTTGAGGAAACCTTATTTTGTTCCAGAGAATAAAAAATTAGACGATTTATTAAATGAATTTAAGGAAATGCACATGCACATGGCGATTGTAGTAGATGAGTATGGCGGAACAAGTGGATTGATTTCTTTAGAAGATATAATTGAAGAAATTGTTGGAGAAATTAGCGATGAATTTGATGATGAAGATTTAGTGTTTTCTAAGCTAGATGAAAATACGTTTGTATTTGAAGGAAAAATACCTTTGAAAGATTTTTATAAAGTAATTAAATTAAAAGATCCATCGTTATTTGAAAACACTAAGGGAGATGCAGAAACACTTGCTGGATTTTTGTTAGAAGTTTCAAAAAGTTTCCCAAAAAGAGGTGAAGTTATAAGATTTCATCAGTATACATTTACAGTTGAAGGTTTTGAAAATAAACGAATCAATCAAATTAAAATTTCTATAAAAAATTAGTATGCGAGTTACCTTATTGCCTTTTATAATATTGCTTTTTGCATCTTGTCAAGATGAGGTAATTATAAAACCTAAAGCTCAATTAAGGTTAACGTATCCAATAGCGAATTATGAAGAGGTACGTATAGGTTTGCCATATCATTTTAAGAAAAATAAAGAAGCTGTTTTAAAAGAGAAAAGGAATAATGCATTAAATCTATATTATCCTGCTATGAAAGCAACTTTTTATTTAACGTATCAAAAAGTAGGTAAAAATAATCTAGACTCTCTATTAAGAGATGCTCAAAAACTAGCCTATGATCATGCGGTAAAAGCAGAAAGTATTTCAGAACAACCCTTTGTAAATAAAGACAAAGGTGTTTACGGGATGTTTTATATGATAAATGGTAATGCAGCTACCCAAGCCGAGTTTTACGCAACTGATAGTCTCCAGCATTTTATAAATGGCGCAGTGTATTTTGATGCTAAACCTAATTTCGATTCTATATATCCCGCCGTAATGTATCTAAGAAATGATATGAGAATTATAATGGAGACCCTAGCATGGAAAACTAAATAATAGCGGATAATTTAAATTATTAAAATAAAAAACCCATACTTTAAGTATGGGTTTTTTATTTTGACAGGAATTTTATTTATGCTTTACTTGAATGCTTACAAGCAGTTTTATCACCTTCTTTACATTGTTTGCCTTTATGGTCACAAGCAGCTTTAGCTCCATCTGTAGAGAAAGACTCCACAGTTTTCATGTCATTTACAGAATAAGTGTCACTAGCATTTGTTACTGTGTTTTCTAAAGAAGTAGTAGTTACGATAGCTTCATCATATTCTACCATAGCTACTTTTTTGTCAAAATCTACTTTAGCAGATTTTACACCTTCCATTTTAGCAAGTTTCTTTTCAATAGTTTTTGCACATCCTATTGCGCAAGTCATTCCTTCGATATTGAATTCTGCCTTAGTAAGAATTGAATCATCAGCTATTTCGCTTTTAGCTTTAATTTCTTCAACCTCTATTGTTTTTACTTGTGGTTCGGTTTCGTTTTTACAAGACCAAACTGTAATAGAAAAAATTACGATTGCGATAACTAGTTTTAAAATTTTCATATTATGAGTTATATTTATATTATATAAAAGTAATAATAGTTTCTGATTTTTACATTTATTAATCCCATTTTTACAAATTATTTAACAATAGCTATGTTTCAGAATAATAAAAAATGGATTTTTTTATTCCTTTTGGCTCTTATATGGGGTAGTTCTTTTATATTAATTAAAAAAGGCCTTGTTGGTTTTACACCATTGCAATTGGGTTCTTTAAGGATTATCATCACAGCATTGTTGTTGTTTTTAGCTGGTTTTAAGAGTTTAAAAAATTTACCAAAAAGCACACTTAAATGGATTGTTATATCTGGATTTTTAGGTACATTTTTTCCAGCTTTTTTATTCGCGTATGCAGAAACAGAAATAGATAGTGCCATTGCTTCTATATTAAATTCTATAGTACCTATTAATACCATTATTTTTGGTTTTTTAGCTTTTAAAATGTACTCTTCTAAGAGACAAATATTGGGGGTGTTAATAGGATTTGCAGGAACCTTTCTATTAATAACCAATGGAGCTAGTATTAATCCAAATCAGAATTATTGGTATGCTCTTTTGGTAATAATAGCAACTGTTATGTATGCATTTAGTATCAATATTATTAAGAGACATCTGCAAAATGTGCCACCAATAACTATAGCAGTTGGCAATTTCGCTGTAATAATAATTCCTGCATTTATAGTTTTATTATTTTCTGGTTTTTTTACTTCACAAGTAATTGAAGGCCCTGATTTTACAATGTCTTTGTTTTATATTTTCTTACTTTCATTATTTGGGACGGCAATTGCAAAAGTGCTATTCAATAATTTAGTGCAAATATCTACTCCAGTTTTTGCTTCTTCGGTTACTTACATGATGCCTATAATTGCTGTTTCATGGGGGATTTTAGATGGTGAGTTTTTTGGTTTTTGGCAGGGAATAGCTACTGTTATCATCTTATTAGGTGTTTATTTGGCAAACTCCAAGCGGTAAAGGTTTAAGCAATTAAATTATTTAAATAAAGGGTTTGCTATTATCGTATTAAGTCCTATATTTGCACCCGCCTTCAAGAAAGGTAAAATTAATAATAATAAAATTTAAACGAAACGCTATGTTCGCAATTGTAGAAATAGCAGGGCAGCAATTTAAAGTTGCAAAAGATCAAAAAGTCTTTGTACACCGTTTAGCAGCAGCAGAAGGAAAAAAAGTTTCTTTCGATCATGTGTTAATGTTAAGCGATGGTAACAAAGTTACTATTGGCGCCCCGGCTATCGATGGAGCTCAAGTAGGAGCAAAAGTCATTAAGCACCTTAAAGGTGATAAAGTTATTGTATTCAAGAAAAAAAGAAGAAAAGGATACAGAGTAAAGAATGGTCACAGACAATCACTTACTGAAATAGTAATTGAGAGTATTGTAGGTTCTGGTGCTAAAAAAGCTGCTCCTGCAAAGGAAGCAAAGCCTGAAGCTCCAAAAGCTGAAAAGTCTGCTCCTTTAAAAGAAGCAAAGCCTGCAGCTAAAAAAGCTGCTCCTAAAAAAGAAGAAAGTGCATCTACTGATGTTTCTTCAATGACTGTTGCTGAATTAAAAGCAATGGCTAAAGAAAAAGGTATTACAGGCTATACTTCTATGAAGAAAGCTGAATTAATAGCTGCTTTAAGTTAATTTTTAATTTTTAAAACTAAGAGAAAATGGCACATAAAAAAGGAGTTGGTAGTTCGAAGAACGGTAGAGAATCAGAATCGAAACGATTGGGTGTTAAAATATTTGGTGGTCAAGCTGCTATTGCTGGTAACATCATCGTTAGACAAAGAGGAAACACTCATTTTCCAGGAGAAAATGTATATGGTGGAAAAGATCACACTTTACATGCAAAAGTAGATGGTCTTGTAAAATTCACTAAAAAGAGAAATAATAAATCTTATATTTCTATTGTACCTTTCGAGGCTTAAGAAAGAAGATTTACAGTTTATAAAAAACCTCCAACTAATTTTAGTTGGAGGTTTTTTCGTATCAATCCTTTTTCGTAAGAACAAAGCTGAAAAAATTGTACTTTTAAATTTTAATAGATAAATATATTTATGAGACTTGTTTGTATTTTTTTTGGATTGTTTTATTTTAGTTTTATTTCCGCTCAATGTGATCATTCACCTACGATAGAAACAGCGGGAGATTTCATTTTATGCCCATCGGAAGTAATTCAGATTTTTACACAAGAATATGACTCTTACCAATGGTTTAAGAAAAATTTTAGCGGAACAGAGTGGGAGATTATTCCAGGGGAGACCTCTCAATTTTTGGATGTTGTTCAAGGAGTAGATGATTTGTTCTATTTTAATGTAGCTACTACTTTAAATAGTTGTTCTGAAACATCAACAGAAGTTTTAATTGACTCCTGGGTGTTTGCAGGAATGGTAGTCGAGAGTTCTGGGAATTATATTTTTGAAGATGATTTATTTAAGGTTTGTTTAGGTGATTCTATTACATTCTCAATAGGACAACCTTACAATACTAATATTCAATGGTATAAAGATGGGGTGCCAATTGAAGGAGAGAATGGGACATCCATAACATTGACAGAACAAGAGGAGTCTGGAGTTTATTTCGTTGAAGGTGCACCCGGGGAATGTCCAGATTATATTGTAAGCCCAGGTGTTGATCTACCTGTATTAATTTATGATTGTAATTTAAATATAAATGATGTTTTTTATGATTCTAAAATCACATTATATCCTAATCCAGTGAACGATATATTGACAATAAGAAGCGAAGCAGATAAAAATATCACAATTGAACTTTACGATATAAATGGAAAAAAAATACTCAAAAAGTTCATAAATAAAGGGCCAAGTGAGCTTGATTTTAGCAAGTTCGTTAAAGGAATGTATTTTGCAAAATTCAATACTATGGGTGCTGAGTTTACAAAAATTATAATTAAAAAATAATTAATGAAAAAATCACAGATTATTACGCTATTAATAGTTTTATTTTCAATCGCGCTAACCCAGGCTCAAGAAATCACCAAATATGATTACTTAGAAATAATCATTATTCAAAAAATGAATAATAGCGGAAAAATTAAGCGTATTAAAGTTGAAAATCAGTCATCACTTGAAGGGAAGTTGGTAACAATTAAAGAAATGGAAGCTTTAAAAGGCACATCTAGTTTATTAAACTATATGAATTCATATAATTGGGAATTTATAGATCGGAAGGCCATTACGGAAATTAACAATCCAATTTGGATGAGTTATCTGTTTAGAAAAAAATATAACTAAAAAGCCTTCAACTTAAATTGAAGGCCTTTGTTTTTCTAATAATTGATTACTCCTTTCGATGAGTCGATCGATGAATATTAATTTATGCTAATATCTATAATATTCAGGTTTGAAAGGACCTTGAACTTCAACACCAATGTATTCTGCTTGATCTTCACGAAGATCAGTCAATTCGATTCCAATTTTTTCAAGGTGTAATTTTGCTACTTTTTCATCTAAATGTTTTGGAAGCATATATACTTTGTTTTCGTAATTATCTAGATTAGTCCAAAGTTCAATTTGAGCCAATGTTTGGTTGGTAAATGAATTACTCATTACAAAACTTGGATGACCTGTAGCACAACCTAAGTTTACCAAACGGCCTTCAGCTAATAGAATGATATCTTTTCCGTTAACAGTATATTTATCAACTTGTGGTTTGATTTCGGTTTTTTTATGGTTATCATTTAACCAAGCTACATCAATTTCATTGTCAAAATGCCCAATATTACAAACAATAGTTTTGTCTTTCATCGCTTCAAAATGACGACCTTGAACGATGTCTTTATTTCCTGTTGTTGTTATAATAATATCAGCATTAGCAATAACTGTTTCTAATTTTTTAACTTCAAAACCATCCATTGCAGCTTGTAAAGCACAAATTGGATCAATTTCGGTAACGGTTACAATACTACCAGCACCTTTAAATGAAGCAGCAGTTCCTTTTCCAACATCTCCATAGCCACAAACCACAACACGTTTACCGGCAAGCATAATATCGGTTGCACGACGAATTGCATCTACAGCACTTTCACGACATCCGTATTTATTATCAAATTTAGATTTGGTAACACTATCATTTACGTTAATCGCTGGCATTGGTAGGGTTCCTTCTTTCATGCGATCGTATAAACGGTGAACGCCAGTGGTAGTTTCTTCACTTAAACCGTTAATTCCATCTACTAATTCAGGATACCTGTCTAATACCATATTTGTTAAATCTCCACCATCATCTAAGATCATATTTAATGGTTTGCGATCTTCACCGAAAAATAATGTTTGTTCGATACACCAATCAAACTCTTCTTCTGTCATCCCTTTCCAAGCATAAACAGCAATTCCTGCATCTGCAATAGCGGCGGCGGCTTGATCTTGAGTTGAAAAAATATTACAAGAACTCCAAGTAACTTCAGCTCCTAAAGCGATTAAAGTTTCAATTAAAACTGCAGTTTGTATGGTCATATGCAAGCACCCTGCGATACGAGCACCTTTTAGGGGTTGTTCGTTTTCATATTCTTTACGAAGAGACATTAATCCGGGCATTTCTGCTTCAGCAAGTTCGATTTCTTTTCTTCCCCAATTAGCTAAAGAAATATCTTTTACTTTGTTGGCAATGAATGGTATTGTTTTAGTAGACATAAAAATGTATTTTATTCCCACAAAAGTGGAAAACTTGTTATTATATTTGTTTTTTAGTCGAAAAAAAATAATTTTTTCGAATTGCAAAAATACACAATATACTTTAATATATAATGTCTCTTTACAAAACTATAACAGTTAATTCGATTACTAAAGTACTCATTTGGAAGATTGAAGAATCTTATAAGGAGCTCAATGATGGAATCAGCTTAACAGATAAAAGCGCTGTTAGATTAAATAATATGAAGAGTGAGTTGCATCAAAGAGGGTTTTTGAGCATACGGCATTTATTGGCTTCTGAAGGATATACCGATCATGATTTGTTTTATGATAAAAACGGAAAGCCTCATTTACATAATGGTTTGCATATTTCAATAACGCATTCGTTTACTTTTTCAGCTATTATTATTAGTGTTATTGAAGTTGGAATCGATATAGAAAAGAAACGAGATAAAATTTTACGAATCGCTCATAAATTTACAACGACAGATGATTACCAAAGTTTAAATCATCAAGATAGTATGATTCGAAAATTAACTATAGTTTGGTGTGCTAAAGAGTCATTATATAAAAGTTTTAACAGAGTTGGTTTAACATTTTTAAATCATATTTTTGTAGATGATTTTAACTTTTATTCTAATGAAACAACTGCCTCGGTTGATTTTGAAGATAAAAAAGAGACTTATCATATTTGGTTTTTAGAATTTGAGGGTTTTACTTGTGCTTACGCCTTATTAAACAACAGAAAACAGAATGATTAAAAATAGTTGCAATTCTCTTACAGATGCATCCGCTAATAAAATAAAAACAAAAAGTATATCTGGCAGAAGTAGATATGCTAATGGAAACTGTATTTGAAAATCTAAATCTATGAACACAATCGTCGATTTTTTCCTTGAACCATATCAACAAGTTGCTGGCATAAATATTTTTTTAGAATTTATTGCTGCTGTATTAGGAATAACAAGTGTTTTTTATGCTAAAAAAGAAAATATTTTAGTGTATCCTACCGGAATTATTAGCACCGGATTATATGTTTATTTATTATCACAATGGGCTTTGTATGGTGATTTAATAATTAATATTTACTACACTTTAATGAGTTTATATGGTTGGTATATGTGGACTCGAATATCTAATAAAACCCATGAGCCTCTTAAAATATCAAGAACAAATTATTTAGATAATATAAAGGCATTTGCTATTTTTGTATTTACAGCAATTTTTGTGATTATCGCATATAGGCATTATAATGTAATGCCCGATTTAAATTTTATGGATAGCATTCATTATGCTTTTCAGAAAATAAGTGCTGGCAGTTTAATTGAATTTAGAAAAGCAACCCCTTATTTAGACACATTCACTACTGCAGCTGCATTTGTTGCTATGTGGTTAATGGCAAATAAAAAGATTGAAAATTGGATATTTTGGATCATCACAAACATAGTTTCTATCCCTTTATATTTTGTTAAAGGATATGGATTTACCGGGATACAATATATCATCTTTTTTGTGTTGGCATTTTTAGGATATAAACAATGGAAGAAAAACTTAAACAAACAGAATCAAACTGTATAAAAGTGGTTTTGTTTGGTCCAGAATCAACAGGAAAAACGACTCTCGCAAGACAATTGGCGCGTTATTATAATTCGGTTTGGGTTCCTGAATATGCACGTGAATATCTTCAGAAAAAATGGAATAATAAACGCAGAACTTGTGAGCAGTCAGATCTATTACCTATTGCTATTGGACAAATGGAATTAGAAAATAGATCGGCTAAAAAAACCAATTCAGTTTTAGTATGTGATACCGATTTATTAGAAACTAAAGTTTACTCGGAGGCATATTATGCTGGTAATTGTCATCCTTTATTGGATAAGTATGCAATAGAAAACACATATCAGTTATACTTACTAACTTATATCGATACTCCTTGGGAGGCTGATGATTTAAGGGATAAACCAAAAGAAAGATTAGAAATGTTTCTTGCTTTTGAAAAAGTTTTAAAAGAAAATAACAGACCCTATATACTATTGAAGGGTAATAAAAAGGAACGATTAGAAGAAGCCGTAAAACATATTGATCTATTATTAAATAAATAATCTATGGGTTTATCAAAAAAAGACATAGAGCAATTACTGAGACACGGATTAACTATTGAAAAAATTTATGATCAGCTAAAAACATTCTATGATGGAATTCCTTTTGTTGATGTTTTGAATGCTGCTTCTATTAATAATGGTATTGAATCGATTTCTATTGATGACCAAAAAAAATTAATTGAGTTTTATGATTCAAGAAAGAACAATTTAGTAATAATAAAATTTGTACCCGCATCTGGAGCTGCAACTCGAATGTTTCAGTTTTTATTTAAGTTTTTAGAAGATTACAATCCAAATGAAACAAAATTGAATTCTTATTTAAAAAAAGGAGAGTATCAACTGTTAGAAACCTTTATTAATTCAATAAAAGATTTTGCTTTTTTAAATGCTGTTCGTAAAAAAATAAGAGAAATGTATCCAGATTTTAAGTATGGTACTAAAGGAACTAGAATATATTTACTGGTCAAGACTATGTTGGAAGAACAAGGGTTAAATTTTTCGAATTTGCCTAAGGGATTAATCCCTTTTCATAAATATAATAACTATGTTACTACTGCTTTTGAAGAGCATTTATATGAAACCGCTTATTACGGTTCGGCAAATAACAATGCATATTTACATTTTACAATTTCAAAAAAACATGTTGATTTTTTTAAGAAAGAATTTCAAGCGGTTAAAAATAGAGTTTCCAAAAAAACAAAAACGGAATTTCATATATCTTATTCATTTCAGAAACAAGAAACCGATACTATCGCCGTAAACAATGATAATACTTTCTTCAGAAATTCAAACGGAGAATGTTTGCTTAGACCATCAGGTCATGGTGCTTTAATTGAAAATTTAAATGAGGTTGATGCCGATATCGTTTTTATTAAAAACATCGATAATGTAGTCATAGAAGAATATGTAGAAGAAATAGCGCATTATAAAAAAGTGTTAGCTGGAAAATTACTTTGGATTCAAAAGAAAATTTTTACCTATTTAAGGGTTATAGATAAAGAAAGTATTTCTCTAGAAATGATAAATGAAATAAAGTCATTTCTTTGGAACGAATTAAATATCAAAGAAGCTCCAAATGATGCCGAATCTATTTTTAATATTTTAAATAAACCACTTAGAGTTTGTGGTGTTGTTAAAAATACTGGAGCTCCTGGGGGTGGACCATTCTGGATTAAAAATCAAGATGAAACAACTTCACTTCAAATAGTTGAAATAGCTCAAATTAACCCTGATGATAAAAGGCAGCAAATTATTGTAAGTGAGGCAACTCATTTTAATCCTGTTGATTTGGTTTGTGCCCTAAGAGATTACAAAGGAAATAAATTTGATTTATCAAAGTATGTAGATCCTAATGCAGGTATTATAACTCAAAAATCTCAAGATGGGAAACCTTTAAAAGCTTTAGAGTTACCTGGACTTTGGAATGGAGCAATGGCCGATTGGAATTCTGCATTTGTAGAAGTGCCACTAGCCACTTTTAATCCAGTTAAAACAATAAATGACCTACTTCATAACGAGCATCGTCCCAACGCTTAATTTCTTGAATCTTTTATAAAAAATGGATGCAAAATTACTTATAAATGAGTTTGTGTTTAAAGCCATAAGGAGTAGTGGTCCTGGCGGGCAACATGTAAATAAAACTTCTTCTAAAATAGTACTTAGTTTTCATATCCATAATTCAAATGGTTTGGAAGAAAATGAAAAAGAACGCTTATTAAAAAAACTAGCTGCAAAAATAGCTTCCGATGGATATGTAAAACTTTCTTGCAGTAATACTAGAAGTCAACATCAAAATAAAGTTATTGTAATCGATAAAATGTTGCAGTTATTGCAATTAAATTTAAAGATAAAAATACCTCGAAAAAAAACAAAACCTTCTAGATCTTCTGTTGAGAAACGCATTCAGACTAAAAAGAAAAATACTTCTAAAAAAATGAATCGAAAACCACCTAAAATTAATTAATTAATTATATTTGCTGTATCTCAAAGGGGTGCTAGAAATGGCTGAGATTATACCCATAGAACCTAGAACAGGTAATGCTGTTTAGGAAAACCGAAAGAAAACCTTTCAAAATCATACCATACAATACATAACAAAAAATAATTACTCCTTTTATTTAATTTATTTTTTATTATGAAAAAA
>OJFC01000081.1_pt1 | contig 16838 bp, 14 predicted proteins | sample 1594021 | NCBI WGS metagenome assembly OJFC01 (sample SAMN05416739, study PRJEB24817) | seawater metagenome | isolation source: Sea water | place: Canada:Atlantic | collected 2013-07 | reverse complement strand
CGTAAGGAGTCGTCGGCAGCGTCAGATGTGTATAAGAGACAGACAATGGATAGTGTCCAAATAATATTACCATCATAAGGAACAACGCCATCACTTGTACCATGAATTTGCAGGATTGGTGTTGGATGTTGGGTGCTACAGGCATCATAAGTATCTGGAGTCATCGAACCAGTTACAGAGGCAATAGCTGCAATTTTTTCGCTCAATTGACAAGCCAACAAAAAACTCATAAAACCACCATTAGACATTCCTGTTGCGTATACTCTATCTAAATTAATAGCGTATAGGTTTGCTAATTCATCAATTAATGCTTCGGTAAAACCTACATCATCTGCTGTACTTCCGATTGTAAAATTTCCTACATTCCAATGTTTTTCCCCATTTAATAGAGTTCCTTCAGGATGAACCAAAAGAAAACCTTCAGTATCAGCTATATCACGAAAATCGCCATATATCATTTGTTCGTTAGCATTACTGCCATACCCATGAAAATTTAGAACCAAAGACACATCTGTATTGCCATCGTAAATAGCTGGAATATATAAAATATAGTCTCGCTGAATTCCATCGTGCATAATAGATCCTTCGATGGTTTGTTGTGCGGAAATACGAAAAGAGAACCCTACAAGAAGAAGTAATATAGTTGTGTATTTCATATTTGAAATGATTTTATTAATGAAATTTTATAAAATGACCTAGATAAAAAAGACAACCTGTTAAGGTAGAAATATACAAAAAAATCAGTTCGACTTAATCGACAAATTTCACTGTGTAATTTTGTATTTTATTAAATTATTCAACAATTACAGAGAACAATTGAATAAACGTTTATTTCTATTATATATCTACAAATCTAATGGATTTTTTATCGAATTAAAATTATTTGTCGCTACATGTGTGTAAATTTCTGTAGTCTTTGATGAATTATGACCCAGAAGTATTTGAATATACCTTAAAACAGTACCTGATTCTAGTAAATGAGTAGCAAAGCTATGGCGAAGTACATGTGGAGATACTTTTACATGGATACCAGCTTTTACAGCAGTATTACTTACAATTTTATACACACTATTGGCATTGTATTTCCCACCGTTTGCACCTTCAAATACATTTTTTGAAAAATGTTACCCACTAAAAACAAAAAACCCTGTAAATCAATGATTTACAGGGGATTTAAGGTGGTGCCTCCAAGAATCGAACTAGGGACACATGGATTTTCAGTCCATTGCTCTACCAACTGAGCTAAGGCACCTGCTATTAAGCGATGGCAAATATAAACCTATTTTGCAATGTTCAAAGTAAAAAATGAAAAAAAAATATTTGTTTTCAAATGTTTTAATAATCAGTTAACAAAAGGGTATAAATACAAATTGTACCTTTGCTCTTTTACTAAAATACAATGAATTTAATTATAGATGTAGGGAACACCCTTGTAAAACTAGCAGTATTTGATAACGAGATACTTACTTTTAAAAGGAGTTGTGTAAAAGTTGATTTTATATCGACGCTAGAAGAATTTTCTAACACTTACCCTAAGATAAATGATGTTATAATTTCATCTGTTGGTGATTTTTCAGAAAAAGAGATTTTATTTATACAGAAGAAATACCAAACAATTATTCTAGATCATCAAACAAAAATTCCTTTTATTAATCAATATAAAACTCCAGAGACATTAGGCGTAGATCGTATTGCCTTAGTGAGTTCGGCTGCTATTCAATATCCAAAAGAAAATACACTTATAATTGATGTTGGGAGTTGTATTACCTATGATTTTTTAAATTCTAAAAATGAGTATTTAGGAGGTTCCATTTCGCCTGGCATTGATTTAAGATATCAAGCGCTACATAATTACACAGACAAGTTGCCTTTGTTAAAACCTAAAATTATCAAAAAAACTTTAGGTAATACCACAAAATCATCTATACACATAGGTGTGGTGCAGGGAGTTGTAAATGAAATCGATGGTTTTATTACTAGGTATCAATTAAAGCACAAAGATTTAACAATTATTTTAACAGGAGGAGGGGCTCATTACTTGGTAGATAACTTAAAAAATGACATCTTTGCGAACTCTAATTTTTTATTGGAAGGATTAAACTACATATTACAAAATAACAAAACTCAATGTTAAAGCAAATTGTTTTTGCAGTAATGCTAATCGTATATGGGGTTTCTATAGCCCAAAATGGCACAACTTCTCCTTATTCATATTTTGGTATTGGTGAGGTAAAGTTTAAAGGAACTGCCGAAAATCGATCAATGGGTGGGTTAAATATTTTTTCAGATAGCATCCACTTAAATATTCAAAACCCTGCATCAGCTGCCAATTTAAGGTTAGTGAATTTCACTTCTGGAGGTAGTTATAAATATGTTAAACAGGAAAACGAAACAGCTTCACAATATGCGTCAGCAACTACGTTAGATTATTTAGCAATGGGAATTCCTATGGGTAAATTTGGTGCAATTTTTGGTATTTTGCCTTACACAGCTGTAGGGTATAAATTAGAATCTATTACCGATACTACAAATACACAGTACACGGGAACTGGAGGAATGAATAAGGTGTTTTTAGCCTTTGCCTATCAAGTAATTCCTAACTTTAATATAGGTATTGATGCAAATTACAATTTTGGAAATATAGAGAGAAAATCAATAATAGCTGAAGAAGGATTGTTATTAGGTACTAGAAAGAATGAAAAAGGTGATCTTTTAGGGTTTAATTTTAATTTTGGAGCTGAATATAAAACGATGATTTCTGAAGATTTACAATTAACCACTTCAGCTACATATTCTCCAGCAACTAAATTTGAAGTTCAAAGAGTTCAAAATATTACTAGTGTTTTAATTTCTGCTACCGGTGTAGTAATTCCAATTGATGACAGAGAAGAAAGACTAGATGATATAGAAGTGACTTTCCCATCGCAGTTAACTGTTGGAGCAGGTATTGGAAGTCCAAAAAAATGGTTTATTGGTGGACAATACACAAATTCTAAAACTAGTAATTATAATGATCCAACTTTAAATTTTGGGAGTGTAGAATTTATTGATGCAAATAAATTTAGAATTGGCGGTTTTTTTATCCCAAGGTACACATCGTTCACAAATTACTGGTACAGAGTAATATATAGGTTAGGAGTGCGGTATGAAGAAACAGGAATTAATTTAAGAGGAGAAGATATAAATGAGTATGGCATATCTTTTGGTATAGGATTACCTATCGGAAGGTTATTCTCCAATGTTAATGTTGGTTTTGAACTAGGTTCAAAGGGAACAACTAAAAATGGATTGGTAAAAGAAAACTTTTTTAATACCTTTATAAGTCTTTCATTAAATGATAAATGGTTTGAAAAAAGATATATTGATTAATAAATTAAAATTTGAAATGATAAAAATGAAAATCACTTTACTTATAACTCTTATAGTTATAGGATTTGGAAATAAAATGTTTGCACAAGTACCTAACGATTGCTATGAAACATTATCATTATTTGTAGAACCTGCAAAGGCAAAGAATTATGCGGGAGCTCTTCCGCATTATGATAAAGTTATTAATGAATGTCCAAAATTTAGTTTAGCTACCTATCAATATGGTGCAAAAATGTTTTCGCATTTTGTGGAACAAGGCGATAAATCTAAGATTAATGATTTAATTAAATCTTATGAGGATCAAATGTCTTATTTTCCAACAAAAACAAAAACTGGGAAAACACTGGCAAAAATTGCTCAAGTAAAATATGATAATTCAATAGGTACTAAAATGCAACAGTATTTAGCATTTGATAATGCTTATAAAGAAGATGCAGCTACTTTTACAAGTCCTAAAAGTTTATATACTTACTTTTCATTAGCTGTAGATTTATATGAATCTGGTGAAAAGCCTATTGAGGATGTATTTGATTTATATGAAATAGTATACTTAAAAATTGAAAATGAAAAAATCGTACTAGCTACAAAGGCAACGTTATTATATAATAGACAAGAAGCTGGTGAAAAATTATCCTCGAAAGAGGTGAAAAAATTAAAAGGTTATGGAACTAATTTAAATGCCTATGGGCTCGTGACAAGTAGTCTTAAAGGCAAATTAGGGAAACTAGCAGATTGCGAAAACTTAGTTCCTTTATATTCAAAAGATTTTGAAGAAAATAAAGACGATATTAATTGGGTGAAGAAAGCAGCAAGTAGATTATCTGATAAGGAATGTACAGAAGAACCATTATTTCTAAAACTTGTTAAGCAATTAGACAATTTAGACCCAACATCAGAATCTAAATTATATTTAAGTCAATTAGAACGAAATAAAGGGAATATTTCAAAATCAATTGAATATTTGGAAGAATCTGCAGAAATGCAAAGTGATCATTTTAAAAAATCAAGGATTTATTTTAGAATTGCTGAATTAAAAAGAAACAAAGGATCTTACCGTTCTGCAAGATCTTATTATAATAAAACATTAAAATACAACCCCTCTAGAGGTAGGTGTTACTTAAGAATTGCTCAAATGTATTCTAAAAGTTCCAATGATTGTGGTGCTTCTGTTTTTGAAAAAAGAGCTGTTAATTGGTTAGCAGCAAATATGGCGGATAAAGCCGCTATTGTTGATGCTTCAATTAAATCTGAAGCTAGAGCAGCAGCAAGTAGTTATAGACAAAGAGCTCCTAGTAAAAGTGATATTTTTACAGATGGAATGGCTGGTAAAACGATTAGTTTTAATTGCTGGATAGGTGGAAGTGTAAAAGTGCCTAACTTATAAGGGATTGATCTATTAAAATATGAGTATATTTAAATATATGTTTAAAAGCGCAATGATACTATTAGTTGTCATTGCGCTTTTTTCTTGTGAAGGAAACTATAAAAATATACAGAAAATGAATTTAAAAGATGAAGAACCCGTTGCTGTAGGGAAAACGATTAACTTAAAATTTACAGATTCTGGTAAAATAACAGTTAATTTAATTGCACCTGTGTTAAAGGATTATTCAAATTTTAAATTTCCGTATCGAGAATTTCCTGAAGGAATTACGTTGTATTTTTGGGACGAAGATGAAAAAAGCACTGTGTCATCAGATTATGCTGTAGAATATAAGTCAACTGGTTTGGTAGATTTAAGAGGTAATGTCACTATTACAACCTCAGATAGCACTATTGTAAATGCAAATCAATTATATTGGGATCAAGTAAATAAATGGATTTTCACCAACCAACCTTATCAAATAAAATTTGCCGATGGTTCCTATAATGATGGTTCACAATTTGATTCTAATCAAGAATTTACAACTTTTCTTTCTAGAAAAAATCAAGGAGTACAATTAATAGATAAAAACGAAACAATCAATGGGGAATAAATTATACCTTCTTTTTGAGTACTTATATATAATAATGGCTTTATTTTCTATTTATGTAGCAATTACCGAATGGGAAACAGATAGAAATCGCGCCTATTTATTTATATTTTTTGCTGTTGTTGCACTTGGCATGTTTTTTTTCAAGAGAAAATTTAGAAAAAAAATTGAGAACAGTAATAAGCAAGAATAGTTTTAAATAATAAATACACTATTTTTGTTTATATATATATATATTGTTACGATGGATTATAGCATTATTATGATTTTAAGCATGTTGATTTTATCCGCCTTTTTTTCGGGTATGGAAATCGCCTATGTATCTTCTAATAAAGTTCATATTGCTATTGAAAAACAACAAGATGGGTTTTTATCAAAAATTCTTCAGAAAATAACAAAGCGCCCTTCTAAGTTTATCACAACCATGCTCATTGGAAATAACATTGCTTTGGTTATTTATGGGTTTTTTATGGGAGATTTGTTAATGGGTTATATAGCTACTTATCTAACTATTGAGCCTAATGGTTTTTTGGCATTATTTATTCAAACTATAATTTCTACAGTTCTTATTTTACTAACTGCTGAGTTTTTACCAAAAGTTTTTTTTCAGATATACGCTAATAGTTTTGTCAAATTTTTTGCCTTACCGGTTTATTTTTTTTACATACTATTTTCAATAATTTCTGAATTTGTTATTTGGATAACAGATAAAATATTAAAATTAGTATTTAAAACCGATGGTGACGAAGTGCAATTAAGTTTTAGCAAGGTTGAGTTAGGAAATTATATTTCTGAACAAATGGAAACCGTTAAAACGGAAGATGAAGTTGATAGTGAAATACAAATATTTCAAAACGCATTGGATTTTTCAGAAGTAAAATCAAGAGAGGTATTAATTCCAAGAACCGAAGTTATTGCAGTAACTATTGATACGTCTCCAAAAGAACTAAGTGAACTTTTTATAAAAACAGGGCTTTCTAAAATTTTAGTTTACAATGAAAATATTGATAATATTTTAGGCTATGTTCATTCTTTTGAATTGTTTAAGAAACCAACTACTATAAAAAGCATCTTAATACCAGTAGTATTTGTGCCAGAAACGATGCTTATAAAAGAAGTATTGAATATTCTTACTAAAAAAAGTAAAAGTATTGCAGTTGTGATTGATGAATATGGAGGTGCTTCGGGTATCCTTACGGTTGAAGACATTATTGAAGAGTTGTTTGGAGAAATTGAGGACGAACATGATAAACTAGTGCTTACTGAAAAAGTAATAAATGATGGTGTTTATCTGTTTTCTGCAAGATTGGATGTAGATTATTTAAATGAAACCTATAAATTAAACCTTCCGGAAAATGAAAATTATGAGACTTTAGGAGGAATGATTGTTAGTTTTACTGAAGGCATTCCGAAGAAAGATGAAGTGATTGTGCTTCAAGATTATACATTTAATATTTTAGAAGTTTCTAATACAAAACTCGAACTAGTAGAAGTAAAATACACTCCTGTTGATTAGAATTTTCAATTTTCCTTCATTTTTTCAATTTAACCTTTTTATTACTGCGAAGAAAACAGTATTTTCGCCCACTGAAATAACTGAAACTAACTCTTTATTTTAAACATTTTTTAATAAAATTATTATGTTGAATAAAGATTAACTAAACCTTTTAAGTTTAATTATTAATAATAAAAGGTAAAATAAGAATTAAAAATGGCAGTTTTAAACAACATTAGAAAACACGGAATATTCTTAATTATTATTATAGCATTGGCACTTTTTTCGTTTGTGTTAAGTGGTGTAATAGGAAACGGTAATACAGCTACTAAGGGCGAGAGTATCGTAGCAACAATTAATGGAGTAGATTTACCTCGTGAAGACTTCATGAAGAAGGTAGAAGTAGCTCAACGTTCTTTGGGACCAAATGCTCCTACAAACCAAGCAATGAATATTGTATGGAATAGAGAGTTAAGACGTGTTATTTTAGAAGAACAATATGAATCTTTAGGTCTTAGTGCTGAAAAAGCTCAGATTAGCAATTCATTAAAAACTGCATTAGCTTCAAACCCAGCTTTTCAAAATGAATTGGGAGCGTTTAGTGATTTAAAAATGCAAGAATACATTGCCAGTATAAAAGCTGCTGCAGAAACAGGAAATACTCAAGCCTATTCAGCTTGGTTAGATTTTGAAAACAGCACCGTTAATACCATATTAGAAAAAAATTACTTTAATTTAATTAATGGTGGTTTAATTACGACACTTGCTGAAGGTAAACAAGAGTATCATTTTCAAAATGACAATATTGATATAGAGTTTTTGGAAATACCTTATGCAAAAATTGCAGATGCAGATGTTGCTGTAACAGATAAAGAAATTGAAACATACGTAAGAGCGCATTCAAAAGATTATGAAGTAGCTCCACAAGTTGATATACAATATGTGTCATTTTTAGAAAATCCATCAGAAGAAGATAACGAGATTGCTAAAATAGAGATCTCAAAGCTACTACCTGATTTTGCTACTACCGATGACATTTCAGAATTTGTAAATGCTAATTCAGATATTACTTATTCAGATAGATGGTATTTAAAAAATGATCTTCCTGTTAAAATAGCTGATGATATTATGGCTCAAAATTTAAATGAAATTTATGGGCCTTATAAGGATAATGAAACTTACAACATAGCTAGCGTTTTTGAAACAAAAAAAATGGCTGACTCTGCAAAAGCAAAACATATATTAATAAGATTTTATGGTTTATCTACGGCGCCTCAAGATGTTGTTAGAACAAAAGAAAGTGCAAAAAAATTAGCTGATAGTATTCTAAGAGTCATCAAAAGAAACGCTACTAAATTTGATGTTTTAGCTGCTGAGTTTTCTGAAGACCTTTCAAATAAGGATAAAGGCGGAGATTTAGGGTATTTTTCACCAGGAAGAATGGTAAAGCCTTTTAATGATTATATTTTTGACAATAAAACAGGAGATATAGGGGTAGTAGAAACAGATTATGGATTTCACGTTATAGAAATTGATGATCAAAAAAACATTCAAAAAGCTGTTAAAGTCGCATTAATCGTTAAGAAGATTGAAGCTTCAGAAAAAACAATTAATGACGTATTCTCTAAAGCAACAAAATTTGAAATTGCTGCAAAGGATGCTGATTTTAGTGAATTAGCAAAAGAAGGAGGATTATCAGCAAGTCCTGTAAATAAAATTGGAGAATTGGACGCTAATATTCCAGGTGTTGGAGAAAACAGAAGTATTGTTACTTGGGCATTTAATAAAGACACAAACATTGGTGATGTTAAGCGTTTCAATACAACTAATGGGTATGTGATTGCGCAACTTACAAGAAAAAATTCTAAAGGGTTAAAAAGTATAGCTGAGGCTTCTGCAACAGTTACACCAATTTTACGTAACGAGAAAAAAGCAAAACTTATAAGAGAATCTATCTCAAGTACTGATATTAAAAAAGTTGCAAGTAGTCAAAATCTTTCAACAAAAATAGCAAATGCTATTACAATGGCAAATCCAACAATAGCAGGTGCAGGTACTGAACCTAAAGTGATTGGAACAGCATTTGGACTGAAGCTAGGAGAAACTTCAAAATTGATAGATGGTGTTAAAGGTGTGTTTATGGTGAAAGTTACAGCGGTAAATAATGCGCCAGACTTACAAGATTATTCAGCATTCGCAAATCAATTAAATACAAGTTCTGCTGCTTTCATTGATGCAAATGCTTTTAATGCATTGAAAAATAAAGCAGATATTGAAGACAATAGAGCAGCTTTCTATTAATGATAGACTTGAAAATTATAAAAAAACCGTTTTAAATTTTTAAAACGGTTTTTTTATAATATCATTTCTTTAAAAGAAAGAATTGTTTTAAATCCTTTTTTTCTAAAATAGTTCCAGTTTTTTTGATTGCCAGTAGCTAAAATAAAATCACCGCCCCAAGCTCCTAAACTTTTAATGCTACCCTTGTAATCATTAAACAATAATTCTTTTACTGTCTTTTGCTGAATTATTTTTGAAATTAGTTGTTCGTGTTCATCAATTACTAATTCAAACTCTAAAAGCGATTGACAATGACAAATAGTTGTAGTCAGTTCATTAATTCTTCCAATAGCTTCTTGATTGTTATTCTTTAATTTTTGATACTTAAAAATTCCATCCCTGCTATTTTGTTTTTTATTTAAGTGCACAAAAAAGAGTTGATTGGTAAAAGTCCAATTAATTGATGGTTCTATTATATGATACTCATTTAGAGCTTTAGCGTATACAATAGGAGCGTTTCTTTGCGCGGCAGCAATGTCATAGCCACTTCCTCCAAAAGTTGCATCTACTAGCTGAAAAGGATCAACATTTGCCCATTTTGAAATATTGCTAATTAAAGTAGAAGAGCTGCCTAATCCCCAATTTCTGGCAAAATCTAGTTTAGTAATAATACAGTATCCATTTGTTTCATTTAGAAATTTAGGATTTAATTTTTTAACTTCTCTTAATATGGAAATTAATCGATCTTTTTCGTCGCCAATCTTATTTTGAGGTAATTCTATTTCGTTTATTAAAAATTCGCAGTGCAGCCAAATTTCATCATTACAATTAAAGCTTTTCCATATTATTTTGGGCTCATTAATTTTTGTTACCGACATAGATTGTCCGAATTTAGTTGGAAAAGCCAAAGCATTTGCCCCATCAAGAACTACGTATTCACCTGTAAATAATAATTTTCCGTTGCTGTAATATTTTTGATTCAAAATTATTTTCTTAGTTGTTTAATGAAATTAGCTACAGAACTATGAGTGACCGTATGGTCTTTAAAATAGGCGACGGCTGTTACTGTCTCTACTTGAGTTACATTTAAATTATTTAAAATATTAGCCAAATGCATTTTCATATGTCCTTTTTGAATTCCCGTAGTAACTAAGGAACGTAATGCTGCAAAATTTTGTGCTAAACCAGCTGCCGCTATAATTTGCATTAATTTTTTTGCAGATGGTTTTTGTAATAAAGAAAGACCAAAGTTCACTAATGGATGTAAAGCTGTTAAACCTCCAATGGTACCTAAAGCTAAAGGAATTTCTATAGAAAAAATAAAAGTACCATTCTCTATTTTAGCATTTGTTAAACTTGTGTAATTACCATCTTTTGATGCGTATGCGTGTATGCCTGCTTCAACAGATCTAAAATCATTTCCTGTAGCTAATATTACAGCATCGATTCCGTTCATAATTCCTTTATTATGAGTAACCGCTCTTCTTTTATCTACTTTTGCGATTTCAACTGCTCTAACGAATTTTGATGCAAATGTTTTACCATCCATTCCATTTGCAGACATTTTTTCAACTGGGCAGCTTACTTGAGCCCTAACCAAACATTCAGGGACGTAATTAGAAAGTATGCTCATCACTACTTCTGGAAACTCATTTTTTAAAATAAAATCAGCATGCAATTTCGATGTGCTTTCTAAAGTTTTAGCGATTTCCTCCAAACAAGTATTAATAAAATTAGCACCCATTGCATCATTGGTTTCAAAAGTGCAATGAAGCTGATAATAACCTTCAAGAGAATCAGTAGCGTTTATAAGAACGATGTCTAATAAACCTCCACCACGTTTTTTCATGTTTTTTTCAATTTCTGAAATACTAGTTATTAAAGTAGGTTTTGTTTCTAAAAAAAAAGTTTGAATTGCCACATCATCGCCGTAAAAGTTGATATGAATTTGACCGTTTTTTGTGCTTGAGATCACTTCTGTTTGAAAACCTCCTCTTTCTAACCAGTATTTTGCAGTATTACTTGCGGCAGCAACAACGGAGCTTTCTTCAATGACCATTGGTATTGCAAATAACGCTCCATTAATTAAAAAGTTAGGAGCTATTGCAAATGGCAAATAATAATTACTTATGGTGTTTTCTATAAAACCATCATGTAGTTTTTGGAGCTTTTTATCATTATTCCAATATTGTTTTAAAACATTTTTTGAATCAGAGTCATTGTTGAGGTAAGAAGAGACTAACCAATCAATTTTCTCATCTTTTGTTTTTTTTGAAAATCCCGAAACAGGTTGTAACATAATTTGAAATTTATAAAAAACAAATATAGTATTTAAAACGACCTCTTTTTATTTTTCTTGTTGACCAATAGTATCTATTTAATTCAAAAAAACAAGGTAAATTCGTTAAATTTTAGTAAACTTGGCAAATCAAAAAAATAAGATAAATATATGTCAACAACTACACTTCAACCACATCAAAAAGAATTATTTGGACATCCAATAGGGTTATTTGTACTCTTTTTTACAGAAATGTGGGAACGTTTTTCTTATTATGGGATGAGAGCTATTCTTGTATTATACTTAATTTCTCAGACAGATGTTGTCAATGCAGGATTAGGATGGACAAATAGAGAAGCTTTAGCATTATACGGTTGGTATACCATGATGGTCTATGTGATGTCTATTCCTGGTGGAATAATTGCGGATAAGTTGTTAGGACAAAAAAAATCAGTACTTGTAGGAGGAATATTATTACTATTCGGACACAGCATTCTAGCAATTGAAGCAATGTGGGCATTTTATACAGGACTAGTTTTAATTGTTTGTGGAGTAGGAATGCTAAAACCCAATATTTCAACTATGGTAGGTGGCCTTTATAAAAAAGGAGACATTAGAAGGGATAAAGGATTTACTATTTTTTATATAGGTATTAATGTAGGAGCATTTTTGTCTAGTTTGATTGTAGGATATGTTGGAGAAGTGTACGGTTGGCATTATGGTTTTGGACTTGCAGGAATAGGAATGTTTCTAGGAATTTTACAATATGTTCTTGGACAGAAATATTTAAAAGAAGTAGGAAATTTTTTAGGAGATTCTCAAAATGAACAAGAAAAAGCACTCTTAAAAAAACCATTAACTAAAATTGAAAAAGATAGAGTTCTAGTTTTAATGATTTCATTTTTATTAGTAATTGTATTCTGGGGAGCCTTTGAACAAGCTGGGGGCTTAATGAATATTTTCACCATGGAAAAGACCGATAGAATGTTAATGGGTTGGCAAATTCCAGCATCTTGGTTTCAATCATTAAATGCTATGTTCATTATATTTCTTGGGACTACAGTAGCAACATATTGGGCAAATAGAAAATTAAAAGGAAAAGTATCTACTTCATTATATAAAATGATCATTGGATTAATAATTATGGGAACTGGTTTCTTTTTTATGACTGGAGCAACAGCTCAGCTTGAATCTACAGGAACTTCAGCAATGTATTGGTTAGTATTGGCTTATTTGTTTCATACTATTGGTGAATTATGCTTGTCTCCAGTGGCATTATCATTTATTACAAAATTAGCACCTATAAAATATGCGTCTATTATGATGGGTGTTTATTTTGCAATGACAGGGTTTGGAAGTAAGCTTGCTGGATTATTAGGAGAATGGTCTGAAAGTCTTGGCGCATTTGCAATATTTACTGGGATTGCAGTCTTTTGTGTAATATTCGGTGTTTTAATGTTAATGATAAGAAAAAAATTAGAAATCCTTACGCATGGAGTTGAAGATGAAGAAATAGAAATGCATTACGATGAAAATGAAGGATTCGAATTAGCAGATAAACAATAATCAATTTAGCCTTACTTGCGATGTGAGGCTTTTATAATTAATATAAATTTTAAAATTAAATTAAATGGATGTAGCGAAGTTTAAATTTGAAGGTTCAGAAATGAATCAGAAATTATTAATGGGACATCCAAGTGGATTGTTCGTTTTGTTTTTTACCGAAATGTGGGAACGTTTTTCTTATTATGGAATGCGTGCTTTATTGGTGTTATTTTTAACTTCTGCTTTATTAGACGGCGGATGGGCTTGGTCTAGAGAAGAAGCTTTAGGTCTATACGGTACCTATACCATGTTGGTTTATTTTTCTCCAATATTAGGAGGTTTAATAGCTGATAAGTTTATGGGATATAGATATGCTGTGGCTCTTGGTGCTTTAATTATGACCTTAGGTCATGCTTCTATGGCAATGGATACGCCTTGGAGTTTATATTTAGGAATCGGTTGTTTGGTAGCTGGTAATGGTTTATTTAAGCCGAATATTACTTCAATTATTAACGGTGTATACATCAATGCTCAGGATAAAAAAGATGGAGCTTTTACCATATTTTATATGGGTGTAAATGCAGGAGCTTTTTTAGGTATTATGCTATGTGGTTATATTGGTGAAACAGTTGGATGGCACTGGGGGTTTGGTTTAGCTGGAGTCTTTATGTTTTTAGGAATGTTGCAATTTTGGTTTGCTCAAGGAATTTTTGGAAATGTAGGTTTACCGCCTACAAAAAAAGTAGATGTACCGGATGCTGTTGAAGATACAAAAGAGGAAGCCGCTGCTAAAGTAGTATCAAATAAAGTACAACGTGACAGGTATACCGTAGTTGGTATTTTGGCTGTTTTCACTGTTTTCTTTTGGGCTGCTTTTGAGCAGGCTGGTGGATCGATGACTATTTTTGCTGCAGATTATACGAATAGAGTATTAGAAGGTGATTCTGCATTTATATTTAGAATTGCAAATACATTACTTACTGTAGTTCCATTAATAATTATTACCTATGTATTGTTGCAGCTATTTAAAATTACATTTAAAAAATATGCCTTATCAAATACATTTTTAGGATTGAGTTTCCTTATCATATGGGTTTTAGTTTTATGGATGTTATATACTCAATTTAATGAAGAATCAACAGAAATTCCAGCTTCATGGTTTGGTATTTTAAATTCATTTTACATCATTGCTTTTGCTCCTTTATTTTCTAAAATATGGGAAAGTAAATTCAATCCACCTGCAACAGTTAAATTTGGGGTAGGGTTAATATTACTAGGATTAGGTTTTGGAATATTAGCTTACGGATCTGCAAGTATTCCTCAAGGAGCACAAACAGCATCTGTTAGTGTAATTTGGTTAATTTTAGCATATTTATTGCATACATTAGGAGAGCTTAGTTTATCTCCTGTTGGATTATCGTATGTTTCTAAATTAGTTCCAGCTACAAAAATTGGTATGATGTTTGGTCTTTGGTATATCGCTATTGGACTTGGTAATAAAGCAGCTGGTTCTATGGGTGGAATGATTGACACTATTACTTCGGAATATTCCATGAGCACATTCTTTTTATTATTTACATTTATACCGATACTTGCAGGTCTAATTGTTATGAGTTTAACACCAATAGTTAAAAGACTAATGCACGGAGTTAGGTAATTACCTTAATTTCGACATAATAAAACAATAAACGCTCCTTTTGGGGCGTTTTTTAAAATAGCTTAAAGTTTTTAAAATGAAAAAATTATTATTTATTGCCTTTATATTTTTCGGAAGTCTTCAGTTATTTGCTCAAGATGAAATTCAATGGATGTCTATGAATAATGCTTTAGAAGCTCAAAAAAAAACTCCAAAGAAAATATTTATGGATGCTTATACCGATTGGTGTGGCCCTTGTAAATTATTGGATAAAAATACTTTTGGGAATAAAGATGTTATCAAATTTGTAAACGAAAATTACTATCCTGTAAAGTTTAACGCAGAAGGTACTGAAGAGATCATGTATCAAGATTTTAACTATACCAACCCTAACTATAAAGAGGGAAGAAAAGGTAGAAATTCACAACATTTATTGGCTCATGCTTTAAAAATTACGGGGTATCCTACGATTGTGTTTTTTGGAGAAAGTGGAGATTTAATTCAGCCTGTAGTTGGTTATAAAACTCCAGCGCAATTAGAGATATATTTAAAAATGATTGCTAATGATGACTATCAGGAATTAACAACTAACGAAGCATGGCAAGAATATCAAAACAATTTTAAAAGCACTTTTAAATAGTTTTTGAATCGTGTTAGCTTAAAATATTTAAAACTTTTTTATTTGGTATCCGATGATTGTTTTTCTATATAAACAAGTCTCAACTCTTTGTTCTATCAGTCTAGCGATCTTATTTCACATTATTTTAAAATATAAGCTCCGTCTGTTCCAGTAAAATGGAAAGGAATATTCTTTTCATTACAGCTTTTTTTCCAACGCTTTACATATGATGTGTAATTGTTTCCATCTGCAATTATCATTTTAGGTTGAAGGCTATCTATCATCCTATTTAAATTAATTTTTGGGCTATAGGTTAATAGAATAATATCGATTTTACAACTATTAGGATATACTCCTAAACTATCTAGTATTAAAATTAATTTTTCATTGTATTTAAATACCTGTGGGAGTTTTATTTCTGAATATTCTATTATTCCATTGGCTATTTTATAAGCTTTAATAGGATATGAATTACTGATGTTTAAAGTAGCATCAGATTTATATAAATGTAAAATAGAACCATTTTTATTAGCAACGATACTTTGTCTGTTTTTATGAAATACAATTAATTCATTTTTAGCATTCGAATGTTTATCAAAAATAGAAACACTAAATAAAATAGAGAGACCAACTATAAAAAACAGTCTGCTTTTTCGGTTTTGGTAGTTCCAAAATAGTATAATAGAAATGATAAGTAAATAACTTGCAAAGACTTTAGGTAGACTAAAAGGTATGTTTTGGAATAAGAATAATTCTTGATTTGCAATCCAATGAATACAAGAATTCATCAATTTTATTAAAAAGTTATAGGATAAGGCAAACCACTCTGGAAGTATATTGAACAATGATAAAAAGAGCAAAATAATCCCGCCCCCTAATAATATTCCTAAAAAAGGTAAGATGATTAAATTGGTAATAAAAAACAATCCAGGAAATTGATGAAAATAATAGATGCTCAAGGGAATAATTCCTATTTGAGCAGCAAGGGTTACTGAAAAAATGCCCCAGATTTTCTTAGCAAAATAATTCTTAGGGTAATAGAGTTTGTTAAATAATGGTAACAACCAAAGAATAAAGAAAACCGCTAAATAACTAAGTTGAAAACCTACATAAAATAACCATAAAGGATTGATAATAAGTAATATAAAATAAGAAAGGAATAGGGTATTAATGCCATTTGTTTCTCGATTGATGGCTTTTGCAAAGGCAAAAAAATGAAAACATAGTTACCGCCCTTATTACAGAAGGTGATAAGCCAGTTAAAAATGCAAATCCCCATAGGCTTGTTACCATGATGATAGAAATGATTAATTCATTTTTAAATAGATTTTTAAAAGGCCTTAGAAGCGCTATTAATATAAAGTATATAATTCCTACGTGAAGACCTGAAACTGCTAAAATATGTATAGCTCCCGCCGCTGAGTAGTCATCATATAGTTGTTTGTTGATGTCTTTTTTTTGACCAAGAATTAATGCTTGTACGATCGCTATTACATTGGGAGTTAATGGGCTTTTTTTTAGTTTTTGTATAAGGTAACTCCTAACCTTATCAGCCTGTCCACGTAATGTTGGATTGCCTTTTGATTGATTTAAAATCTGTCTCTTATACACATCTGACGCTGCCGACGACTCCTTACGTGTAG
>OJFC01000080.1_pt1 | contig 17024 bp, 18 predicted proteins | sample 1594021 | NCBI WGS metagenome assembly OJFC01 (sample SAMN05416739, study PRJEB24817) | seawater metagenome | isolation source: Sea water | place: Canada:Atlantic | collected 2013-07 | reverse complement strand
TCTCTACTTTGTACTTTATCCAATCGAGGTATTGCTAATTGCGTTTCCATCGCTATAATTTTTTCTGCAGAAGCGGTAGCAGAAATTTCATCATCTCCTAAAAACTGTAGCATTCTTGAAATATGTTCTACATATTTTGCACGGATTTCAACAGATTTTGTGTCCATTTCTAAATAATAATCACGGTTACCAAGACCAAGACCATTCTCTGTAACATAAGCTGCGTTTATAGAACTATCATTTAGGTCTGCAAATGAAACAAAATCTATAAATGGTGAACTTACATTGGGAACCGTCATTAAAACGGTTTGAAGATCATTTAGATTTTCTATATTAGCAATAGCATCTAAAGCGGGTTGTATAGGAGTTATTCCAACAGCATTACGAGTATCGACATCAAGTTTTGAGTCGAATAAGAATAAAGCTTTAGCCTGATCGGTATTCGAATCGTAGTTTCCGTTTTCCTTGGCTTTTGCTAAGATCTCCAGTACATCTTTATCTGTAGATTTTCGCAAAACAGAAAATCCTCCCCAGATGGTGCGATCTTCAGGGATTTTTGTGTTTTTCATCCAATTTCCATTCACATAATTATAAAAATCATCTTTTGGATTTACGCTTGTATCCATGTTTTCCAGAATAATACCGTGTGGTAATTCATCTGCTTTTTTAGAACCTTTATTGGCTTCACCACAAGACATTAGCATCAATGTAAGAGAAGCGGCTAAAGTTGAAAATTTAAATGCTATTAATTTCATAATTATAGTATCAATTGTATTGGATTTTATTTTTTATTTTGGTCTTCTAATTCTGCTTTATAAACAGCATCTAGAAATTGTTTTTGAAGTGCTAATTCTTTGTTTTCACTGTTGACTCTTAGTAAATCGACGGCATCTTTTTCAAATTTTTCATTGATCTGAATAAATAAATTTTTCACTGAAACATTCATTTCTTTAAAATCATCTTGAAGTCTTACAGAATCAAAATGAGCCTTATTTACTTCTTGATTTAATAACTGAGTTCGAGTTTTTACTACAATTACCCTTGAGAAAATTAAAGGAGTATTTAAGGTGTCAGGGATTTTTTTAATGAGAGAATCAATATGAGAAACCATCAGAATTGATTTAGTTTTTATGGCTTCCATATTATTACCATTAATGGTTTTTGCTTGTTCTTCAAAATCTTCAAATGCTCCCCATTGTATCACTTCTCCTCTTGCGCTTTCTGAAATTATTGGAAATTCAAAATTAGGATTACCATAAATACTTGAATTTATTTTTTGAGGAATCACTTTTTGTATTGGTTCTTCTTGGTTATTTCCACAAGAAAATACGATTAAACTTACTATAAAAAACACAAGAATTTTCATATGATAAAGGTGTGTAGCTACAAATATACAAGTTCTAAGGACATATTAAAGTTAAACTTAAGTGAATGTAAAAGAAGAGAATATCCGTATATTTACGAAATAAATAGATATAAATTTGAAAAAAATAATTCTTATAATAGGTGCGTCGGGTCAAATAGGAACCGACCTAACAATGCAATTGAGAAAGAAATATGGAAACCAAAATGTAGTCGCTACAGATATTAGGGAAGATGATGGAACCTTAAGTAAAAACGGTCCTTTTGAAGCTTTAGATGCGATGGATTACCAGGCCATTGAAGAGGTAGTTATGAGGTATAAAATCACAGATGTTTATTTATTAGCTGCCATGTTATCTGCAACTGCCGAAAAGTTTCCAATGCGTGCATGGAATTTAAATATGAACTCATTATTTAATGTTTTAAACCTTGCCAGGGATCAAAAAATAAAAAAAGTGTTTTGGCCTTCAAGTATTGCAGTATTTGGACCCACTTCTCCAAAACAGAATACACCACAAAAAACAATAATGGAACCTTCAACAGTTTATGGAATTAGCAAACAAGCTGGTGAAAGATGGTGTGAATATTATCATAATATATATGGAGTAGATGTTCGAAGTATCCGATACCCCGGTTTAATAAGTTATACAACGGCACCTGGTGGAGGAACAACAGATTATGCGGTAGCTATTTATCATCAAGCTGTTAAGCATAGTAACTATATTTGTTTTCTAGATAAGCAAACCACATTGCCTATGATGTATATTGATGATGCTATAAGAGCGACATTAACTATTATGGACGCTCCTAAGGAGTCGATTAAAATAAGAAGCTCCTATAATCTATCAGGCTTAAGTTTTAATCCAATTGAGATTTCTGAAAGTATTAAAAAACAAATTCCAAGTTTTGAAATATCTTATAAGCCAGATTTTAGACAAAAAATTGCAGATTCTTGGCCGAAAAGTATAGACGATAGAGATGCTAAAAATGATTGGGGTTGGAAAAACAACACTTCATTAGAAGAAATGACTGATATAATGCTTAAAAATCTATAGGATTAAATAATGGTATTTTAAAACCAAGGTCGCTTACCAACTTGATAGGTATTGTAAAAATCTTTATCACTTTTTGTTAGATAAATGACACCTTCTATAAACCCTATAATCCCAGCAGCACCACAAGTTAAAAATGTGATTACCATTTGAATGATTCCTTCTTTAGTATAGCCCAAAATAAATTTATGTATTCCTAATGATCCAAATAAAATAGCCATAATACCAGCTATTACTTTTTTGTTTTCACCATTAGCAGTTAAATCATTCCAGTTTTCTTTAAACTCATTTGCAGTTTGTTTCGCTTCTTCTTCAAATGATTGGTTGTTTTCTTCGCTCATTAATGGTTGGTTTTTTTATTTGTTGTGTAAAAGTAATAAATATTATAAAAAATCACTATCAATCGGTTCCCAAAGTTTAATTTTATTGTCTTCATTATCTAAAATCCAAGCAAACTTCCCATAATCATATTCTTCCATTTTCCCAACAACAGTAACTCCTTCTTTCGTTAAAATAGTTAATAACTCTACTAAATTTTCAACCCTAAAATTTATCATAAATTCTTTCTTACTAGGCTCAAAATAGTCAGTATCACTTTTAAAAGGGCTCCATGGAGTAGCACGCTTTTTGTTTTCTTCGTCCTTCCACCAAAAAGTACAACCATAATCATCGGTATTTAATCCTAAATGATTTTTATACCAATCTTTTGTTGTTTTTTGGTCTTTCGTTTTAAAAAAGATTCCTCCTAATCCAGTTACTCGTTTCATGATATTAGGATTTAATTTATTGAAGTTTACGAACTATCTTATCTGCAATTACTTGGGCTAATTTCTCTTTACTTTCTAATGTCCATCCAGCAATATGAGGACTTAAAATAACATTGTCCATACTTAATAAATCAGATAAAGATGCTGGGGTTTCATTAGAAAATAACGATTCAAACGAACTCTTTTCAAACTCTAAAACATCCAAGCCAGCTCCTAATATTTTTCCGGTTTTTAAAGCCGAAATCAAATCTGATGTGACCACACTTTTTCCTCTAGCGGTATTTAATAACCAAAATGATTTTGAAAATTGATTGATAAAATTGCTGTTTACCATGCTGTTTGTTATGGGAGTCCAAGGAGTATGAAGGCTCACAACATCCACTTCTTTTTGAAAAGTTTTTAATGAAACTTGAGTTGCATTTTTATCACCAACATGTTCCTTAATATCATAGCAAATTACCTTGCAATCAAAACCTTTTAGTTTTTTTGAAAAAGCTTTACCCATATTTCCATACCCAATAATACCCACTGTTTTTCCATCTAATTCAATTCCTCTATTTACTTCCCGATGCCACAATCCTTTTCTAACTTCAAGATCTGCTTTGTTAAGTTTATTAAATAAGGAAAGAAGCATCCCTAAAGTATGTTCGCCAACAGCATTACAATTTCCTTCAGGTGCTGATATTAAAGTAATTTTTTTAGATGCAGCATAAGGAATATCTATACTTTCTAATCCAGCACCTACTCGCGCAATAAACTTTAAATTAGTTGCTGCATTAATAAAAGTTGCATCGCATTTAAACCTGCTCCTTATGACGATTCCGTCATATTCTGAAATGATTTGTTCAATATCAGATTTAGAAGAGGTGTAATCTTCTTCGTTTTTATATCCAGCATTTATCAGTTGCTCAATAAGTAAAGGATGGTTTTTATCTATATGAAGGACTTTCACGATTAATTTTTTGGATAATTGCTAATTGTTTTTTCGTGTTTAATAGTACCGGTATGAGCGGTACTCAATTTTTCAAATAATAACACATGAACTTCTTCTCCGTTTTCTGTTACTGGACAATGTTCCACTCCTTTTGGGACTACTATAATTTCTCCTTCATTAATAATTTCAATACGATCCCTAAAATGCATTTCTAAAGTGCCTTTTATAACTTGAAATAACTCATCTTCTTTTTCGTGTTGGTGCCAAACAAACTCACCCTTAATCTTTGCTAAAAGTACTTGCATATCGTCTACGATTGCAATTTGATGAGGATGCCAGTTCTTGCTGAATTTCGAGAACTTTTCTTTAATATTTACAGAATTCACGGTTTTATAAATTAGTCAAACAAGGTACTAATTTCTTCTGTTATTTTAGTTGGACGGAGCGTTTTTCCATTTAATAAGCACCACGTAGTTTTTGCTTCGACAATTGTTTTTTGATCACTTAATCTAACAATTTTATAATGGCGTTCACTTTTAACCCCTTCGTTTTTAGCGATCCAAGTGGTCAATTCTAATTTTTCTCCTTTAAAGGAAGCTGCTTTATAATTTATGGTGTGATTAATAACATACCATAAATAATTTTCTTGAAATTTTTTAGGCACCGCATCATTCCAATGTTTTTCTGCAGCATCTAAGCACCATTCCAAATAAATAAGATTATTTACATGATTTCTTTTATCTATAGCGGTTGAAGGAACTACAAATGTTTTGGAATGGATTTTCATTTAAAAGCCAAGAATAAGTTTTGCGATATAAAAGAACAGAAAAATTCCAAAAATATCGTTACTAGTAGTAATAAAAGGTCCTGTTGCAATAGCAGGGTCAATCCCTTTGCGATCTAAAATGATTGGGACAAAAGTCCCTATAAGAGCAGCGATAATAATTACAGTTAACATAGAAATAGCAATTGTGATACTTACAATAAAATCTTGACCCACTATAAGACCAAAAAGGATCACTAATAATCCTAATATGGATCCGTTAATTAATGCCAATCCTAATTCTTTTAATAATCGATGAAATAAACTCCCTTTAACCACATCGTTTGCCAAACCTTGTACAATAATAGCGCTAGACTGAACACCAACATTACCCGCCATTGCAGCTATTAATGGTGTAAAGAAAAATAATATTGGATAATGAAATAATGCTTCTTCAAATCCTTGTAAAATGTAAACACTGCCTAATCCTCCAAATAATCCTAAAACCAACCAAGGTAATCTTGCTTTGGTTAATTCTAAAATACTATCATCAGCTTCAACATCTTGCGATATACCCGCTGCCATTTGATAATCTTTTTCTGCCTCCTCTTTTATGAAATCTACAATATCATCAATGGTAATTCTACCAACTAATACGCCATTTTCATCTACAACAGGAATGGCTTCCAAATCGTATTTCCGCATAATTCTTGCTACTTCTTCGTCTTCTGTAGCAACGGTTACATAATCTACTTTCGCAATATAGATTTCACTAATATGTGTTTTGGCAGACGCAGTTAAAAGGTCTTTTAAAGAAAGACGCCCTTTTAATTTTCCATCTTTATCGGTAACATAAATAGAATGAACTCGAGTTACATTTTCTGCTTGTCTACGCATTTCTCTAACACAACTAGCTACAGTCCATGTTTCTTTTACCTGCACCAACTCTTTAGCCATTAATGCTCCAGCAGTATTTTCGTTGTAGGTTAAAAGCTCAACAATATCGGAAGCATGCTCTTGATCTTCAATTATTTCAATTACCTTTTTCTGAATGTGATCATCGAGTTCTGCTACTACATCGGCAGCATCATCAGTGTCCATTTCTTCAATTTCTTTGGCAATTTCTTTAGGAGAAAGTCGCCTTAGAATTTTTTCTCTATCATCTTCATCTAACTCCAATAGTGCTTCAGAAGTAATTTCACTTTCTAAAGACTTTATAAGGTAAGTAGCTTCATCAGAATCTAACTCTTCTAATAATTCGGCAACATCAGCAAAATGAAGGTCATGCAAGAAACCCCTCAATCCATTGCCGTCTTTTTCAGCAATGAGTTGGGTTACTTTTTCAATAAAATCAGTTGTTAGTTGAAATTGCATCTTTCTCTAATTTTTGAGTGAGCTTTATAAATTCTGAAACCGAAAGTTGCTCGGGTCGCTGTCCAAAGATAATGTCTTCTTTTAATTTATCGGAAAGATTAAAGACTTTTAAACTATTCCGCAAAGTTTTTCTTCTTTGCTGAAAAGCAGTTTTTACGACTTTAAATAACATTTTCTCATCACAAGGAAGTGTATAGTTTTCTTTTCTTCTTAAGCGAAGCACTCCGCTATCTACCTTTGGAGGAGGATTAAAGACAGTAGGAGGAACTGTAAATAAATATTCTGCATCGTAAAAAGCTTGAACTAAAACCGACATAATTCCGTAGACTTTACTTCCTTCTTTTTCACAAATACGTTTTGCTACTTCTTTTTGAAACATGCCCGTAAATTCTGGAATTTGATCTCGCCATTCTAAAGTTCTAAATACAATTTGTGTAGATATATTATAAGGGAAGTTGCCAGTGATGGCATAGGGTTCTCCATTAAAAAAATTTTCTAAATCAAATTTTAAAAAATCAGCAGGGATTACTTTTAGGTTTTTGTTTTTAAAATGTTCATTTAGAAAAATTACAGATTCTTGATCTAGCTCCATTGCTGTAATTTCTAGATTTTTTTCTACAAGATATTTGGTGAGCACTCCCATACCGGGTCCAATTTCCAATACATTTTTATAATTATCTTGTGTTAGAGTGTCTGCAATTTTTTTTGCAATAGTTTCGTCTTTAAGAAAATGTTGCCCTAAATATTTTTTTGCTTTTACAGACATTTTTAATGGTGTTTTATACTATATTCATCTATAATTTCTAGTTCCGTTCTAAAGGTTAGCATTTTATCTGCAAATTTTAATAAACCATCTTGGTTTAACTTATCGGCATCATTTTTATAATAACTGTCTAAAGCTTCGCGAGATTTTGCTCTGTACTGTATAGCATACGTAGTACCTCCCATTTCTTCTTCAACCAGCACTTTGGTAAGTTTAGCATCTGTAAATTTTCCGGTAGCTAAAACCTGAGGAATATAATTTTTAATCCAAATCAACCATTCGTCATGAATACTTTTTTCAATATTTACAGTAACATTATATATGATCATTTTTATTCTATTTCATCACCCCGAAGCATCCTGTATTTTTTTCTTGCTTCTACAAAGTAGATACTATCTTCGAAGTTGAAGATTAATAACTCATAGTATTCTTTTGCTTTTTGAGGTTGGTTAAGTTTTATCTCGTATAGTTTTGCTAACCGATAATGCGCATCATCGGCTAATATATCTTCATTATAAAATTGAATTAATGCAAGGTAACTTTCTTCTGCTTTTTCAAATTCACCATTGGCTTCATATAAATCCCCTAACTTTAATAATGCTTCATCTTCAATTTTTTCTCCTTTATGATTCTCTAATAAATTTTTTAAAACTGATATTGCTTCCGTTTCTTTTTTCTGAAATATTAAAAGATCGGCTCGAGCAAATTGTTTTAAGGCAGTTTGAGTAGAGTCTTCTAAAGAATTATCTTTTATCAGTAAACTCAGTTGCATTGCATCGTTGGCAATTAATTGTGTTGCCGATTTTTTAAGGACATCTAATTGTACCTGTGCCCATGTAAAATCAAAATTAAAGTAACTTGTTTTTGCAACTTTAAAACGTGCTTCTTGTGCTAATAAATCACCTTTTACTTCCTGTTGAATTTGTGAATAATAGATCAATGCTTGATTAAATTTCTCGTCAAAAACTAAAATATCTGCTAATAGCATTTTAATTCTTGCTTCTTGGTATCGTGTTAAAGGCTGTTTAGAAAAATATTTTAAATTTGAAACAGCAAGGTCTTTTTTATTGTTTTGAAAAGCTAAAAAATAATTATAGTCTAATTGAAGCTGATACGTTTTTTTTCCGTTGCCAAATTCACTAAATAAATCTTCATAGCTTTTTTCAATTTTCGGATATTCTTTTTTGGAAGCAGTTTTTAATTTAATTTTCATTAAATGTTGATGTCCTGCTATTTTTTCTTCAGGTGTTGAAGCATTTTCGATTAAAAAATTTACTATTAATATGGCATTTTTATCATCATCATCATTGGTGGCGAAATAAGCAATATCTGATATTCCAGACATATCGTTATCTGCCATACGTTTGTAAATGGCTTTTTCTTGAGTAAATGCTTTGTTATATTCCTTTTGTTGAATAAACAACCAGCTTAATAATTCATTATACAAAACATCGGGTTGCTTTTGTAATTTTTGAAGTAATGCTTTACGGAGTAAAATATTTGCTTCTTCAGTAGGGTCTTCAGAGATATAAAGGCTGAAGTTTTGTTGAGCGACCCCTTGATAAGAACGTTTTTTTTTAATTAAAACTAAATAACTGTCAAACATTTTTTCAAGGTTGCCCTGTTCACCATAAAGGCGTGCTAACTGATAACTATAGTTAGCATCCGGAAAAGCATCCATAGCAGTTACATACGTTTCAATAGCTTTATCTAAAAGACTATATCTTTCAAACGATTCACCAATGTTTCTTCCATAATTAAATTTTTCACTTTCTTTTACAAAAAGAATTGCTTTGTCATAATTAATAGTGGCTAATGAATCATTTTCTTGCAGCGAATAGTTATACCCTAATTCTACATAGAGTTGAGGGATAATTTTTATATTTAATCTTCCTTTTAATAGCTTTTCTGCTTCTTTATAATCTTCTAATTGTTGGTGTGAAGCTACAATGGCTTTAAAATAATTAAAGTTTTTATTTTTTTTATAAAGCTGGGTATAAAGCGTGAGTGCTTTTTCGTATTCTCCTTGTTCAAAATAGTTTTCGGCTAACAAATTATTTTGAGCATTAATACCAGTTAATGATAGAAAAAATAAGATGAAAACAATTTTGTGCATGGGATAAAGATAGGGAATAGATTTCTTAATAAAATGTCAATTTATGAGGGTTTAATTAAAAATAGGAACTCCTTCTAATTGTCCCCATTCGGTCCATGAACCGTCATATAAAAAGTGATTATTTTCTGAAATTAATGCAGCTGCTAAAATTAATACACAAGCGGTTAATCCAGAACCACAAGTGAATATTTTTGGCTGCCTGTCTATCTTCAGTTTTTTAAAAATAGCAGAAATTTCATTTGGCGGAAGAAATTTACCCTCTTTTAATACCTCTAAAAATGGTAGGTTTATAGCATTTGGGATATGACCAGATTTTAAATTTTTTCGACTTTCTGGAACCAATCCACAAAACCGTTCATTAGATCGAGCATCTATTACAATAGCTTCTTTTGATGCTATGTTTTCTAAGATTTGAGAAGCTGTTTTCTGAAAATTTGAATTAAATAGTGCTTTAAAATTCCCTTTAGGTAGTTCTTGAGTTTGAATCGATTCTGTAGGGTAGTTTTTATTTTTCCATGCTGGAAGTCCACCATCTAAAACAGCAATATTTTTATGTCCCATACTTTTAAACATCCACCATACCCTAGGACTGGCATAAATACCTATATTATCATAAACTATAATAGTACTATTGTTATTTATTCCTAGGTTTCTACACGCGAAAGCAAAAGCTTCAGGATTTGGCAATGTATTTGGTAGTGGGTTTTCTAAATCCGAAAAAGTTCCTTTTAAATCAAAATAGCGAGCTCCTTTAATTTGGATTCCAGGAAATTCAACTTCAATAGTAGCCACATTACTTTCTAAACTAACATCTAAAACAACCAAATTGGCTGCGTTTAAATTTTCAGAAAGCCAATTAATAGAGACTAATGGATTCAAATAAAATTGATTAATTAATAATGTCAAAGCCGCAATATGGCACTAATACTTCAGGTATTTTAATTCCTTCTGGACTTTGATAATTTTCCAAAATTCCTGCCAAAACTCTTGGTAAAGCTAAAGAGCTACCGTTAAGTGTATGAAGTAATTTGTTTTTACCATCTTCATCTTTATAACGTAATTTCAACCTATTTGCTTGAAATGTTTCAAAATTTGAAACAGAAGAAATTTCTAACCAACGATCTTGAGCGGTAGAAAAAACTTCAAAATCATAGGTTAAAGCAGCGGTAAACGCTAAATCTCCACCACATAACCTAAGGATGCGATACGGTAATTTTAGTTCTCTAAGGATGTCTTTAACGTGCGTTACCATTCCGGTAAGAGCCGCATAAGAGTTTTCAGGCTTTTCAACTCTAACGATTTCAACTTTATCAAATTGGTGCAATCTGTTTAATCCCCTAACATGTGCCCCATAACTTCCAGCTTCTCTTCTAAAGCAAGGAGTGTATGCGGTACATAAAATTGGTAATTCTGAATGCGTCCTTAAATCTCCACGGAATAAATTAGTAATAGGAACTTCTGCGGTTGGGATTAAGTATAAATCGTCTACCGTTGAATGATACATTTGCCCTTCTTTATCTGGTAATTGACCAGTTCCAAATCCTGAAGCTTCATTTACCAAGTGTGGCACTTGATACTCTGTATAGCCAGCATCGATGTTCTTATCTAAAAAATAAGCGATTAAAGCACGTTGAAGTCGAGCGCCTTTTCCTTTATAAACAGGAAACCCAGCACCTGTAATTTTCACACCAAGCTCAAAATCTATTAAATCGTATTTTTTTGCCAATTCCCAATGAGGCAATGCGCCTTCTGAAAGTTCTGGGATTTTACCTTCAATAAAAACTTCTTGATTATCATTTTCATCGTTTCCAGCTGGCACCAATTCATTTGGAATATTAGGTATGGTAAAAAGTAATTGCTGAAGTTTTCCTTCAGCATTATTTAGTGTTTCTGTAAGTTGTTTTGAAACTTCTTTTAATTGGGTAGTTTTCTCCTTTAAAAGAGTTGCCTTTTGAGGCTCTCCATTTTTAAATAGAATCCCAATTTCTTTAGAAAATGTATTGGATTGCGATAACGTTTCATCAAGTTTAGCTTGAGTCGCTTTACGTAACTCATCGATTTTTAAAACTTCTTCAAAAATAGTTGTAGCATCAAAACCTCTTTTAGTAAGGGATTGAATAAATTTTTCTTTGTTTTCGCGAATTTCGTTTACTTGTAGCATTTTCTTAAAACTTTTGAGCTTGCAATTTAGGAAAAAAGAGGGGTTTATTAGGAGATTTTTTGTTGCTTATTTATTATGATAATCTTCAGGCGATGGCAATAACCAATTACTGTGTTTAAATAGATCCCAATTTAGATTTGCAATGTCTATTTTAGGATCGGTAAACTGATGAAATGGTCCTCCATTTATGCTTACTTTTGAATTCATATAAATAGCAACATCATTTCCTTTTTCAGTTTCAGTTGCTTTAATTTTTTGTGCTAATTGCCACATTAAATCTGGTTTTGTAGCTACCGATCGACTTTGTTTAGCTGACAGCAATTTTTTATAATCATATACCTTGTTTTTCCCTGTTTTTTTATTTTCAACGCTAACGGTTAAGGTACCACTTTTAGATCGTAACATCATTCTCCAACTCATTCGATGGCCTTCTTCAGTCCAAAGCACATCATCTTGAATCATCCAGTGACGAATAGGTAAACCTATTTGCAATATAAAATATGCTAATAATATACCGATCAGTATATTATTGTATTTAGGTATTGTGATTTTGTGTTCCTTGTAAATTTCTTTTTTAAGTTTGAATTTTTTTTGGATGGTTTCCGAACTAAAGAAAAACAATAAAAAAGCAATTGACATATAAGGGAAAATACCTACTTGAAAAACAATGGAGTTAAACAAATTAAAAAAGAGCGAAAGGTAAAAGCCAAGTAACCTTGTTCTTTTCCATAATAGCATTGGGATGATGAGCAAATCGAAAAATATTCCGAAGTAGGCAATAACATAATGCACCCAATTATGTTGTAATAGCTCTCCAATTAAGAAATAATTACTTTTGGACTTCAGTATGATGCCAGGAGCAGTTCCATTTATCCAATCGGGATACCATTTTGCAACAGACCCATATATAAATACGATGCCAACTTGCAATATCAATGTCCATTTAACCCATTGGGGCATTGAAAGTAATTTAAACGAAGGATTAAATTTAGCATCTAATGAATACCGTTTATTGGCAGGTAAAAAAGCCATTATCCAACAAAGTAATACCATTAAGTAATAATGATTGTTATAGGATGTTTTTTGCATTAAATAAACGGTAGTCCATAATAAAGCATAAGAGAACATCGCTAATCGATATTTATAACCCAACATCACGAAAATCCCAAAGACTCCCATAAGTGCGAAATAAAAATACATCCCTTCGCCAACAAAGACTTGTAAAAAATCGAAGCCAATAAAATTAAACGTGAAATCTGGTGACACCAATACACGTCGCACCCAACCTGTAGCAATCGCTCCAAACCCTTCCAAAGCAATTAGCAATCCAAAAATAATCCTAAAGAGGCTTAAACCGGTATTGTCAATTTGTTTGAAAAGAAATTTATTCATTAACATTTAGATAATTTCGCGCGAATATTTCATCTTCTTTAATCGCAATTTTTAGTGCTTCTTTAGATGCAAATATTTTTTCTTCTCTAATATTTTTTATAAAATTTAATTGAATATCCTTATCGTATAAATCATTTTTATAATCTAAAAAATAAGTTTCAATTGTTTTATGAATACCACCGACAGTAGGATTAGTGCCAATATTGGTAAGACCAAAAACCTCTTTTTCGGAAATGATGGATGTTACTAAATAAACGCCATTTTTAGGAATGAGCTTATAGTCTTCCTTAATTTTAAGGTTTGCTGTGGGAAATGCTAACGTTTTTCCAATTCCTCTTCCCTTAACTATTTTTCCTGAAAGCATAAAAGGATATCCAAGATATTGATTGGCGGTTTGCACATCGCCTTCCTCTAATGCTTTTCTAATTTTTGTTGAACTAATAGCTACATTCTGTAATTGTTGAGCGGTAATTTCAACAACTTCAAAATCATAGGTTTTTCCAAATTCTATTAAATCTTTAATAGTGGCAGTTCTATTTCTTCCAAATTGATGATCGTAGCCAATAATTATTTTTTTAATATGTAATTGATTCACCAAAATGTCTCTGACAAACTCTAAAGCTGTTAACCTTGAGAACTCTTTTGTGAAAGGATGGATGATTAAATTTGAAACTCCTGTTTGTTCAATAATTTCTGAACGTTCCTTTATAGTATTGATTAATCTTAAGGAGGATTTTTTTTGTAAAACCATTCTTGGATGCGGGAAGAACGTAAGTAAAATAGATGCTAGATTGTCATTTTTAGCAGCATTCACTAATTGAGTTAAAATTGCTTTATGTCCCAAATGTACACCATCAAAAGTACCTATAGTTATTACAGACGGATTCGTTTTTTTATAGGAAGCTAAAGATTTATATACGTCCATATTATTTTCCGTTAAAGGAATTCATGGTATTTGTTATTCCTGCTAAACCAAAGGATTTAATAAGCTCAGTTGCTTTTTCTAATCTTTCAGGCAATAGTTTTTGTTCTTCACCAATCCATTCCCCTAACACATAATCTATTTGTTTTCCTTGTGAAAAGGTATCTCCAATTCCAAAACGAAATCGATTGTATTTGGTTGTGTTTAAAACATGCTGAGTATCTTTTAAACCATTATGTCCTCCATCGCTACCTTTTGTTTTTATTCTAAAAGTTCCAAAATCTAAATTTAAATCATCTGTAACAACCAATAAATTCTCTAAAGGGATCTTTTCCTTTTCTAACCAATATCTAATAGCTTTACCACTTAAATTCATGAACGTGCTCGGTTTCAATAATAAATATGTTCTGCCTTTTAATTTATATACAGTTACATCACCCAGTTTATTGCTTTCAAAAGTAAGTTCTTCTTTTTCAGCTAAAAAATCTAGAATTTTAAAGCCAATATTATGTCTGGTGTTTGCATATTTAGGACCAATGTTGCCTAAACCTACAATGAGATATTTTTTCATAGGATCACCATCAGTTAAATTTCTGCTGGAATTAATTGTAAAGAGTTCTCTAAATATTGAAAACATATGATAAGTAAACTTTTGTAAAAATAAAAAAAGCATCCCAAATAAATAGGATGCTTCTTAAGTATATTTTTTTAAAAGATATTATTCTTTAGTAGCAGCTCCTTCTGCTCCTTCTGCTCCTTCTGCTAACTCTTCACCTTCTTCACCTTCTTCAGTTTCTTCACCTTCTTCAGTTTCTTCATCTTCAACAGCAACTCGAGAAGTTCTAACTTGACAAACAACTCTGCTATCATCTTGAAGTATCGTATAGTCGTTACCAGTTAAATCTGCAACAGTCATAATTGTTCCAATTTTCATTTCAGAAATATCAGCATTTAAGAAATCTGGAAGATTTTTAGGTAATGCTTTAACTCTTAACGATCGATTTACAATACGTAAAACACCACCATTCTTTACGCCAGGAGCACTTCCTGTAATGCGAACGGGAATATCCATACTTACTTCTTTATCATCAAAGATTTGGTAAAAATCGATGTGTAAGATACTATCTGTTACTGGGTGAAATTGTATATCTTGTAAGATAGCTTCAATTTTTGAACCATCTTTTAAAGCAATTACTACTGTGTGTACATCGGGAGTGTAAACTAAGTTTTTAAATGCCATAATTTCTGCTGAAAAGTGAATAGCCTTATCTCCTCCGTATACTACGCAAGGAACCTGACCAGCATTACGTAGGGCTTTAGTAGCTACTTTACCTACGCTTTCTCTTTGAGATCCGTTGATTGTAATTGATTTCATTTTTTTGTTTTTTGTTTTAAAATTAAATTGCCCACCTTTTGGTGAAAGCGGGTGCAAAGATGCGCTTTTTTCTGAATAGAGAAAAGAAAACAGTCCTCTTTTTTATAAGCCAAATTATGTAATAGAACTTCAACATGAACTTTTCTATTTTAGAATCTGAGTTTAACGTATGTTAACTGGTTTTCTGTAGGTTACATCAAGAAATTTGTACTAATCGATTTGTTTGAATTAACACTCATCATTACTTCCGCAAAAAGTTTTGCACAGCTTAACACTCTCACTTTAGGGCTATTCTTTTTTGAAGGAATAGAATCAGTTACGATTAACTCTTCTAATTTAGAGTTATCGATTTTTTCGTAAGCATTGCCCGATAATATGGCATGAGTACAAACAGCTCTAACACTTAAGGCGCCTCTTTCTATCATTAAATCTGCTGCTTTGGTTAGTGTTCCTGCAGTATCGACCATGTCATCCACTAATACCACATTTTTCCCTTCCACATTTCCAATAAGTTCCATATGTGAAATTATGTTTGCTTTTTCACGTTGCTTATAGCAAATTACCACATCGCTTTTTAAGAATTTTGAATAGGCATAAGCACGTTTAGACCCTCCCATATCTGGAGAAGCAATGGTTAAGTTATCTAGATTTAAAGACCTCAAATAAGGTAAGAAGATCGTTGAAGCAAAAAGGTGGTCAACAGGTTTTTCGAAAAAACCTTGAATTTGATCTGCATGTAAATCCATCGTTATTATTCTGGTCGCTCCTGCTGTTTCAAGCATTTTAGCAACTAATTTAGCGGCAATTGGTACACGAGGTTTGTCTTTTCTGTCTTGTCTTGCCCAACCAAAATAAGGTAAAACGGCAGCAATATGTTTTGCTGAGGAACGCTTTGCAGCATCCAACATCAATAACATTTCCATTAAATGATCACTATTAGGATGTGTAGAGCCCACAATAAAAACTCTACTTCCTCTAATCGATTCTTCAAATGACGGTTGAAATTCACCATCACTATACGTAGAAGTAATTACATTCCCTAGAGGTATTCCGTAATGTTTTGCAATACTTTCGGCAAGTTCTTCACTTTGTTTACAGGCAAAAATTTTAGATTCAGGAATATGGATGTCCATTTTAATTAGGATTTGTTGATTGTTAGCAAATGTAAAATGAATCCTTAGAAGTAACCAAAAAATGAACAGATTAATTATTAATACTTATTAATTAAATGTTTATTTTTGCCTCCTACTTGCTCAAGTGGTGGAATTGGTAGACACGTTGGATTCAAAATCCAATGCTTCACGGCGTGCGGGTTCGATTCCCGCCTTGAGTACTTTTTAAAACCGTAAACACTTTATATATAGTTGTTTGCGGTTTTTTTACTCCTTATTTAGTCAACATTTAGTCAACATTTAGTCAATATAATTAAAATACCTATGCTTTTTCAGTTAAAAATCAGTTAACTGAATATTGAAATATTAATAAAGATTATTCTAATACAATCTAACTATTAGATTATTTGAAAAAGATTGATTAATCAATTCAGTAAAAGATTAGTTAACTGATTATATATGGCCCTAAACAAAACACAGTAATAACAAATAACATAACTAACTTATTTACATGTTTTAGATTCTTTTTAAGGTGTGTAAAGACAGAATCAGATAATTTGAAATAGTTAGATGTGTTGAGGTTATGGATAATACTCTATTCCACGAAGACTATTCCTAAAAAGAAAAGTGATTTATTTAGTAATGGGGTTTAGGTTTATAAAACTTTTGGGGTAACTTTTTTGACTTTTTAACTGTCATATAACTGGCAGTAATGAGGCAGTAAACCGCTTTTTTAGTATATTTGAGATGAATAACTACTAAACAAAAAACCCCTCAATTAAGAAGGGTTTTAAGGGTGGTCCCACCTGGGCTCGAACCAGGGACCAACTGATTATGAGTCAGCTACTCTAACCAACTGAGCTATAGGACCTACGTTAATATTGACAGTACTCACCAAAGATTATATTAGCAAAAAATTATTGCTTTAAAC
>OJFC01000078.1_pt1 | contig 17064 bp, 20 predicted proteins | sample 1594021 | NCBI WGS metagenome assembly OJFC01 (sample SAMN05416739, study PRJEB24817) | seawater metagenome | isolation source: Sea water | place: Canada:Atlantic | collected 2013-07 | reverse complement strand
TCGGCAGCGTCAGATGTGTATAAGAGACAGGGATTAATGAATAACGTATATATAACAAGACTTTCTAAATTCTTGCCTAATAATCCAATTGATAATGATCAAATGGAAGAGAAATTAGGGAAAATTGATGGGGAAACATCAAAAGCAAGAAGAATTGTTTTAAGAAACAATAAAATTAAAACAAGATATTATGCAATAGATGATCAAGGAAATGTAACTCATAATAATGCACAATTAGTAAGTAAAGCTATTGAAAAATTGTGTGATGGTATTTTTTCTAAAAATGACATAGAATTATTATCCTGTGGTACTTCAAGCCCAGATCAAATTCTTCCATCTCATGCCTCTATGGTTCATGGTTTTTTAAAAAATGGTAATTTAGAAGTTAATTCTCCTTCAGGTGCTTGTTGTTCTGGAATGAATGCTTTGAAATATGGGTTTATGGCCATTAAGTCCAATCAAGTTAATAATGCAGTTTGTACTGGCTCTGAAAGAATGTCTTCTTGGATGAGATCAGAATTGTTTAAAGCTGAAATATCTCATTTAAAAGAATTAGAAAAAGCACCAGTTATAGCTTTTAGGAAAGAATTTTTACGATGGATGTTATCTGATGGAGCCGGAGCATTTTTGTTAGAAAATAAACCCAATGGAAAAACACCATTAAAAATTGAATGGATTGAAGGATATTCTTATGCCCATGAATTAGAAACTTGTATGTACTCAGGTAGTGAGAAATTAGAAAATGGCACTTTAAAGTCCTGGAGCGATTATTCTCAAGAAGAATGGACAGAAGAATCCATATTTGCAGTCAAACAAGATGTAAAATTATTGGATGAAAACATATTGGTAAAAGGAGTTGAAAGTTTAAAAAACGCTATTGAAAAACATGGAGTTGCTCCAAAAGATATTACCTATTTTTTACCGCATGTTTCTTCTTATTATTTTAGAGAACGATTATTTGAAGAAATGATAAAACAAGGGGTAGAAATTCCTTGGGAGAATTGGTTTATGAACCTAAGTAAAGTAGGAAATATTGGTGCGGGTTCTATTTATATAATGTTAGAAGAGTTGGTAACTTCTGGAAAGCTGAAAAAAGGAGATACTATTGTATTATCGGTTCCTGAAAGTGCACGTTTTTCTTATTCTTATGCTTATTTAACAGTTTGTTAAATGAATTTACTAAAAAAACCATTTCTTAATAATCAAGATGTGAGGGATTTAATCCCACAGAAAACTCCTTTTGTCATGATTGATAAAATGTATTATTTTTCTGTAGACAAAGTGGTTTCAGGTTTTACAATTTCCGAAGAAAATATTTTCAGTTTCAATTCATTATTTACAGCTTCTGGTCTGATTGAAAATATGGCACAAACTGTTGCATTGCATACAGGTTATCAATATTTTTTAAAAAATGAGCCTGCACCAATAGGTTACATAGGCGCTATAAAAAAAGTTGAAATTATGGAATTTCCAAAAGTTAATGACTCCTTAAAGACGACTGTTTTTATAGTGCATGAAATTATGGGTTTTACAATAGTAAAATCTCAGGTAGCTTGTAATGGTAAAATAATTGCAAGGAGTGAAATGAAAACAGTATTAGCTTAGCTGTTTTAATGGGAAGAAATATAGAACATAAAGATTTTAGGAATTTTTTACCACATAGAGGTGATATGCTAATGGTAAAAGACATATTAGAAATAGATATTGAATCTGTTTCTTCAGGTTTTCTAATACAAAAAGACTGTGTTTTTGTAAATAATAAAGGGTTCCTGACAGAAACTGGGCTTATTGAGAATGCTGCGCAAACTTCTACTGCAATTGTAGGTCAAAGTTTTTTTCAAGAAGATGATGTTACAGGGGAAAGCAATCAATTGGTAGGTTACATAAGTGCTATTAAGAAAGTTGAAATATTTCAATTGCCTAAAGTAGGCGATTATATAACAAGCAAAGCATTATTAGTATCTAGGTGGGATACTAATAATATGTGTGTATGCGTAATTAATTCTTCCACTTTTATAGAAGATAAATTAATTGTAGATTGTGCTTTTAATTTCTTAATTCACGAAGTGTAATCATGAAAAAAGGTGAAGTTCCTCAAGACAAAAGTAATTTAGAATCTGCCAATTTTAAGGAATTATGCTATGCAACCGATAGTGAGGGTAATTATACTACAATTCAAAGTACGGGTTGGAATCCTAAAACCATTGCATTGGATAATGCAATTCAAGAAATAAAAGAACGAGTTGAAAAAGCAAAACAAAAAGTTATTGCCAATCAAACAAGTCCAATAGCGTATTATATGGAATTAAATAAAATGGATCCTTCTATTTTATCAAGCTATGTTGGGATATGGATATGGAACGTTAAAAGGCATTTTAAACCTTCTGTGTTTCAAAAATTAAGTAATAAAACCCTAGGAAAATACGCTGAGGTTTTTGAGATTTCTATTGAAGAGTTAAAGAAAATTAAAGATTGATTTATGAAGATAGACTTTACTCATAAACAAACTGCCCACTGTGAAAACGGAGTGGTTTCTAACTTAATGACATTTAATGGATTTCCTGTAAGTGAACCTATGGTATTTGGTATTGGATCAGGTCTTTTATTCTGTTATATTCCTTTTTTAAAAGTTAATCATGCACCAGCGATAACCTATCGGGTAATGCCTGGGCAAATTTTTAAGAAATTTGCAAAACGTGTTGGAGTTAAAATAAAGAAGGAAAAATTTAAAAATTCAAAAGAAGCGAAAGCAAGATTGGATGAAAATCTAGCTAAAAACAATCCTGTTGGCCTTCAAGTAGGAGTTTATAATTTAACTTATTTCCCAGATGAGTATCGTTTTCATTTTAATGCACACAATTTAGTGGTATATGGAAAAGAATCAGATTCATATTTAATAAGCGACCCGGTAATGGAAAGTGTTACTTCTCTAACTGATAAAGAATTAGAAAAAGTGAGATTTGCCAAAGGTGCTTTTGCCCCCAAAGGGCACATTTATTATCCAATAGATATTCCTGAAGAATTAGATTTAAAAAAAGCAATTGTTAAAGGAATTAAACAAACATGTAACGATATGTTGGCTCCTATTCCAGTATTAGGAGTTCGAGGAATGAAGCTTGTAGCAAACCTTATTCGGAAATGGCCTAAAAAGTTCGGGTTTAAAAAGGCAAATCATTATTTAGGACAGATAGTAAGAATGCAAGAAGAAATTGGCACTGGAGGCGGTGGGTTTCGTTATATTTTTGCAGCTTTTTTACAAGAATCTAGTGAGATGTTAAATAATGAAGAGTTAAATGTTTTGTCTAAAGAAATGACCGAAATTGGTGATTTATGGAGAGATTTTGCATTGAATGCTTCCAGAATTTATAAAAATAGGAGAGCAGAAAACGATACTTATGAAAGGGTTGCGAGTCAATTGGATGAAATTTCAGATAGAGAAAAAATATTTTTTAAAAAGCTAAAAAAGGCTATTAAATAATCTTAATGCTTCAAATTCAACAATTATCTAAAAAGTACAAAGGAGCTGATTATTATTCGGTTTCAAAGCTAGATTTGGATATACTTGAAGGTGAAATATTTGGTATTTTAGGTCCCAACGGTGCAGGTAAAACAACTTTAATTTCGATGCTGTGTTCTTTAATAAAACCTACATCAGGAACTTTTACCATCAACAATTTAGATTATACCCATAACAAAAAAGAATTAAAGCAATTAATTGGTATTGTACCACAAGAATATGCCCTATATCCATCATTAACAGCTTATGAAAACCTAAGTTATTTTGGTAGCATGTATGGTTTGCACGGAAAAGCATTAAAAGATAGCATTCATCTATACTTAGGGAAAATGGGTCTTTTAGAATTTGCAAATAAAAAAATTGAAATATTTTCTGGAGGCATGAAACGAAGAATCAATTTAATTGCTAGCGTTTTACATCAGCCTAAAATATTATTCTTAGATGAGCCTACAGTAGGTGTAGATGTTCAGTCCAAGAATGTTATTATAGATCATTTAAAACAATTAAATAAACAAGGAATTACCATTGTGTATACTTCACATCATTTAAATGAAGCAGAACATTTTTGTACCCGTGTGGTAATAATCGATCATGGGAAAATAATCGTAAAAGGACAGCCGAAAGAACTTATTGCATCCAATGAAAAAGCACATAATTTAGAAGATGTTTTTATTGAATTTACTGGAAAAGAACTAAGAGATCATGTATAAATTATGGGCATCTATATATAAAGAGTTTCTTCTTCTTACTCGTGATTTGGGTGGTTTGACAATCTTATTTGTAATGCCTCTAGTTCTTATAATTACGATTACTTTAATTCAGGATAGTTCGTTTAAAAGCATTCAAGAATCTAAAATTCCAATATTAATTGTTGATAATGATAAGGGAATGATTTCATCAACTATTTTTAAAGGATTGAGAAATCAAAAATTATTTGAGGTTATCGTAAAAGAAAAAGAAAGTGAAGTTGAGGAACTTGTTTTTAAAGGCACGTATCAATTAGCAATAGTAATTCCAGAAAATTTATCTAGGGACTTAGCACTTAAAATAAGTCAAAATGTTGAAGGAGTTTTGTCCGACTTTGGTATGGAAGATAAAGATACTTCTGCAACTAACATTGAAATTCCTACTAAAGAAGTGAGGCTTTATTTTGATCCTGCTATACGACAATCATTTAAAAGTTCTATTAAGAGTGGGATTGATAAAATGATTTCAAAAATAGAAACAGAGTCTATTTATAAAGCCTTTCAAGAGCAATTATTAGATGATGATTCCAGTTTTACTTTTAATTCAGAGAAGTTGATCACCTTTAATGAGATAACCCCCAAGTTAAAGGAAAACGATGTGCTTCCCAATTCTGCGCAACATAACGTTCCTGCTTGGACTTTGTTTGCTATATTTTTTATCATAGTTCCATTATCTATAAATATGGTAAAGGAAAAAAGTCAAGGTACTTTTGTAAGATTAAGAACAAATCCTGTTTCTTACTCCATTGTTTTGGCTGGTAAAACAGTTGTATTTCTAATGGTTTGTTTAATACAGTTTTTTCTAATGGTATTGATTGGTGTTTATCTTTTTCCAGTATTGGGTTTGCCAACCTTAGCTGTTTCTGGAAAATTATTTTTAGCATTTTTAGTAGCTTTATTTTCTGGATTAGCAGCAGTTGGATTAGGTTTGTTACTAGGGACAGTTGCAAAATCACAAGAACAAGCAGCGCCATTTGGAGCTACATTTGTAGTCGTATTAGCTGCTTTGGGCGGCGTATGGGTACCTGTTTTTATGATGCCTAATTTTATGCAATTCATTTCTAATTTATCACCTATGAATTGGGGTTTAAATGCTTTTTATGATGTATTTTTAAGAAATATAGGTCTATTAGAAATCCTTCCAGAAATAGGATTATTATTTTTATTTTTTCTTGCTACAACAATAATATCTATAATTTATAATAACAAAAAGAATGCGGTCTAATACAACTGAAATAAGCTTTACAAGTCAAATTAGAGTAAGGTTTGTAGAAACAGATCCTATGGGGATTGTTTGGCATGGAAATTACATTCAGTATTTTGAAGATGGAAGAGAGGCATTTGGCAGACATCATGGTATATCCTATTTAGATCAAAAAGAAAATGGCTTTACTTCACCAATAGTTAAATCAAGCAGTGAGCATAAGCATCCTTTGCGTTTTGGTGAGGTTGCTACTGTAAAAACAATTTTTATAGATTCACCAGCTGCAAAAATGGTTTTTAGATATGAAATATACAACGAGGCTAAAGAAGTGGTTTGTACAGGGCAAACAACACAGGTGTTTTTAGGTAATGATGATGAATTATTTTTACACCTTCCTCCATTTTTTGAAGAATGGAAAAAGAAAGTTGGATTGTTAAAATAGAAAAATGAGAGAAGCGTATATAACTCATCATAATATAATTTCTTCATTAGGATTTACTAGTGAAGCAAATTTTGATCAATTAATTCAAGCAAAATCAGGAATTAAAAAATATCAAAGAGAAAATAATGAAACATATTTTAGTTCCAAAGTTGATAAAGAAAAAGTAAACTCAGAATTTAAAAAGATTGGTGATTTAGAATCATATACCACTCTTGAGAAAATGATGATACTTTCTGTTAATTCAATTTTATCATCTTCTAATTATAAAATCACTAAACGAACGGGATTAATAATTGCAACTACGAAGGGTAATATTGATACTCTTTCACCTTCTTCAAAATTTTATAAGGATCCTAAACGAAGTTACTTATATGAATTAGGAAATCAGATTAACGATTTTTTTGATTTTAAAAACGAAGCGATTGTGCTTTCTAACGCATGTGTTTCAGGTGTTTTAGCAGTTTCAGTTGCACAACGATTTATAAATGATGGGGTATATGAAGAGGTGATTATTGTAAGTGGTGATTTGGTTTCAGAATTTATCCTTTCAGGGTTTACTTCATTTCAGGCAATAAGTAATGAACCTTGCAAGCCCTATTCTACTAAAAGAAAAGGGATTACTATAGGGGAAGCTGTAGCTTCTGTTTTGGTTACTTCAAAAAAGAAAAAAAATGCAATACAAGTTTTAGGTACAGGTTCCTGCAATGATGCCAACCATATTTCTGGACCATCTAGAACAGGGGAGGGTTTGGTGATGAGTGTTAGATCTGCATTGAATGAAGCCAAAATTAAAACTCATGAAATCGATTATATTTCAGCTCATGGAACAGCGACTAATTTTAACGATGAGATGGAGGCGGTTGCTTTTAGTCGTTTAAAAATGTTAGAAACGCCTATCAATAGCTTAAAAGGGTTTTACGGACATACACTTGGAGCTTCAGGATTATTAGAAAGTATTATTGGAATAAAATCTCTTGAAAAAAACACATTAATAGGTTCCCTTGGTTTTGATGAATTAGGAGTTTCTGAATGTATTAATGTTATTAAGAAAACTGAGAAAAAGGAATTAAATATATTTTTAAAAACTGCTTCAGGATTTGGAGGATGTAATACAGCAGTAATTTTTAAAAAATCAATAGATTAGTTGATTATTAAAATAAAAAGAAACGATAAGTTAATGTAAATTTGTAATTAACTATTCTGATTTTAATCAAATAGAAGATAATCATACTATTTTGGTGTGTAAAAAATAAAATTTATTGTCAAAAAAACTATACATACAGAAATATTGTAAAATAAAAAACGGTCAAGTTTTTTTAAATGGTGAACAGGTATTTGAATCCCATAATTTAGATAGAAAAGAATTTTTAAAAAGCGTTTATAGCTTTATTGGAGTAAAATATTCTAAGTTTTTTAAAATGGATAACTTAAGTAAACTTGCTTTTTTATCTGCAGAATTTATTTTAAATGGAATTGAAACTGATGGAAAAAACATTGCAATTGTTTTTTCCAATAATGCGTCGAGTCTAGAATCTGATAGGAAGCATCAAAATTCTATAAATGATAAAGAGAACTATTATCCTAGTCCTGCAATATTTGTTTATACATTACCAAATATTGGGATTGGAGAGATTAGTATACGACACCAATTAAAAAGTGAAAATGGCTTTTTTGTATTTGAAAATTACAATGCTAATTTTCATTATAACTATGAGAAAAGCTTGATCAATAATAATAAAAGTGAATCTGTTTTAGCAGGTTGGGTAAATATTGATAAAGATTCTTATGAAGCTTTTTTATATTTGATATCTGAAACAGGAAACATAGCACATACATCAGAAAACTTAAATCAATTATACACGAATTAAAATGGAAGATTTAAAATTAGAATTAAAGAAAAACATCATCGAATTATTAAACTTAGAAGATGTAACAGTAGAAGAAATAAAAGACAATGATCCTCTTTTTGGAGAAGGTTTATGTCTAGACTCTATAGATGCTTTAGAGCTTATCGTGATGTTAGATAAAGATTATGGCATTAGATTAACTGATCCAAAAGAAGGAAAAAAAATATTTGAATCTATTGAAGTAATGGCAAATTACATTGCAGAACATAGAACAAACTAGATTATTTAATTAGATGAATAAAGGAGTTGCAATAACCGGAATGGGAATCATATCTTCTATTGGTAATACATTAGAAGAAAACTTTCAGTCTCTTAAAAGTGAGGCTCCTGGGATTTCAAGAATTGAGAATATTACAACCCATCATAAGGACCACATTAAAGTTGGAGAGATAAAAATTTCCAATGTTGATTTGGCTGCTTTTTTAAAGTTACCGGATACGCATAATTATTCCAGAACCGCATTAATTGGAGAAATTGCTGCTAGAGAGGCAATTAAAAATGCCGGAATAACTGATATTAATTCGTGTAGAACAGGATTAATTTCAGCAACTAGTGTTGGAGGTATGGATTTAACCGAAAAATATTTTTATACTTGGTTTGATGATGCAGAAAACCATAAGTTTATTGAAAGTCATTCAGCAGGTGATTCCACTACAAAAATAGCAAATAGTCTTGGAATTACTGGGTTTGTTTCAACGATTAGTACAGCTTGTTCTTCGGCAGCTAACTCGATTATGTTGGGCGCTAGAATGATTAAAGCTGGAAAGCTGGATAGAGTTATTGTTGGTGGGGCAGATTGCATGTCTAAGTTTACCATCAATGGTTTTAAAACACTAATGATTTTATCTGAAAACGATTGCAAGCCTTTTGATGCAAATAGAACAGGTTTGAATTTAGGAGAAGCTGGGGCTTATTTAGTGTTAGAATCTGATGAATGCGTAAAAAAAGATAATAAAAAAGTGTTGGGGTATGTTTCTGGGTATGCCAATGCAAATGATGCCTTTCATCAAACTGCTTCTTCTAAAGATGGTGAAGGTGCTACTTTAGCTATGAAAAAAGCATTGAAAATAGCAAATATTTCACCAAAAAATATTGATTATATAAATGCTCACGGTACAGCAACAGAAAATAATGATGCTTCAGAAAGTGTAGCAATTAGAAGGGTATTTGGAGAAAAGGTGCCAAGCATTAGTTCAACAAAAGCTTTTACAGGACATACCTTAGCAGCCGCCGCAGCAATAGAAGCTGTATATTCGGTATTGGCATTACAAAATAATTTAGTATTTCCTAATTTAAATTTTTCTACTCCAATTCCAGAAACGACTATTATTCCTGAAACTGAATTAATAGAAAAGAAGCTAAACCATGTGCTTTCAAATTCATTTGGGTTTGGAGGGAACTGTTCCACTATAATTTTTTCAAAAGCATAATTATGGGGAATTATTATATCAACGGAATTGGATGTGTTTCTTCACAAGAGTCTTCAGATACTGAAAAGGATATTAAAAATTATGAGGAGCTAACAACAAATATAGTTTCTGTAAAAAAACCTGATTATAAAAAACACATCATTCCTTCGATGGTTCGAAGAATGTCTATAGGAGTTAAAATGGGAGTTGTTGCATCTTCTATTGCTCTTAAAGAAGCAAATATTGAAATCCCAGATGCTATTATTACTGGATCTGGAATGGGTTGTTTAAGAGATTCTGAAAAATTTTTAACAAACATTCTAGATAATGATGAGCAATTTTTAACCCCTACTGCATTTATTCAGTCAACTCATAATACAGTTGGAGCTCAAGTTGCTCTGGGTTTAGGTTGTAAGGCTTATAATGTTACTTATGTTCACGATGCTACTTCTTTTGAAACTTCATTGGTTGATGCAATGATGATGATTGATGAAGGTGAATCTAAAATATTGGTGGGTGGTGTCGATGAAATTGGAAAACACACCGCTAAACTTTATCAATTAATTGATTTAATTAAAAAAGAAGAATCTTTTGAAAATGGAGTTTTAAATACAAACACAAAGGGTGCTATATATAGTGAAGGCGCGCAATTTTTTGTTTTAGAAAACGAGAAAAGTAAAAATACCTATGCTAAATTATTAGCTGTCACACATTTTAACCAACTTGAAAAAACGGAAGTATCAAAAAAGTTAGAATTATTTTTAAAAGAAAATAAGTTGTCTATACCTGAAATAGATGCTGTAGTTTTGGGTTTAAATGGAGATGTAAATTTTGATAATTATTATAAAAATCTTCAAAATAATTTATTAAAAAACACCCAACAAATTGCTTATAAGCAATTTTCAGGCGAATACAATACAGCCTCAGCTTTTGGAACTTGGGTAGCTTGTAATGTTTTAAAAAACCAAGATATACCAACTAATTTTTTAATAAATACAGTTAAAAAAGAAACGTATAAAAATGTCTTACTCTACAACCAGTATAGAGGTGAAAATCACAGTTTTATTTTACTTAGCTCATGTTAACCTATAAAAATGTAAATAAAACAAGTATTGTGCTTTTATTAGTTTTCTTACTTTTAAAAGTATTTTACTCCTTTTCACTCATATGGATTGGTGCTTTAATACTAATTTGGATTGTCCTTACTACCATTGGTTCTTTTCATATTCGATGGAATTATTTTTTAAAAGCAAATCATAAGAATAAAAATATTGATAACCATGTTATTTCATTAACTTTTGATGATGGACCACACAAAGAGCATACTGAAAAGGTATAATTTTAAAGCTACTTTTTTTCTGATTGGACATAAAATTGAAGCGCATCCTAATCTAGTAGAAGCAATAATAAATCAAGGTCATACTATTGGAAATCACACCTATTCACATTCCAATAATTTTGGTTTTTTAAAAACTGAAAATGTGGTTAAAGAATTGAAAACAACAAACCAGATCATTGAAAAACTTCAGGGATTAAAAATGAACCTTTACCGCCCTGCTTTTGGAGTCACCAACCCAAGAATTAGCACAGCGATAAAAACATTAAATTTAATACCTATAGGATGGAGTGTTAGATCATTAGATACCACAAAAGATACTAAAGAAATGATACTTACAAGAATTACAAAAAACTTGCAAAAGGGAGATATCGTTTTACTTCATGATACCAGTCAAAAAACAGTAGAAGTATTGGAACAATTATTGATATTTCTGGATAAAAAAAGATGGCAGTCGATTTCAGTTGATCAATTATTAAAAATTAAAGCTTATGTGTAAATATGTTTTTATTTTGATATTATTATTTTCTAGTGTACAGGCTCAGGAAGAAAAAATGACTATTTCTGAAATTGAAAGCTTTAAAATATTGATTAAAGAAGTTGCTGAGAAAACCAATACAATTACAGCTGATTTTGTTCAAATAAAACATTTGGATTTTCTAACAAATGACATTGAAACCATTGGAAAAATGGCATTTAAAACACCCAACTGGGTAAAATGGGAATATACAAAGCCATATGTATACAGTGTAATGTTTAAAGAAAATTTAATTTTAATTAACGATGGAGGCACCAAAAGTGATGTAAAAATAAGCGCGAGTAAATTGTTTAAAAAACTTAACGACTTAATTGTTAAAAGTGTGACTGGCGATATGTTTGATGAAGAGAATTTTAATATTTCTTATTATAAAGAAGCTGCAGCTTATAAAGTGATATTTGCTTCAAAAGATAAAAAACTAGCATCTTTGATAGAAACTTTTGTTATACATTTTAAAAAAGAAACAGGTGCTGTGATGGAACTGAAAATGATAGAGCCTTCTCAGGATTTTACAAAGATTGTTTTTACCAACCGAATAGAAAACAGCAAACTTAACGATGAGGTTTTTACCAATTAGCATATTATTTCTTCTAATTACATCTTGTTCTTTGCAAACAACAAAAAACTTGATTGTAAAAGAAGTATCACACATTGAAGTTGATAATCCCTATTTTTCAAATACCTATATCGATTATATTTATAAAGCTAAAATTGATATTTACGGAAGAAAATTTGGAGGAATTCTAATTATAAAAAAAATCGATGAAAATAGCCATCGTGTTGTTTTTACTACAGAATTTGGTAATAAACTATTTGATTTTCTGTTTGAGAATGATACTGTAATTAATAATTTTGTTATAGAAGAGTTGGATAAAAAATTTATTGTAAATACCCTTCAAAATGACTTTAAATTACTGGTTTCTCAAAAAAAAAGTGCTAAATCAATTCGATTCAGGATTGGAAGATATTTATAAAACAATTGATGGTAAACAATTTAATTTTTATTTTAATAATAAAAAATCGCATACCTTAGACAAAATCACACGTACTTCTAAATCGAAAGTGATAGTTGAAGTGTTGTTTTCAAATGTAGAATCTGTGATAGCAAATTCTATTTTGATACATCATAAAAATATAAAATTAAACATCGCATTAGAACTATTTAAAAAAGATTAAAATGTTAATAGAAGGATTATATAAAGTAAATAAAATCACACATAATGATTCTGAAATTCAAGCGCAAATAAGCTTGAATCCAACACATGACATCTTTAAAGGTCATTTCCCAGGAAACCCTATAATGCCTGGAGTTTGTATGATGCAGATTATTAAAGAATTGACAGAAGGGGTTTTAAAATTAGAGCTGTTTCTTCAAACTTCTACCAACATTAAGTTTATGGCAAAAATCAATCCTGAACTCAATCCTGATTTAGTATTAAAAATTGATTTTACAGAAGAAGATGGAATTATCAAATTAAAAAATAACACTTTTTTTGGAGAAACATTGGCCTTAAAATTAAATGCAAAATATAAAATTGTTTTATAGATGAAAACTAGTCTATTCATACTGATACTTTTTATAGGATTATTTTCTCCAAGTATTACAAAGGTAAGAGCGGATTATAAAAATGCTTTTAATAGTAAAGAAGCAACACTTCAATTAAATAAAGATTTAACTAAAGTCAAGAAAACTGATGAGAAACTACTAGTGGCTTATAAAGGAGCAGTCTTGACATTAATGGCTAAATATTCTAAAATCACGAAAGAAAAAAAGACTTTTTTTAAAGAAGGAGCTACTTTAATAGACTTTGCAATTATGGAGGAACCTACCAATGTTGAAATGCGATGTATCCGTTTGGGTGTACAAGAAAACGCTCCAAAATTATTAAAATATCGAGCGAATAAAACGGAAGACAAACAATTGATCAACGATGAATATGAGAATATTAAATCAATTGCTATAAAAAAGCATGTCAGAGGATTTATAATGCAGTCTACATCGTTTTCTGACCAAGAAAAAAAACATTTCAATTAAAAACCTCTAAAAGTGCTGGATAAAAGTTTGCTTGAACATAAAATTAAATCTCTTAAAATATGTGTAATTATACCCACATATAATAATGAACGTACGTTAAAAAGAGTGATTGATGGTGTATTAGAAATTACAGACGATTTAATCGTTATTAATGATGGTGCAACAGATTCTACTTCTAGAATTCTCAAAAAATACACTGATATAACACAAATATATTTACCAAAAAACAAAGGAAAAGGAAATGCATTGCGAGTTGGTTTTAAGAAAGCTGAAGAATTAGGATATGAATTTTCCATCACAATAGATAGTGATGGACAGCATTATCCTGAAGATATAGCTGTATTTGTTAATCAACTAGAATTTGAAACTAATAAAAATATATTGCTTATTGGATCTAGAAATATGAATCAAGAAGCGGTTCCTGGCGGGAGTAGTTTTGGTAATAAGTTTTCAAACTTTTGGTATAAAGTAGAAACGGGTATTCAATTAAAAGATACTCAATCGGGGTTTCGGTTATACCCTTTAAAGGAACTGAATAAAATTAAATTTTATACGTCTAAGTTTGAATTTGAAATCGAAAATATAGTTAAAGCAGCTTGGAAAGGAATTATAGTAAAAAACGTTCCGGTTAAAGTATTATACGATGAACAAGAAAGAGTAAGTCATTTTAGACCCTTTAAAGATTTTGCAAGAATAAGTTTATTAAATACTTGGTTGGTTTTAGTTGCATTTATTTATATAAAGCCACGTGATTTAATACGAAAACTTAGAAAAAAAGGAATTCGCCGATTTATAAAAGAAGAAATATTAGGAAGTAATGAATCTCCTTTAAAGAGTGCTCAAGCAATGGCATTAGGTGTTTTTATTGGTTTAACTCCGCTTTGGGGATTTCATACCATATTAGTACTTTCTTTGGCAGTATTATTTAAATTAAATAAAGTGATTTCGTTTGCTTTTACCAATGTTAGCTTTCCACTTTTTATTCCTTTTACAGTTTATGCTAGTATCATGATAGGTACTCAGGTTTTAGGAGAACCCACTGATTATTCATTTGCAGATTTTGAGCAAAATTTCGAATTTGTTAAGAGCTTGAAGACCTTTGTAGTTGGAAGTTTTATTTTAGCATTTGTTGCATCTATTATTGTGGGTCTAGTTTCTTATTTCTTGTTATCTTTATATAATAAGAAAAAGCACGATTAAAATTGGATTCCTACTTTTATAAACTATACAACTATATTTCATCTAGAAAATTAGGTAGCCTAATAGCATTATTAGGGATTGTTTTTGGGATGTTATATTTAGTATCTAAAATTCATTTTGAAGAAGATATCTCTAAATTAATTCCTTTTTCTGAAGACTCAAAAGAGCTTCAGAAGGTACTGAAATCTACTAATTTTTCAGATAAATTGGTAGTGAATATTCAGATGGATTCAGGGGGTTCTTTTCAAGATTTATCAGATTATGCTACCGAGTATATTGATAGTATTATAGCATCATCAAGCAAATTTATTAAAAATATTCAAGGAAAAGTGTCCGATGAAGATTTATTGGAAACCATGGATTTTGTTTATGATAATTTACCTCTTTTTTTAGATGAAAATGATTATTTAACAATTTCTAATAAAATTAAAAGTGATAGCATTAAAGCTATTGTTAATACTAATTATAAATCAATTCTTTCTCCTTCGGGAATGATTACAAAGAATATGATTTTAAAAGATCCATTAGGGCTATCATTTATAGCTCTAAAAAAACTTCAAACTTTAAATATTGGAGATCAATTTATTTTGGAAAATGGTTTTGTAGTCACTAAGGATAAAAAAACTATACTGTTGTTTATAACTCCAAAGTTAGCAGCTAGTGAAACAAATAATAATAGTGAGTTTGTAGATCAATTGTACACTGTCCAAAACCAATTAAATAATAAGTTTAATAACAAGGTGAAAAGTGAATACTTTGGAGGAGTAATAATTGCGGTTGCCAATGCAAAACAAATTAAAAACGACATTCAATTTACCGTTAGTATTTCACTTTCCGTTTTAATAATTATCTTAATTGTGTTTTATAAAAAGTTAAGCATTCCCATAGTGCTATTTGTTCCAACTATAATAGGGGGCTTATTAGCTGGAGTGATTTTATTGATAGTAAGAGATAAGATATCTGCTATTTCTTTAGGCTTAGGTGCTGTTCTATTGGGTATTACATTAGATTATTCCCTTCATATTCTAACCCATTTGCGAAATAACAATCATGTAAAAAGCTTGTATAAAGATATAACACAGCCCATTTTAATGAGTAGTTTTACGACAGCCATTGCTTTTTTGTGTTTGTTGTTTATTAAATCACAGGCATTACAAGATTTAGGAATTTTTGCAGCTGTAAGTGTATTAGGCTCATCTGTATTTGCCTTACTATTTATTCCTCAGATTTATAAAACTTCTAAAAACAATAATAACAAATCCACCGTTTTAGATAAAATAGCTCATGTTAATTTTCATAGCAGTAAGTTAAGCTTTGTGTTGTTAGGTTTAATCCTGGTAGTTAGTTTATTTACCTATTCTAAGGTGAAATTCAATAAGGATTTAACCACGTTAAATTTTATGCCTACGGAGATGGTCTCCTCTGAAGAAAAACTAGACAAACTCACCAATTTTTCGTCAAAATCATTATATATAGCCTCCTTTGCAAATGATTTAGACGATGCATTAGTAGTCAATGAGGCTATTTATAAGAAGTTAATTGAATTAAAACAAACAAATAAGATATATAATTTTAGTTCTATAGGAGCATTAGTGTTTTCTCAAAAAATACAAAAAGAAAAAATAACTAAATGGAATTCCTTTTGGAATGAGGAAAAGGTTAATCAAACCAAAAATAATCTAATTGGTTACGGTGAAAAGCTGGGATTTAAGCCAAAAACATTTCAGCAGTTTTATAATTTAATTGACAAAGAATTTCAACCAATAAACATTGAAAATTACCAAGAAATAAGAACATTTTTGGTAGACGATTATATTCATAAAGAACCAAATTTCACAACTATTACGTCACTTATTAAAGTGAAAGAAGAAAACCTAAATCTAGTTGAGAATGCATTTAAAGATCAAGAAAATATAATGTTGATTGATCGAAAAAAAATTAATGAGGCATTTTTAGGAAGTTTAAAAAATAATTTTAATGAATTAATAATTTATTCATTAATAGCAGTGGTATTAATACTTCTTCTGTTTTATAAAAGTATATCATTAACATTGATTACAAGCATACCAATAGTTTTAACTTGGATATTAACCATTGGGATCATGGGTTTATTGGGTATCGAATTCAATGTGTTTAATATTATTATATCATCATTTATTTTTGGTTTAGGGATTGATTACAGTATTTTCATGACCAATGCCTTGATAAAAGATTATACGTATGGAACCAAAGAAATCGCTACTTATAAAGTCTCAATTTTACTTTCTGTAATTACTACTTTATTAGGCGTTGGGGTATTAATTTTCGCAAAACATCCTGCATTATATTCTATATCATTAGTAAGTTTAATAGGAATCTTAATAACAGTATTTGTGGCCTTTACAGTTCAGCCATTTCTTTTTAATGTTTTCATTAAAGATCGCACCCTTAGAGGTTATTCTCCTATTAATGTTCGTCTTTTTGTCGGGTCTTTTTTAATAACATTATTCTATGCAGTTGGAGGGATGCTTTTGTCTTTATTCAGTATTACGATTCTTCCAATCCTTCCCATTTCAAAAAAGAAAAAATTTAAAGGGATGCATAAATTAGTTTCTCGTTTCTCTAAACAAGTCTTAAGTAATAATTATACTACTAAAAAAATAATTATTAACGAAGTTGGGGAGGATTTTAAAAAGCCTGCGATTGTAATTGTTAATCATGCCTCTTCGATAGATACCATATCATTAAATA
>OJFC01000077.1_pt1 | contig 17137 bp, 16 predicted proteins | sample 1594021 | NCBI WGS metagenome assembly OJFC01 (sample SAMN05416739, study PRJEB24817) | seawater metagenome | isolation source: Sea water | place: Canada:Atlantic | collected 2013-07 | reverse complement strand
CGAGATGTAGAGAGGTCTCGTGGGCTCGGAGATGTGTATAAGAGACAGGTCAGGTCTGTTTTGCTCTTTAAAAATTGCAGCAGAATCTTTTCTTTGCTTCACTAACTTAGCAATTAGTTTCAAAGAAACTTCATCAGAAACTGTTGCACTACCATCCTTTGTAGCTTCTAGCATTATAGCAGATTTTACAGCCCTAAGTGCGGCTAACTTATCTACATTTCTGGCTTTCATAGCCTCTTTTATATCGCTTGTAATTTGGTCTTGTACGCTCATTATTTGTTATATTTTTTGTTTTTTAATTGCAATTGCTCTAAAGCCTCCACAGCAAAAGTATATTCAGGATTAATCTCTATTGCTCGTTTATAATCTACCTCAGCTTGTTTTATATTTCCTAAAGTTTCAAAACAATTCCCTCTGGAATAATAGGCCTCAAAAAATTCAGAATTAGAATAAATAGCATCTGCAAAATTATTAGAAGCCACATCATAAAGCCCTAATTCCATGTGAATAAAACCAATATTATAATGTCCGCTACTGTGGGTGAAATTCACTTTATGCAAATCGGCATAAGCCTCCAAGGAAGCATTCCAATCCATAATGCTTTGATAAAACAAAGCCTTATTATAAAGAGTCATCTCATCAGTAGAGTCCAATTGCAAAGCATTATTATAATACACCACTGCAATGGTATCTCCCTTGACATGAAACATCTGTCCTAACTGAACAAATCCCTCCTTAAACTCAGGGTTGACATTTACAGCATTCCTGAAACAATTAATCGCATTATCATCTTGCCCTAATTGCTTAAAAGCATAGCCCATTAGCATATGGGTTTTTTCCTGGTTGTATTCAATTTTTAATGAGGCATTAAAATAGTCAATAGCATCTTTGTATTCTGCATAAGCCAACATCAATTCGCCTAATAAAGCTTGATACCTTTGGTCCTTATCATTTAATTCTATTGCTTTGGTCAAATGTTTTTTTACCAATGAAGGAAACTTTCCATTAGCATTGGGCCTTTTTGAAAGTTCAAAATAAATTTCAGCTACAGAATAATGAAAATCAGAATTTAGAGAATCCAGCTGCACACATTGATTTAAATCAAAAAGTGCAGACTCTAAATTATTAAGCTCCTTATTATAGTTAGCTCTATCTAATAATAAAATAGTGTTTGTAGGGTCTTTTTGAATTGCTTCAGAAATCAAAACAATTTCTGATTTTTCAGTATTATTTTCTTTACCCCCACTACAGGCACACAATAAAAGAACCGAAAAAAATGCAATTTTACGCATCATCAGTATTTATTCTTGAGTTAACGCTTCTTTAATTTTTGTTTCAATTTCTAGAGCAAGCTCTGGGTTGTCAGCAATCATTTGTTTTACAGCATCACGACCTTGCCCTAGTTTTGTATCACCATAACTAAACCATGAACCAGCTTTATTGACAACATCTAAATCTACTGCCTTATCCAACACCTCACCGGAACGAGAAATCCCTTCACCAAACATAATATCGAATTCAACTTTTCTAAAAGGTGGAGCCACTTTATTCTTTACCACTTTCACCCTAGTTCTGTTACCAATAATATCTTCTCCATTCTTAATAGCACCAATTCTTCTGATATCTAAACGAATGGAAGAGTAAAACTTAAGCGCATTACCACCTGTAGTTGTTTCAGGGTTCCCAAACATAACACCAATTTTCATTCTAATCTGATTAATAAAGATAACTGTACATTGTGTTTTACTAATAGTGGCGGTTAACTTCCTAAGTGCTTGAGACATTAAACGAGCATGAAGTCCCATTTTAGAATCTCCCATTTCACCTTCAATCTCACTTTTTGGTGTTAGTGCTGCAACAGAATCTATTACAATAATATCAATCGCGCCACTTCGAATCAAGTTGTCTGTTATTTCTAGTGCTTGCTCTCCATTGTCTGGTTGAGAAATTATTAAATTTTCAATATCAACTCCTAAGTTTTCTGCATAATACCTGTCAAAAGCATGTTCAGCATCTATAAAAGCAGCAATTCCTCCATTTTTTTGTGCTTCGGCAATTGCATGTAATGTTAGCGTTGTTTTACCTGAAGATTCTGGACCATAAATTTCTACAACTCGACCTCTAGGATATCCTCCAACTCCTAAGGCAACATCCATTCCTAAAGATCCTGTTGGAATTACTTCCATATCTTCAACAGCTGTATCACCCATTTTCATAACGGTACCCTTACCATATATTTTATCTAATTTATCTAAAGTTAGCTTTAATGCCTTTAATTTTGCTTCTTTTTCGTTGCTCATTGTTCCGTCTTTTTTATTGAAAATGTTAGTAGGCTAAGGTACTATTTCTTTATTAGCGGTACAAAAGGAAAATAAGAAAAACTAAAATACTTTCAGTTGGTTTGTTTAGAATTAATATCTTTACTCCTTATATAAAATCCATAACAGGTTTTATTAACTTTAATCCACGTCTCTTTATTGTTAAAGAGCTTTATATATAATTTATGGGCTGTACAAGCTGTAGTTCTGGAGTTGATGGACAACCAAAAGGATGTAAGAACAATGGTACTTGCGGATCTGATGGTTGTAATAAATTAACAGTTTTCGATTGGTTATCAAATATGGCACTTCCCGGAGACCAAAAACCATTTATTGGAGTAGAAATCCGTTTTAAAAACGGAAGAAAACATTTTTACAAAAATTCCGAAAATTTATCTCTTTCCATGGGCGACGTCGTAGCTACCGAAGCAATGTCTGGCCATGATATTGGAATTGTTACTCTTACCGGAGAATTGGTAAAAGTGCAAATGAAAAAGAAAAAACAAACTGAAAAAATTGAAGAGCTTCCTAAAATATATAGAAAAGCTACTCAAAAAGATATTGATATTTGGCAAACAGTAAGAGCTAAAGAACCCGAAATACAAAAGCGATCTCGTGAAATTGCAATTCATTTGGGCTTAAAAATGAAAATTTCTGATATAGAGTATCAAGGAGATGGATCAAAAACAACTTTTTATTATACTGCTGAAGAACGTGTAGACTTTAGGCAATTAATTAGGGATTTTGCAAGTGCATTTAGCACTCGTGTAGAAATGAAACAAGTTGGTTTTAGGCAAGAAGCAGCAAGACTTGGAGGAATTGGTTCTTGTGGCCGCGAATTATGTTGTTCTACTTGGTTAACAGATTTTAGATCGGTTAAAACTTCCGCAGCTCGTTACCAACAACTTTCTTTAAATCCACAAAAGTTAGCTGGACAATGTGGTAAATTAAAATGCTGCCTTAACTATGAATTAGACACTTACTTAGATGCTTTAAAAGACATTCCGAAAAATGACATTAAATTAATTACCGAAAAAGGAATTGCCGTTTGTCAAAAAACCGACATATTTAAAAGAATACTTTGGTATGGCTATGAGAAACAGGGGATGAATTGGCATCAAATTAGTGTTGATAAAGCCAACGAAATTATTGCATTAAATAAAAAAGGGGAAAAGGTTTCTTGTTTAGAAGATTTTGAAGAAGCAGAACGTGTTTCTGAAAGTAAAATTTTTGAAAATGCTGTTGGTCAAGATAGTTTGACTCGTTTTGACAAACCTAAGTCAAAAAACAATCGAAGAAGAAACAATAACAATAAAAGTAAAACTCAAAATCGAAATCAGCCTACTAATCAAAATCGAAAACCAAAAAAGAATGCCTAAAGTCTTTGCCCTTTCTTTTATTCTCTTGTTAATAATTTCTTGCGAATCTAATACCCCTTTTAGTAAAAACAAATCGTTATCTGGGGTTTGGAATAAAGAGGAGCATATTGAGTTTGATTTACCACAATTAGACAGTTTAAAAACCTATAATTTATTTGTGAATCTTCGCAACACAAACGACTATAAATACAATAATATATTTTTAATTGTAGCAATGAATTTTCCACACGGAAAAATAGTAACCGATACTTTAGAATATAAAATGGCTAATCCAGACGGGACATGGTTGGGAAATGGAATTAGCAGTATTAAAGATAATAAACTTTGGTACAAAGAGCAGGTCTCTTTTAAAGAAGAAGGAGTTTATACCATAAGTATCAAGCATGCCGTACGCAATAACGGTCAAGTAGAAGGCGTTACAAATCTTGAAGGAATCACTGATATAGGTTTTAGTGTAGCGGAAATCACACAAGAGTAATTTATGGCTAAGCTTAAAACAACAAAGAAAACTCAAACTAATAATTTAAAACGTCACATTAAAACGTTTTGGAAATTACTTGCTTTAGGAGTTTTTCTTATTTTTTTTATATTCTTATTAGCATCTTGGGGAGTATTTGGACAACTTCCTGATGAAACAAGTCTAGAAAATCCTGAAAAAAATTTAGCTACTAAAATCATTGGCTCTGACGGAGTCATATTAGGGAAGTTCTATAAAGAAAATAGAACCCCTATACAATTTGAAGATTTGCCACCTTATTTAATAAACGCATTAATAGCAACTGAAGATGTTCGATTTTATGATCATTCTGGAATTGACGCTAGAGGCACTTTAAGAGCATTCGCCTTTTTAGGAACTAAGGGAGGAGCCAGTACCATTACTCAACAATTAGCAAAATTATTTTTTACAGAAACCGTGTCTAAAAGCAAATTAGAAAGAGGGGCTCAAAAAATTAAAGAGTGGATCATAGCAACTCGGTTAGAAAGACGTTATACCAAAGAAGAAATACTTACCATGTATTTCAACGAATATGATTTTTTAAACCAAGCCATTGGAATAGAATCTGCTGCTCATATTTATTTTGATAAAGCACCCACAGAATTAACAATTACAGAATCTGCTATTTTAGTAGGAATGTTTAAAAACTCCTCGCTTTACAATCCAATCCGTAATCCTGTTGGAGTAAGAAATAGAAGGAACGTGGTACTGAGTCAGATGGCGAAGTATGATTTTATTTCTGAAGAAATGAAAGATTCTATTCAGGCAACAGCATTAGAAATTGTTTTTACTCCACAAGGACATGACGAAGGAATCGCAACTTATTTTAGAGAATACGCACGAAAATTTATGCACGATTGGATTAAAGAAAATCCTAAACCCGATGGTTCTGAGTATAACATTTATAGTGACGGTTTAAAAATATATACGACTATAGATTCCAAAATGCAGGAGTATGCTGAAGCTGCTGTAGATAACCATATGCAAAATCTACAATTAGAATTTGACAAACAAAACAAAAAGAATCAACTAGCACCCTTTAGAGATATCACTAATGATGAAGTAGATCATATTTTAAATTCTGCAATAAAAAGAAGTGATCGATGGAGGGAAATGAAAAAACAAGGAAAAACAAAGGAAGAAATTATAAAAAGTTTTTCTGTGAAAACTAAAATGCGAATTTTTGCTTGGAGTGGTGATATCGATACGTTGATGACTCCAATGGATTCTATTAGATATCATAAGTCAATACTTCAAGCTTCATTAATGTCTATGACACCGCAAACTGGAGAAGTAAAAGCATGGGTAGGTGGTGTTAATTATAAATATTTTAAATACGATATGGTTAAAAAAGGGAAGCGTCAAATAGGATCTACCTTTAAGCCTTTTGTATACGCTACTGTAATCGATCAAATGCATATGTCACCTTGTGATACGTTGCCAAATACTTTGCATACCATAGCCGCAGGGAAATATGGCTTAATTGATCCGTGGACCCCTAAAAATGCAGGAGATAAGTATGGCGGGATGGTTTCCTTAAAACAAGCTTTAGCACAATCCATTAATACAGTTACCGCGAGACTAATAGATCGTGTTGGTCCAAAACCTGTATTGGATTTAGTAAGTAAAATGGGAGTTGACACAGAAAATATATTAGAAGTTCCTTCAATTGCACTTGGCACTCCAGATGTTTCTTTATATGAAATGGTAGGGGCCTATAGTACTTTTGCAAACCAAGGAGTGTATATTAAACCTTCCTTAATAACAAGAATTGAAGATAAAAACAGCAGCATATTATATCAAAATATACCAGAAACTAAGGATGTTCTAAGTGAAGAAGCTGCTTATGTTACTATTAGTTTAATGGAAGGAGTTACCCAATCTGGTTCTGGAAGTAGATTGAGGCATAATTGGGCAATCAATAATCCTGTTTATAAAAGTATGATTACTGGATATCCTTGGGAATTCGAAAACTCCATTGCCGGTAAAACGGGTACAACACAAAATCAAAGTGATGGATGGTTTATGGGGGTGGTTCCTAATTTAGTCACCGGTGTTTGGGTGGGTGGTGAAGATAGATCAACGCATTTTTCTGAGATAGCATATGGTCAAGGCGCTTCGATGGCATTACCAATTTGGGCTAATTACATGAAAGATTGTTATAGTAATGAAGATCTTGATATTTCAAAAGAAGATTTTGTTATTCCAGAATTCCTTTCTATAGAAACCGATTGCGATAAATGGAAAGAGCAACTAAAAACTATCGATAACGAAATACCAGACGAATTTTAAAATAACATTCTGCTTCCTTCAGAAGTAATTCTGCTTCCTTTTCAGTATTTTTATAGAAAATATTCTTTTTATGATCAATAAGACCGTTTCTAATGTTCAAGAAGCTTGCCAAGGAATAAAAGACAGTATGACTTTTATGTTGGGAGGATTTGGATTAAGTGGAATTCCTGAAAATTCAATTGCCGAATTAGTTCGTTTAAACGTAAAAGATATAACCTGCATTTCGAATAATGCTGGAGTAGATGGTTTTGGTTTAGGGCTATTACTTCAAAAAAGACAAATTCAAAAAATGATTTCTTCCTATGTAGGCGAAAATGCTGAATTTGAACGCCAAATGTTAAGTGGAGAATTAGATGTTGAATTAATTCCGCAAGGAACCCTCGCACAACGTTGCCAAGCAGCACAAAGTGGTATACCGGCTTTTTATACTCCAGCAGGTTATGGAACTGAAGTTGCTGACGGCAAAGAATCTCGCGAGTTTAACGGAAAAATGCATCTTTTAGAAAAAGCTTTTAACGCAGATTTTGCTTTTGTGAAAGCCTGGAAAGGTGATGCTGCTGGTAATTTAGTTTTTAAAGGCAGTGCCCGTAACTTTAATCCTAATATGTGTGGAGCTGCAAAAATTACGGTTGCTGAGGTGGAAGAATTAGTCCCAGTAGGAACCTTAGATCCTAATCATATTCATATTCCTGGAATATTTGTACAACGAATATTTCAAGGAGAGAACTATGAAAAACGCATAGAACAATTAACCGTAAGAAAGCGAAACTGATGGCATTAAGTAAAGAACAAATAGCACAAAGAATTGCTAAGGAAGTAAAGGATGGTTACTATGTAAACCTAGGAATAGGAATTCCAACATTGGTTGCCAATTTTGTTCAAAATGATATTGAAGTTGATTTCCAAAGTGAAAATGGAGTATTAGGAATGGGGCCGTTTCCTTTTGAAGGAGAAGAAGATCCAGATTTAATTAATGCTGGCAAGCAAACCATTACCGCATTGCCCGGCGCTTCTTTTTTTGATTCTGCCTTGAGTTTTTCTATGATTAGAGGGCAACATGTAGATTTAACAATATTAGGGGCTATGGAAGTTTCGCAAAATGGCGACATTGCCAATTGGAAAATCCCTGGAAAAATGGTTAAAGGAATGGGGGGCGCTATGGATTTAGTTGCCTCTGCAGAAAATATTATTGTAGCAATGATGCATACCAATCGAGCTGGAGAATCTAAACTTCTTAGAAAATGTTCCTTACCATTAACTGGAGTTAATTGTGTAAAAAAAATAGTTAGTAATCTTGCGGTATTAGAGGTTGTCAATAATTCATTTAAGCTTTTAGAAAGAGCTCCAGGAGTAAGTATAGAAGAAATTAAAAATGCTACTGAAGGAAATCTTATTATTGAAGGTGACATCCCAGAAATAAAATTTTAAAAAACTATTATGAAAAATATTACCTTAAGTGTCCTCTTTATAATTACAAGTATCATAAATGTAACTAGTCAAGATACATTTTCAATAGTCGCTATGGATCCAATTACGGGTGAGGTTGGTAGTGCTGGTGCTTCTTGTGTTGATTTAGATGCTTACAATATTCCAACAGATGATTTTTTAGGAGAATTATTTCCTGGGCTTGGTGCAATCAATTCGCAAGCATGGTATGTACCTGCAAATCAAGCAAACGCAAGAACAAGAATGAATGAAGGAGATACTCCAAGTGAAATAATTGAATGGTTAATTAACAACGATGTTCAGAATCAACCTCAACTTAGACAATATGGAATTGTTGGTAAAGTTGGAGAAAATATTGAAACGGCTGCTCATACTGGATCTGCCACTGATGATTATAAAAATCATATTACAGGGCCAAATTATTCTATTCAAGGAAATATTTTATTAGGAGAAGAAGTCTTGGATGGGATGGAAGCAGGTTTTTTAAATACAGAAGGTGATCTTGCATGTAAATTAATGGGGGCATTACAAGGGGCTAATATGGTTGGTGCTGATATGCGTTGCAATAATAACGGAACTTCATCTTTGTTTGCATTTGTAAAAGTCGCACAACCTTCAGATACATTTGGAGCTCCTTCTTTTTTATTATCTGTAAGAACTGGAAGCAATGATCAAGTAGAGCCAATTACAGCATTACAAATCTTATTTGAAACAGATCGTGATTGTGAGTCCCTTGGTTTAAATGAATTTGATAATGACTTTCCTTTTTCTGTTTATCCTAATCCATCAAATAATCTAGTTACTTTAAAAGCATTAAATAATGATTTTGAAACATATAACGTAACTATTATATCTATAACGGGTGCTGTTGTGTATGCATCCAATTTTATACCAAACACAGCTATTAATATTTCGGAATTGTCTAAAGGAATTTATTTTATTAACATTACAAACAAGAACACTTCATATACATCCAAATTGATTAAAAACTAATGTTTTTTTATGTAGTCGTTTTTCTTAATTCTGTAGTATATCGATTCTTCAACACCCATAAAACGATCCTGTTTCCAAAAGGTTATATTCAATTTTTCTAAAACTCTAATGGAAGAGATATTGTCCTTTGATGCTCGCCCAATAATTTCTTTTAATTTTAAGATATTAAAACCATAATCTAGTACTGCCTTAGCAGATTCTGTAGCATATCCTTTACCCCATTCTTTTTTAAAAAAGCGAAAGCCAATATCTACTAAATTTTCTTCATTTAATTTTAAACCACACCATCCAATAAAAGCTTCGGTTTCTTTTAAAATAACTGCCCACCTGCCAAATCCGGTTTTTCGATAATCTGAATAATTTATAAGGAAATTTTCTGCATCAACTATTGAAGAAAATGGTAGGTCTCCGGTATATTTTAGTACTTCGGGATCTAAATTTAGATTATATAAAAATTCTGAATCATTACGGTCCAATTCTCGTAAAACCAATCTATTTGTTTCAATAATCTTTTTCATTTATACCTCATAAAATTCCTTTTGGGATGGCTTCTATTAATTTTTGAGTATACACTTTTGTTGGATTTGCATAGATTTCATCAGCATCTCCAATCTCTTCTATTTTCCCATCTTTCATAACTAATAATTGATCTGCCATAAATTTAACAACCGCTAAATCGTGGGATATAAAAATATAGGTAAAGCCAAAATCATCTTTTAATTCATTTAATAAATTTAATACTTGTGCTTGTACCGAAATATCCAATGCAGAAACCGATTCGTCACAAACTACTAATTTGGGTTCCATTGCAATTGTTCTAGCAATACCAACCCGTTGCCTTTGACCACCAGATAGCTCATGTGGATACCTATTAAAGTAACTATCATCTAACTCTACTCGATTCAAAATACGCAATACGTTACTTTTCCGTTCCCGATCATTTTTACCAATGCGATAAACTTTCATAGGTTCCATAATAGCCTCTCCAATTAACATTCTGGGATTAAGTGAAGAATATGGGTCCTGAAAAATAAGCTGAATTTCTTTTCTGAGTTTTCTTAATTCCGAAGTTTTTAATTTTGTGAGTTCCTTTCCTCTGTATTTAATACTTCCGCTGGTAGCTTTTTCTAATTGTAAAATTGCTTTTCCTAATGTTGATTTACCACAACCAGATTCGCCTACCAAGCCCAAAGTTTCTCCTTCAAAAACTTTAAAACTTACTTCATTCACAGCATTAACTATCTTCTTTTTATTAAAAAACCCTGCATTGGAGTAGTATTCTTTTTTAACATTAAGAATTTCTAAAAGTGGCTTTTTAGTATATAAATCTTTATGCTTTAAAGCTCTTTCTTGGGGAGTTACTTCTATAGGTTTAAAACTCTTTTCGGTTAAAGAAGCAACTGTGGGAAGTACCTTTAAACGAACATCTAAACTGGGGCGAGAAGCCATTAATGCCTTTGTATAATCTTCTTTTGGCATTTTAAAAACTTGGAAAGCACTGCCCTCTTCAACGACATCTCCCTTATGCATCACTAATACTCTATCGGCAATCTCTGAAACCAATCCCAAGTCGTGGGAGATAAAAAGCATACTCATTTTAGTTTCTTTTTGAATCTCCTTTAAAAGCAACATTATTTCTTTCTGAACTGTAACATCTAAAGCTGTTGTTGGCTCATCTGCTATTAATAATTTTGGTTTACAAGCAATAGCCATGGCAATCATAACTCGTTGCATTTGACCTCCACTAATTTGATGAGGATAACTATTAAATAGTTCTCGAGGACGTGGAAGCTTCACTTTTTCAAATAAAGAAATTGTTTCTTTTTTTGCTTTTGATGTTGAATTATTTAAATGATGTTGAATTATTTCAGAAACTTGATTCCCACAGGTCAAAGATGGATTTAATGCGGTCATAGGTTCTTGAAAAATCATAGCAATATCATTACCCCTAAGTTTTCTGACATTGTTTTTTGAATCTTTTAAAAGATCCTTTTTATTAAAAAATATTTCCCCTTTTACAAAGGTGTTTTTTTCAGGTAACAATCCTAAAATAGACATTGCGGTAACCGATTTTCCTGAACCGGACTCCCCTACTACTCCAAGTATTTCATTTTTATTAATATGTAGAGAAATTCCATGAACAACTTCAACATTACTTTTTTTATTCCCGAAGGAAATAGTAAGGTTTTTTATATCAAGAATGGAGTTATTATTCATTACCCAAATATAATTGATTCGCAGTTAAAAAATTAGTGTTGATTAAATAATAGAAATGTTTCAAATAATAAACCAAAGTTAAAAACTTTAAAAAACAAAACCCGTCTAAGATGTCTCTTATGACGGGTTTTTCATCTAAAAAACACTAAACCAATTGAGAGTTTTTTTTGTAATGTATATTTCTTTCTTTTAAATAATTAAGGAAATAATGGAAACATTCTTCATGTTTTCCAACTAATTCTGGAGGGAATACTCCTTTCTCTTTAAATTTTCCTTCTAAAAACAAATTTGCTGCCGCTGAAGCGGTATACCCTGTCGTTCTTGCCATAGATGAAGTTTTTGTTTCAAAACAATATTCATCGTGAAGTGTATATACAATTTCTTCAATTTTACCATCAGCATTTTCTCCTTTCACGGTAATTCGCATGACTGTAATTTCTTCCTCTGTTTCTCCTAATTTCCATTCATCAAATAAAACCTTACTTGTAAAATCTAGCGGTGAAATTTTAGTTCCGTTTATTTCAATTTCTTTTGTGTTAAAAAATCCACTTTCCTTTAATACGCTTACATATTCAACATGACCAGGATATCTTAGTGTCTTTTCTTTCATGTTTTTAATGTGTGGCATGGTAAACATAATAGAGCGTAATCCATCAGAATTAAAAGATTCTAAGGTCCCTACTTTATCAAACTCAACAAACTCACAGTCTGTTAAAGCTTCTCTAGTAATCATTTTACCGTTTTCTATATATCGTGCAGGTCTCGTGTATTCTTCAATAACATCAATGGGTGAAAAAGGGGCTTTATAACAGAACGGCCATTTTTTTACTTTAGGTAAGCCACCAACTAAACACTCAAAATCAGTTAGTTTCATTTTTTCATTATAATGACCTAAAATAACATTGTCCATTCCAGGAGCTACACCGCAATCTACTATTGCTGTTATATTTTTTTCTTTTGCTAAAGCGTCTAATTCTAAAGAGTTTTCTGAAAAGAATGAAATATCGATAACATTCATTTCAGCTTCAATAATAGATTTTAAAGCTTCAAAGCCTAGGAAGCCAGGCACTGCACAAACTACTAAATCAAATTTTTTAATAGTTTGCTGTAAGGTGTTTTTATCTGTTACATCCAGTAACTGAATACTTAAATCGTTACATTTTTGTTCTGCTTTATTTAAAGCTTCTTGGTTATAATCGGTAAGTGTAATGTGGTGTTTTTTTGAAAGGTCAATTGCAATGGTACTACCAACCATTCCAGCACCTAATACGATGATGTTTTTCATTTTTGAAAATTATTTTAAAGTGATGTGTAATTGTTGAATTATATTGTCATTCAGAACACAGTGAAAAATCTCTGAAAATTTATATTTAAGCTAAATTATTACAAGACAAATTATAAACCTGGAATAAGAACCCAAGGCATTTCAGAAAGATTATAACGTTTGTTTTCTAACACCTAATAGTTTTTGATTTCAAAATTTTCACCGTCAAAGACACCAAAGGTATAATGATTTATCCAATCGCCTAAATTAAAATAGGTAGAATTTTCTCCAACTTTAATCTCCATAGGCAAATGTCTATGACCAAAAACAAAATAATCGTAATGCTTGTTTTCTAATTTACGTTTAGCATAAGCCGCAAGCCACTCTTCGTTTTCACCTAAAAACTTTTTGTCCTCATCACCTGAAATCAACTTGTTTTTTACAGATAAATGGTGAGCTATTCTCATGCCAATATCGGGATGTAACCAGCGATAAATCCATTTTAAAAAGGGATTCGTGAAAACTTTTTTCATTCTTTTATAGCCTTTATCATTAGGCCCCTTACCATCCCCATGACCTATTAAAAATGTTTTATTATTAAAAATAAATTCTTTTGAATCGTGATAAGTAGGAATATTTAATTCTTTTTTAAAGTAATCATTCATCCATAAATCATGATTTCCAACAAAAAAATAAATGGGTATTCCGCTATCACTAATTTCAGCAAGTTTTCCTAATGTTCTAACAAATCCTTTAGGAACAACCGTCTTATATTCAAACCAGAAATCAAATAAATCCCCTAATAAAAAAATAGCTGCGGCATCTTCTTTTACCTCATCTAACCATTTTACAAACTTTTTTTCGCGAGGGAAGCTTTCCTCTTTAGTAGGGGCACCTAAATGATTATCACTTGAAAAGTATATTTTTTTTCCTTTTGGAATTTGCATGGGTTAAATATACAAAATCCTGCTTTCACAGGGATTTAATTATCAGACGCAAACCATTGTGCATAACTGCTATCTGTTTCTTGAAGTTTTAAGGAGTGTAATTTTATATGAGATGGTAATTCTTGTTTAATGACATTTGCGAAATCAATAATCATCATTTCACTGGTAGGTTGATAATCTACCAATAACACATTATGCCCTCTATCAGCTAATTCTTTTGCTAATTCCACATGTGGAGTGTTTTTATTAAAAACGGTGGCATGGTCATAAATATCTACTATTTTATTTTTAACAATTACTTTTAAATCACTAAAATCGATAACCATCCCAAGCTTAACATGAGTAGTGTCTGAAATAGGTTGACCAATAACAGTTACATAGAGCTTATAACTATGTCCGTGGACATTCCTACATTTTCCATCATAACCATATAAAGCGTGGCCTGTTTCAAAAGAAAACTGTTTTGTAATTCTTATAGTACCCATACAATCAAATTAGACTGTAAATATACTATTTTTAGTAGCAAAGTGAAATTTCTAATTAATCATTTCAGACTTTGCTAAGGGATAAAATTTGGATTTAAATTTAAATATCAATGCAACTGCTCTAAATGCAATCCATACAACTATGGCAATCCAAATTCCTTTTAATTTTAAATCTAGATAATTACAGATTAAAAGTGTAGGTATAAATCCAAATAAAGTAGCGCTAACTAAAACATTTCGAAGGTATTTCATTTCGCCTAAGCCTTTAAATATTGCATCTAAAGTAAATCCTAAGGCATTAAATGGTTGTGAAATCAAAACAATAAAAAACATACCATAGAAAGTAGATAACACTAATGAATCTTTAGTAAAAATCAAACCTAATTGATGGTAAAGTAGGACACCAAGAACTACTAACAATAAACTAACAAATAAATTATAGAGATTAACCCTTTTTGTTAAAATCCATAGATCGTTATATTTTTTTGCCCCTAATAACCTACCTCCAAGAATATTACCAGCAGCACCATAACCATCAATAAAAAATGCCGAAAATAACCAAAGATTGATTGCAATGGTATGAGCGGCGATAAATTCTTTTCCTAATGAAGTCGCTTCACGAACTGCCATTAATAATGCTATGTTTAATGCAACTGACCTAATAAATAAATTAAAGCTCATAGCGACCAAACGATTAACTTCAGGATGAATTTTTCTTTTTAATTTCAAAGAAATATTCGTTTTGGTTATCAATAAAAGCAATGCTAAAAGCGCCATCACTAATTGTGCGATTAAACTAGCCCAGGCTGCTCCTTTTAGACCCATTGGTTCGATAAAATCTTCTAAACCATAAACAAAAATAAAATCCAAACCAACATTAATAATTGTTCCAATTAAAGCGATTATCATTGGCCAAAAAGTATTTTGCAAGCCTCTAAAAATACCAAAAATTGCAAAGGTGAATAAGGTTAAAGGAAATCCCCAAATACGGATATAATAATACTCTTTACTAAACTCTAAAATTTTCCCTTCAGCTCTTAAAAACAATAATATATCCTCAATAAAAAAATAGGTAGAAAGCAACAGAATAAAACTTAACAATACATTAAATAATATTGCTTGGGCTGGAAAGCTAGCGAGGCTTTTTAAATTACCTGCTCCTAAATTTTGTGAAATAATTGCCGATATTGCACTTCGTGTTTGTGCTAAAATCCATATAATTGTTGAAATAAAAGTGCCTACGATTCCAACAGCAGCTAAAGACTCTGTGCCAAATTCAGCAATATTACCAACTACTGCAGCATCCGTGGAAGACAATACAGGCTCTGCTATTCCTGCAATAATAGCGGGCAATGCTAATTGTTGAATCCGTTTAAATGAAATGTCTATTTTTTGCATAACCATTCGTAGCAATAAAAAGGAAATTCACTTTGTTTTGGAAAATGAATTTCTCCTAGTCTTTTGAAGCCGCGAATTTCGTAAAACTTTTGGTTTCTAACATTCTTACTAAAGGTATCTAATCTGATTGATGTATAATTATTATGTACAGCAAATTGTTCTGCAAAATCCATTAATATTTGAGCAAAGCCCATCCCTTGATTGTTTGGATGTATTGCCAGCCTATGAATATATAGGTTGTTATCATTTACAGTAAGCCAATTTATCGGAATATATTCAGTATCCATACTGGGAGTTAAAACCATGCAGCCTATTATAGTGTTATCTGAAATAAGAACATATAATTCATTTCGCTTAATATCATTTTCAAAAGCATTTTTTGAAGGGTAGTCTTCATTCCATTGTAAAATATTATGTCTAATCATATCCTTTGCACAGGCCTTTGTTATTGATAATATTCTAGGTATTTCTATTTTTTTTGCTAATCGAATCATTTATTCGGTGTATTTTTGCACGAAATTATTAAATCCGAATTTAATGAAAAATATTCTTGTACCTGTTGGTTCAACAGAAAATGGTATTAACAACTTAAAATATGCTATAAATTTTGCTTCAATAAGTGGTGGAACTGTGTATTTAATAAATGTATATAAAGAATACGCTAAATTAGGTGGCATAAAGGAGGTAGATCAATTTAAACTTGACAGAAGCGGGAAGTTGTTAAGTAATATTATAAATAGTGTCAACACTAAAGGTATTAAAGTAATAACAAAACCTATTAAGGGAGATCCTTTTGTTGCTATTAAAAAAATTTCGAAGCAGTTTGATATTGATTTAATTATTGCATCCCCACAAAGTGTAGAAATTGACGATAAAGTATATTTAGGAACTATTACTGCTAAACTTGTAAAGCAAACAGAAATTCCATTATTAATCGTACCAAAAAACTATCTATTTAGAAAATTTGATTCCATTTTAGTTGCTTTTAAAAATGGCCATTTTGAAAAAGAAAATGTATTAACACCAATACATGATATGGTGAGTATATTTAAGTCTAAAATTAATCTATTACAAGTAATAACACCAGAGACTACTGAAGAGCATTTAAAAATTGATCAAGAATTGATTGACATTAAAAGCACCTTAACAACTACAAAAAATGCAACTACTTTTCAGGGTGTTTTAGAACATTTCCAGGCATATAACCCAGATATGTTATGCGTAATTAGAAGGAAAAGAGGTTTCTTTAAAAAGTTATGGGAAAAAAATAGTGTACTAAAACGTGATTTTCATACTAGCATTCCACTATTAATTTTAAGCGGAAATTTATAAAAGTCTATTTGTTTATTGTAAGGAATTGGGGAATTAGCTCAGCTTTCTAAAGCTTGCAGCGTATAGGTCATCGGTTCGACTCCGATATTCTCCACAAAAAAAGCAGCTATACCTATATAACTGCTATTTTATGTTTAGCTATTTTTAAAAGCAACCTCTTCATCTTCTACTAAATAATTTTAGAATTAAACATTAAACGATCAAAATATAATAAAAGATTATTGAGAGTATTCCGAATAGGCAAAACATCCCTAAGTAATTAATTTATTTATACATCTTCGCACGGAACCGCTAATATATGTTTATTGATTTGTCATAATATTGTATTTGTTTAACCTTTAACTTCTAAAGCATTTTTTTTAAAATAAAGTGCTGCTTTGTCACTATAAGGGTGGATATCAAAAAAAAATCCTTCCGTGTTGTAAAACTGAATTATTTTTTTGATTTTTTATTTTTCTTCATTCATCTTAATAGATTGTTTCTTAATGTTGTTCAAAATTTCTAGTTTAATGTTTAATTCTAAAATTAGATTAGGAATCTATAAAATTAATAATTAAAACGATAATATAC
>OJFC01000073.1_pt1 | contig 17422 bp, 14 predicted proteins | sample 1594021 | NCBI WGS metagenome assembly OJFC01 (sample SAMN05416739, study PRJEB24817) | seawater metagenome | isolation source: Sea water | place: Canada:Atlantic | collected 2013-07 | reverse complement strand
ACGAGATGTAGAGAGGTCTCGTGGGCTCGGAGATGTGTATAAGAGACAGAAGCTGTAGCTCTCATCGCCGCAGCGAAGCGCCCCGTGATTCTCGCTGGTCAAGGAACGATGATCGCCCGTGCTGATAAGGAACTTATGGAGCTTGCAGAGAAGCTTCAATGCCCGGTCACTTCGACTCTCCTTGGTAAAGGCGTCTTCCCTGAGACTCATGCATTGAGCCTCGGCATGCTCGGTATGCATGGCACCGCCTACGCCAACAAAGCGATGGTCGAGTGCGATCTCCTCCTCAACGTCGGCTCGCGATTTGATGACCGCATCATCGGCCAGCCTGACAAGTTCTGCGCCGATGCAAAAATTATCCACATCGACATCGATCCCGCCGAGATGGAAAAGATGATCCAACCGGACGTTCAGATTATCGGCGATGCCAAGGTGGCCCTCACCCAGCTCATCCCCTTACTTCAGCCACTCGAAACGACCGAGTGGCGCGCCAAGCTCGATGGCTACAAGAAGAAGTTCCCTCTCTCCTACAAGAAGCAAGGCGGCCTCCGCATGCAACAAGTCATCGAAGAACTCTACGAGCAAACGCAAGGAAATGCCATTGTCTCAACCGATGTCGGTCAGCACCAAATGTGGGCCGCTCAATTCTACAAGAACAACGAATCCTTCCACTGGCTCTCCTCCGGAGGTGCCGGCACCATGGGATTCGGCTTCCCCGCCGCGATCGGCGCACAGTTCGCGCATCCAAATAAGACCGTCATTTCAATCTCCGGCGACGGCGGTTTCCAGATGACTCTCTTTGAACTTGCGACCGCCGCCATCCACAAGCTTCCGATCAAGATTGTTGTTCTCAACAACCACTACCTTGGAATGGTCCGCCAATGGCAGGAACTCTTCTTCGAGAACCGCGAGTCCGGTGTTGATCTCGAAGGAAACCCCGACTTCTGCAAACTCGCAGCGGCCTACGGCATCCCAAGTGTCCACTTCAAGCGCCCCGCTGATTGCCAGCGCAAGATTGAAGAAGCCTTGGCCTACAATGACGGCCCCATCCTGATTCACGCCGAGTGTGTGAAGTATGAAAACGTCTTCCCCATGATCCCGGCCGGTGCCGCCTTGGAGGATATGATCACCGAGCCTCCCAAAACCCAGATGGCCAAGCCCGTTGGATCCACCTAAGCCCCTCTTTTTCACCAAACTGAAAATCAAGAACTGATGTCCTCCATCGTGACTACCGATACCCCGGTCGAAGAAACCCATCGCGGCGCTTCGAACACCCTTTCTATCCTCGTCAACAATAGCCCGGGCGTCCTCATGCGGATTTGTCAGGTCTTTTCGAGACGGGCATTTAATATCGACTCACTTGTCGTCTCGGAAGGACGCAGCGGAGCCTTCTCCCGCATGACGATCGACATTTCCGGAAATCCGGAAGGCTTCGAGCAGATCATCAAACAGGTGAACAAGCTCATTGATGTCATCCACTGCCATGAGCACACCGCTCAGAACTCAGTGGTGCGCGAAATGCTCCTCGTAAAGATCCTTGCCGATAACACCCAGCGCTCCGCGGCCCTTCAGGTCATCGAGCACTTCGCGGGTAAGACGGTCGATTTGAGTCCCACCTCGATGATTGCGATGTTCACCGGCACGACGAGCAAGCTCGACGCCGCCACCACCATGCTCGACCAATTCGAAGTGATCGAGACCGTCCGCACCGGAAAGGTCGTCATGGCGCGCGGCAGTCAGAAAACTTAAACTTTTCGGAGATTTCACCTGGAAGCGTGATTGGATCCCTCCGGTCACGCTTTTTTCGTGATACACCCAACCAACAGCGTTAAAAATAAGCCTGCAAGAGCCAAGATGGCTCTTGCACCCAGTTCCCCTCTAGATTTTAATAGAACCGCCTTGAAGAACGCAATTCTTGCTCTTGAAGACGGTCGCATTTTTCGCGGTCGTGCCTTTGGTCATTCCGGAACAACCTCCGGAGAGATCTGTTTTAATACCTCGATGACGGGGTATCAGGAAATCATCACCGATCCGTCCTATCGTGGACAAATCGTCACGATGACTTACCCGCTCCAAGGGAACTACGGAGTGAATCCTGACGATGCCGAGTCAGCTTCTCCGCATGTGCGCGGCTTTGTCATCGGCGAACTCTGTGAAATCCCATCCAGCTGGCGTTCTCAACAATCTCTCGCTGAATACTTTACTGCGCACAAGATCATCGGAATCGAAGACATCGATACGCGAGCCCTCACCAAGCATCTCCGCTCTCAGGGTGCGATGCGTGCCGTCATTTCCACTGAACTTCCCGAAGAAGAAGCAGTCCAAGTGGCCAGGGATGCACCACCCATGGCAGGTTCCGATTTCGTCGAAGAGGTTTCCACCAAGGAAGACTACGTCTGGGATGGCGAGTCCCGCCTTTGGACGATTCCTAGTGTGACCACCAACCAGGAGACGAACTATATTGAACTCCCCGAGATCAAGTATCGCATCGTCGCCTACGACTTCGGAATTAAATACAATATTCTCCGCTCGCTTCGGCAATCGGGCTTCGAAGTCGAACTCGTCAATTCCCGCACTTCGGCAGCCGGCGTTCTCGCTAAGGGAGCCGATGGCGTTTTTCTTTCCAATGGCCCAGGCGACCCTGCTGCACTCAGTTATATTCATAATGAAGTGAAGCAGCTCATCGGAAGGACCCCAATCTTCGGAATCTGCCTAGGTCACCAAATCCTCACTCATTGCTTTGGTGGTAAAACCTACAAGCTCAAGTTTGGCCATCGCGGCGGAAACCATCCCGTCAAGGATCTCCGCACCGGACAAGTCGCTATCACAGCCCAGAATCATGGGTTTGCCACCGATGACGAATCACTTCCGTCCTACACCGAAGTGACCCACATTAATCTGAACGACCAAACTGTCGAAGGCGTCTGTAGCACCAAGGATCCCGTTTTTTCGGTGCAACATCACCCTGAAGCTGCTCCGGGACCCAACGACGCCAAGAATTTCTTCGGCGAATTTGCCGGGCTCATCGAAGCGGCAAAATAATTTCACCTAAATTTTGAGATGAACACCATTATCTGTGGCCTCCAGTGGGGCGATGAAGGAAAGGGAAAGATCGTCGATTTCCTGACCGAAGAAGCTGACCTCGTTGTCCGTGGACAAGGGGGGAATAACGCCGGTCATACCGTAATCGCCAAGGGCCAAAAATACGTCCTTCACCTTATCCCCTCTGGCATCCTTTGGGGAAAGCAATGCGTCATTGGAAATGGCGTGGTGCTGGATCCCGTTGGCCTCTGTCAGGAGATCGAAAGCCTCGAATCTGAAGGCGTCAAAATTTCTCCCGATCAGCTCCTCATTTCCGACCGCGCGCACGTCGTGCTACCCTATCATCGCGAATTGGATGCCGCCCGTGAACTGTCACTCGGTGACAAAAAGATCGGAACCACTAAACGAGGAATTGGTCCTAGCTACGCTGATAAAGCAAACCGAATTGGCCTCCGACTTGCCGACTTTCGCGATCCGGCGAAGGCCAAAGAGCTGATTAGCCTTCGCCTTGAGGAAGCCAATCGCACCCTCGCCTATCACGAATTACCCACCTTCGAAATGGAGACGGTCTACACAGAGATTGAAGCGGCCATTGATCGACTTCGCCCCCACTTTGCAGACGTTATCCCGATCATTCACAATTCGTGGAAAAAAAATGAGGTTATCCTTTTTGAAGGCGCTCAAGGAACCTTCCTTGATATCGACTTTGGCACCTATCCTTACGTCACCTCTTCCAATACCACTTCAGGCGGCGCCTGCACAGGTTCGGGATGTCCACCTCACGCGATTGATCGAGTCGTAGGAGTTTGTAAGGCCTACACCACACGCGTAGGCTCTGGCCCTTTCCCAACTCAAAACGATGAGATCGCTGAGTTCTTCCACTCGCGTGGCATGGAGTTCGGGGCAACGACCGGCAGGCCGCGCCGCTGTGGCTGGCTCGATACCGTGTTGATCCGCTATGCCGTCATGGTGAATGGCGTCACCGATCTCGCGATCACTATCCTCGATGGACTCGACGAACGTGAAACGATCAAGATCTGTGTTGGCTACGAAATTAATGGAGAGATCCATGAATTTCCGCCTGCCGACCGTAATTATTGGGATGTCATCAATCCAATTTATCAGGAAATGCCCGGTTGGCAGGAAGACACAACAAGCTGCCGCTGCTACGATGACCTTCCTCAACCCGCTCAAAATTATCTTGCTCGTATCGAGGAGCTCACCGGTGCTCCGGTAAAATATGTCGGAGTGGGCCCCGATCGGGAACAAACGATTATCCGCTAACTGCTCTCCGATTACATGACCAACCCAGCACGCCAATCCATCCCCCGCCACATCGCGATCATCATGGATGGTAACGGTCGCTGGGCCAGTGAGCGTGGTCTTCCCCGGAAGGAAGGTCACCGCGCTGGTGCGGAAGCAGTCCGCGAAGCGGTCGAAGCCTGCAATGAGATTGGAGTCCGGTATCTCACCCTTTATGCCTTCTCTTCAGAGAATTGGAATCGTCCAAAGCCAGAGGTTGCCGCACTCATGACTCTTCTCGAACGTTTCCTGAAGACGAAAGCAAAAGAAATCGGAAAAAAAAACGTGCAACTGAAGGCCATTGGTCGTCTTGATATGCTCCCAAAGAGGACGCGAAATCAGCTCGATAAAGTGATCGCTGAGACTTCCAGTAATGACGGACTGACTCTGAATCTTGCTCTTTCCTATGGAAGTCGTGAAGAAATCATTGATGCCACCAAAGCTCTCGCCAAAGAAGTTCAATCGGGTGCTCTTTCGGTCGAAGAGATCGACCATGATGTTTTCTCCTCCCACCTCTATACCAATAATACCCCTGATCCCGATCTCTTGATCAGAACCTCAGGTGAGTTCCGCCTTTCAAATTTTCTTTTATGGCAGCTAAGCTACGCGGAAATTTTCATTTCCCCGAAAAACTGGCCTGATTTTCACAAAGATGATTTCAGAGCCGCGGTTGAGGAATACAAGCACCGAAACCGGCGCTTTGGTAAAGTTTAAAAAGGCACGTTACCATGGCAGAGCACACCATTCTCCTCGTCGATCCCGATCTCGATTATCTCGAATGGGCAACGAAACACTTGTCAGCTGAGGGCATCAAGATTCTCCGATGTGACGTTGCCGACAAGGCACTCCAAGTGATTGAAAAAACACCCATCGATTTGGTGATCGCGGACCTAAAACTCGAACCATTTACGGGATTTGAACTTCTGGGCCAAATAAAGGTAACCTCCCCGAGCTCCATTGTTATTTTAACTGCGGGCTTCCCCAGCACGACTCAAATTATTGAATCGACCCAACGCGGTGCCCATGACGTCCTCAGAAAAGAGTCCCTTTCATTTGAATTGAGGCACGTCGTCGAGTCCGCATTACAGACCATCGACCAGCGAAGGGATGCCGGTAATAACGGCGATAACACGCCTCGTCTCGAAGGGAAAAATACCATTATTGGGGTATCACGGCCACTGCAAGAAGTGATGAAAGTGGTCGGCCGTGTAGCTCGATCGGATGCGCCTGTTTTAGTCACGGGCGAAAGCGGAACCGGTAAGGAATTGATCGCTAAATCGATTCACGCCTTCAGCCCGCGCCACAAGAAGGAGATGCTTGTCATTAATTGTGGCGCCATTCCAGAGAACCTTCTTGAGTCAGAACTTTTCGGTCATGAAAAGGGCTCCTTCACCGGAGCGATCGCCCGTCGAACGGGTCGCTTTGAAGACTCGCACGAAAGCACCCTCTTCCTCGACGAGATTGGCGATCTTCCTGCCTCGGTTCAGGTTAAATTACTCCGAGTGCTTCAAGATGGATCATATTCCCGCGTTGGCTCGAATGAAACCCTCCACTCTGATGTTCGCATTGTCACTGCGACCAACAAAAATCTCGCCGCCGAAGTGAGTGCTGGGCGATTCAGGGAAGACCTCTACTATCGTCTGAACGTCGTTGAGATCGAACTTCCTCCTCTTCGGGCTCGGCAAGATGATGTCCCGCTACTGGCCGAGTTCTTCCTCGACCGCATTGCCCGACGCAATGGAACAGCCCGCCTACGTCTCTCTGGCGAAGCGATCGAGCACCTACAAAAACACCTTTGGCCCGGCAATGTTCGCGAGTTAGAAAACACCATGGCTCGCGCATGTGCCCTTGCCTCTTCTGAGGTGCTTCTTCCAAGTGATATTCCAATTGGCAAAGGACCGATGTCCGGACCAGAGAACATCGATGAAGCACTCAGCCTTCTGATCGAGACAGCGACACGCAATGGTGAGAATGCTCTTGGCTTTGCCCGCGATGAACTCGTTCGCTTCGCTCTTGATCAATCTGCCAGCGATACCAAAGAGGCAGCCAAACTCCTCGGCGTTTCTCTTTCTACCTTTAAAAAATGGAGCTCCTCGGTGACTGATGTCTGATTTTAGCAAACACCCCCTCTTCGCAGATCGTCTGGCGCGTCTACGCTCACAAGGATGCCCTCCCCAAGAGTTCCGAAAGCACGTCACTGATATCGCTAAGCTTCTGGTGCTTCCCGCAACCTCTGAGCTCCCGACACGAGAACAAAAAATCACCACCCCGATTCAAGAGACCACGGGTTACCTGCTGGCAAGGCCGGTCATTTTGGTTCCGATTCTCCGAGCGGGCTTGGCGATCAGTGAAGGGTTTCACCAACTCCTCCCCGAGGCATCCATTGCCCACTACGGACTCGCTCGGAATGAGGAAACGTTGGAACCTGAAGTCTATTTCGAAAAGTTTCCCGCGGGCCTACCTGAAGCAGAAGTCTTCGTTCTCGACCCCATGTTGGCGACCGGGGGAAGTGCCTCTGCGGCCATCTCCGGACTCAAGAAGAATGGAGCGCAATATCTCCACTTCGTTTGCCTCGTTGCCAGCCCGGAAGGGCTCGAGCGTCTCCGTGGAGATCATCCCGATGTGCGTGTGACCTGCGCCGCAATCGACGATGGGCTCAATGAGAAAGGCTACATTATCCCTGGCCTCGGCGATGCCGGTGATCGCACCTTTGGAACCTTATAGATTGGCGAAAAGGCGTTCTCAATCTACACTTGCCTTATGGGTCGCTTTCCTGTCATCGCATATTTCTTGGGAACCTCGTGGGCGCTTGGGCTAACCTGGACTCAAACTCAGAATCTTACCGAATTCCGTTCCTCTAAAATCGCCTTGAGCGATTCATTCCCGGAAGTGGCCATCCCTAAGCTCAGCGCGCTTTTAAAGCGCGACGATCTAGATCGTCTGGCAAAGCTCAATATTCGAGCACTTCTAGGAGAGGCTTTCGTGAGAGCAAAGCGCCCGGCCGAAGCGCTCGAAACACTCATCGAATCGGGCCCCCAATCACTCACCTGGAAAGGCCACGCCCTCGTCCAATTGGGTCGCCTTGAAGAAGCATCCACCATTTTTGAACAAATCTCGTCAAATGACGCAATTTTTCAGCGGACCCTGATCGCGAATACCCTTGGTGATTCTGAAAAAGTCATCCAATTGGCCACTCCCCTGATCGAAAAGGAGGCCCGCTTTGCCCTTTTGACTATCAGCACGCTTCTCGATGGTAATCAACTCGATGAAGCCCGGCGCCTCTTGGGATCGGAGAACAAAGTACTTACGGTCCGGAACCCAACCCGCCGTTATCTCTTTGCCCGACTCCAACTTCTGCAAAAGAATCGCAACGCGGCTATCAGATCCTTCCAAGCTTTGGTGAATGGCAACGAAGAAAACCTCCGACTCCCTTTCGCCTATTTTCACGCGGCCACCCTTGGTCTCGCCGATAGTTTTGCTCTCGATGGAAACGAAAAGGAGGCGACCCAGTCTCTCCTCACCACTCTCGAAAATCATCCCGATTCTCCCCGCTTACTCGAAATTTTTGAACGGCTCCTCTCCTGGAGATCACAGGTAGACTCTAAAAAACTCGATGAGTGGAAAGAAGCAAAAATCAAGGTGTGGCAGAAAGCAACTACTCCAGGCGTCAGCGAAAGCACACCAGGTCCAAATGTTGTCGAACAAGGCCTACCAAAGAGAAGCATCACGCGCCGGGATGCGCACACTCTTTATCTACTCGCTCGAATAAAACTAGACTCAGGAGAAGCGGACGAAGCTCGCGGCCTCCTTGGTCTCCTTCGAAAAGAATTCTCAGAGGAGACGGACAATCTTCATAATCATTCGCTTGTTCTAACAGGCCTCAGTTTCCTCAAAGAAGATCAGCCCAATTTCGCTACCACCGCATTCGCCGTCCTTGATCAGCGCGCGAATACCGGAAGAATGAAATCAACAGCCAAGGCCTTGATTGGAGCGGCTGCATTCTCGCTGCAGGACCCAAAGCAAGCCCTTAAAGCCTTCGAAGAAGCCGAAGCGATCGCCAAGAAAATCAAGGACCAAAAACTCGCTACCCTCGCTTCTCTCAACGCCGATCTCGTCTCCCTCCAGATCGGAAAGGCTAGGGAAAACACGGATCTTCCTCCTCCCGCCCTCGATCTCCTCAATCTCGAACGAGGACTCATTCTCGGAGATCGTAGAGACCTCGCAAGTCGCCCCTTTCTCGAGAGCTACCTGGAAGAGCATCCCGATGGCCCCCGAAGCGCGGAGGCCTCTCTTGCTCTAGCCGAAAGCTACTGTCTCACCTCTTCTCCCGAACTCGAAGATCTCGCTAAAAAAATTCTCGATCAGCTCCAGTTCGACCTCATCAGCCAGCCCGGTTTCGCCATTCGACAGGCTCTCGCATATTTTTCCCTCGCTAATCAACTCTTCAATTCAAGCACGTCCGAAACAGCGACACCCGAGGAATCCCAAAAACGTCAGGCTTTGGCTCAGCTCACACTCGATCAAGGAGTCGAGCTCACCACTGAATTCGTCGCGAACAACACCGACCACAACCGCACCCCTGAACTCCTTTTTCACCAAGGGCAAATCCAGTTGGTCGCGGATAAAACAGGTCCTGCCATTCTCAGCTTCGAGCAGTTCCTCGAGAAATTCCCGGAACACCCTCTCGCTGAAACATCCAGATTCCTGAGTGCGCGGGCCGCTTCTTCCGTCAATACGGAGTCCGAAGTCACCCGTGCATTAGAACGATACCGCCAGATCATCGACGGAGGAGGCCCGCTAGCAACCGACGCCGCCATTGATCTTGCTCGTCTACAAATCGATAGAGGCGTGCAAGGAGCAGCTCTCGCTCAAATTGAGATACTTCTTAAGAAAAAAGACATTAGCCCTCATGATCAACGTCGTCTTCTCGTCTTGGCTGCCGAAGCTGCTTCGCAAAATTCCGACTACGAAGAAGCCCTGAAATTCTACGACGAACTTCTCTCCCAAAAGGATCTCCCTGTCACTTGGTTTAATCGAGGCAGCTTCTTCCGAGGAGTCGTTCTCGAGGAGCTCGGTCGACAGGGTGATGCCCTTCGTTCGTACTACCAAGTCGTCCTCAATAATCTCGATTCGGCTAATACCGCTGAGAAGGAATGGCAGTGGCATGACAAATGCGCCCTTCAGGGCGCCCTTCCTCTTTTGGAGCAAAATGACCGCTGGGAAGATGCCCTCGCCCTTGCCTTACGGATTGCACAATCAGGAGGACCGAGTGCTAAAATCGCAGAAGAGCGAGCACGGAAGATCCGTATTGATAAGATGCTCTGGTCCGAAAAGGAGTAGAACCTTCAGTCCTTGAAAACACTGGACAGAATCCCTCTCAAGAGGCAGCTTGCGCCCGATGTCAAAACCAAAACTTTTCATCCCCGGCCCTGTCGATGTCGCCCCGGAAACCTACGCCGCGATGGCCGGTCCGGCAATCGGCCACCGCGGAGCAGACTTCGAAGGACTCTACGCCTCCATTCAGCCTGGCATCCGTCAAGTAATCGGGACCAGTCGTCCGGTATTCTTCTCAACCTCATCCGCTTGGGGAGTAATGGAAGGTTGTATCAGAAACCTCGTGCAGCAAAAAGTTCTGAACCTCTGCTGCGGAGCATTCTCTGACAAGTGGTATGGCGTCGCTCAAAGCTGTGGCAAAGAAGCCGAAAAGATTCAGGTCGAGTGGGGACAACCTATTGATCCCGAAGCCGTCCGAGCAAAGCTCAGCGAAGGCGGATTCGATACCGTTACCCTTGTCCACAACGAGACCTCAACGGGCGTCCTCAATCCCCTCAAAGAGATCGCAGACATCGTCAAATCATTTGATGACGTCCTCCTAGTCGTCGACACCGTTTCTTCACTTTCGGCCATGCCAATCAACTTCGACGACCTTGGAATTGATCTCCTCCTCGCTGGAGTTCAGAAGGCCATCGCCCTTCCTCCCGGCCTCGCCGTCTTTGTCACCTCAGATGCTGCTCTGGAACGTTCAGCGAAGGTTGAAGACCGCGGCTACTACTTTGATTTTTGCGAATTCGCAAAGAACGACGCGAAGAACAACACCCCTTCCACTCCGGCCATTCCTCACCTTTATGCTCTCAAGGAGCGCGTAGATGTCATGCTTGAGGAAGGCCTTGCGAATCGTTTTTCTCGCCATGAGGAGAACAATAAGATGGTTCACGCTTGGGCCGAAGGACATGGCTTTGAGCTCCTTCCCCCTGAAGGCTATCGTTCAAAGTCGCTTTCCTGTTTCGTTACTCCCGATAACCTGGATCAGTCTGGCTGGATCAAAGCCGTCATTCAGAAGCACGGATTCGCCATCAACGGCGGTTACGGAAAAATCAAAGGAAAGACCTTCAGGATCTCCAACATGGGAAATGAAACTTCGGAAACAATGCAGGAACTTCTTGATGCGCTCGATGCGGAACTCCCCGCGTTCTTGAGCTAATACCACAACTGAGGGATCAACGCTGCCATTTCAAGAAAGCGCCCGGCTCTTATCGCCTGTGATCAAGGAAAGCTGGGCTTACGCCAATACGACGAGGAGGGCCTCTGAATTATACCCTCTTTGCTAACAATCGACTACAGGCCTGAGCATCTCAAACTTTGGTCCATTGCCTGGGCTGGATTTTTTTCAGAACTTTCTCCGACAAAAATGGCAGGCACTCCTGCGACTGTTTTACCTGGCGCAACATCCTCAAGCACGACACTCCCGGCTCCAATCTTAGCCCCGGCCCCAATCTCCACTCTCCCTAGAATTTTCGCACCCGCACCGATTAGGACTCCGGATCGAACCACGGGGTGTCGGTTCCCCGTTTGTTTTCCGGTTCCTCCCAAGGTGACTTCGTGAAGAATTGAAACGTCGTCCTCCACAATTGCGGTTTCACCAATTACCAAGCCTGTTGCATGATCGAGAAGGATTCCGCAACCAATCTGCGCCGCCGGATGAATATCAACCCCGAACACTTCACTCGCCAGACTTTGGAAATACCAAGCGAGCTCATGCCGCTTATTTTTCCAGAGCTGATGGCTAATCCGATAGGTCGAAATCGCCATAAACCCTTTAAAATAGAGAAGCGGCTGAATCACTGAAGTGCAGGCCGGGTCACGATCGCAAATGGCAATCGTATCAAACGCAAGGCTTGCGACGAGCTGCGGGTGATCCTGAAAAATCTCTACCAAGAGTGGGAAAAGCTCCTCCCTCGTCATATCTTCACGCGCTAGCTTGCGTGATAATCGAGCCGCTGCCGCACAGCCAAAAGAATCGCGAGAGAGAAAAACATCCTCCATCAATGCACCGAGACGCTCTTCTGTCTCAGAGATTCGACGGGCTTCGGTGTTAACCTCCGTCCAGAGTTTCTCCAGATCAGGTTTCCCTTCAGCGCAGAGAAGGTTCGGACTCGCGCTATCTGCTTGGTTATGTTCTCCTTTCATCAGTGAGGATTTCTCAGAAATTGGATTACGCAAGTCGTGCTCTGGTCTATTTGGCCCGAAAGCATGACGGCGAATTAGTCGTTAGGACAGATGCTATTGCAGAGAGCGAGGCGATACCATCCAGTTTTTTAGCCCAGATCCTTCATGAACTCAAACGATGTGGTTTAGCCACCAGTAGAAGAGGTAAAACAGGTGGTTGGAAACTCGCAAAATCTCCCAATCAGATCACACTCTTAGAGGTCGTGGAAGCGCTCGAACCCGATACTCTTGGCTCTCACGCAGACTCGGCCGGCGAGTCCGGATCCATCGTTCAGGAGGCTTATGCTGCCGTTCGTGATGCCAGCCGGGAGATCCTCAAAAAAACAACCCTTGAGAGCCTCGCTGCCAATGCCGAGCCCATGTATTTTATCTAGGGTGACCCCAGCCTGCCGCAGTAGTCCATTCCGCTCCTGGGCTTTAGTGTGCTGCCCAACCCAAGATATAAGGTGAGTTACTCCGGAAGTTCCGCCACGGGAAGACACATGACTTCTTCGCGATACTTTTCAGCAAGCGGTGTACTGAGATAACGCTCGGTCGACGAGCATCCTATCGTGACGATGCGCTTCCCTTTAAACTCGGGGCGCTTCGCCACTTGAATCGCAGCCCAAACATTCGCACCAGTCGAGATTCCTGCGGGGATCCCATCAAGTTGAGCAAGCCTCTGTGCCATTTCGAAAGCGTCCTCATTTGTTACCGTGATCGTCCCATCGACAATCGCGGCATTGAGGTTCTTAGGAATGAAGCCGGCCCCGATCCCCTGAATTTTGTGGGGCCCGGGAGATCCGCCGCCGATGACCGGGCTATTCTCAGGCTCCACTGCAATTGCCTTGAAATTGGGGTTCCTGGATTTAATGACCTCAGAAATTCCTGTGATCGTTCCACCCGTGCCAACGCCCGCGACAATTGCATCGATGTCACCATCTGTGTCTGCCCAAATCTCTTCGGCCGTCGTCTTACGATGCACTTCAGGGTTCGCGGGATTATCAAACTGGCTAGGCCCGAAGGCACTGCTATCCTCAGCGAGAAGCTGCTTAGCCTTCGCGATTGCTCCGCCCATTCCCTTAGCACCTGGAGTGAGAACGATCTCGGCTCCCAAGCTACGAAGAAGAACACGACGCTCAATCGACATCGTTTCAGGCATCGTCAGGATGCACTTGTAACCTTTCGCACGCGCGACAAAGGCGAGTGCGATCCCCGTATTCCCTGAAGTCGCTTCAATGATGGAACCACCCGGTTTAAGTGACCCGTCTGCCTCGGCGGTCTCGATCATTGCCTTACCAATGCGATCTTTAACGCTAAAAAGAGGATTGAAAAATTCGGCCTTCACGAAGATCTCGGCATCGAGGCCTTCGGTCACGTTATTCAATTTGATCAGGGGCGTGTTGCCGACTGTGTCGACGATGTTTTTTGCAATACTCATTGATTAATAGAATTAAATTTGAAAATCATTCTCCCTAGATGCTTCGTGGAGTCCACACTCATATTTCTCGCCATTATAACGAGTGGATTCAGCATCTTCTCCCTCCATCGGGAGGCGGGTCGAGTGCCAATCTCCCATCGTGAGGTATCCCTTGGATTCAAGAGGATGCGGTGGGAGATTCTTCTCGTGAAAATATGAAGCTACTTGTGCATCCGCCCAGTCAAGGATGGGATACACTTTAAGGGTAGAACGTTGCTGCTCTGCGAAGGTTCGATTGGCGCGGGTCGAGGACTGACTTTTACGAAGTCCGCTTAACCAAATATCACCACCGATTTCCTGAATCGCGCGATTCATGGGCTCCACTTTATTGAAGATCGCATAGCGCCTATTTTCTTCCGCGCCCTGCTCCCAGAGCTTGCCATAAATTGCTTCCTGATGAGCCGCGGTCGCCTTAGGAACATAACGTCGAAGATCGACATCAAGCTGCCCTGACAATTTTTCAATATACTGGTAGGTCTCGGGAAAGAGGTAACCGGTATCAACGAAGATCACTGGAATCTTGGGGGCGTTTTGCGCAATCAGATGAAGCATCACGGCCGACTGCAAGCCAAAGCTGGAACTCGCGATAACACGATCTCCAAAGGTCTCATAGAGCCAGGAAATACGCTCACCAGCTTTCAGACCCTCAAGAGTCGACGCTACTTCTTTCGCTTCTGAAATAATGGTCGACATCTTTCTAGGAATTGAAAGCTCCCACCTTCAGATTTGCATGAAAATCGAGACCATTCGAAGTAGCTGCAATGTAGCCTGCACGAATGACAAAATCGCCAAACTTCTCTGCCCCTTCCCGTGTTTTTGCATAATCTTCGATCAAAGGACCTAAGAGGCTTTTAATCTCATTACGTGGCACTGCTTCACGGTAGAGCTTATTAAGTCGATCACCTGCGTGACCGCCACCAAGGTAGACATTGTATTTCCCCGGAGACCGACCCACAAACGCAATTTCCGACAGGAAAGGACGACCACAGCCATTCGGGCAACCGGTCATCCGGATGGTGATCGCATCATGACGAAGCCCCGTCTTCTCAAGAACCTCTTCCAAGTCAGTAATGACACCTGGAAGTCCCCTTTCGGCTTCAGCCAAGGCAAGTCCGCAAGTTGGTAATGCAACACAAGAAATGGAGTTTAAACGGAGCGCTGACTGTAAGTGACTCTTCAAGAGGCCATATTTATCCAGAAGCGCCTCGATCGCGGGTCGCGCTTTCGGAGAAACTTTCGCAATGATGAGGTTTTGATTCCCCGTCAAGCGGAAGTCACCCTGATGAATCTCCGCGATTTTCCGGAGGCCCACCCGAGCTTGGTCGCGAACCCGGCCACCTTCGATAAAAAGATTGAGATGAAAATCCCCCAAATGATCTTCCACCCATCCAAAGCGGTCGCCATTATCATCAAACTTGAACTCGCGCTCAGGTTCAAGATCGTAACCAAGATACTCATTGAGCGTCCTGAGGAACCAAGCCACAGAGCGATCATCGATTGTGTATTTCAAACGCGCGTGCTTCCGATTGGTGCGATCGCCAAAATCACGTTGCACAAGAAGCACCTTTTCAGAAACATCAAGCACTTGTTCAGGAGTGCAAAAGCCAATTATGTCAGCGAGTCTCGGATAGGTCTTTTCATCACCATGAGTCATCCCCATGCCACCACCAACGGCGACATTGTAACCAACGATTTTTGCGCCCTCAACGATCGCGACAAAGGAGAGATCGTTTGCGTGAATGTCGACATCGTTTGACGGAGGAACCGCTACCGCAATTTTGAACTTTCTTGGAAGATAAGTTTTCCCATAGATCGGCTCCACTTCTTCTGCGGTCGTCTCGACTTTTTCGCCATCGAGCCAAATCTCGTGATAGGCGCCGGTTTGAGGTGTCAGGTGATCGCTGATTTCCTGCGAAATTTTCAGAACATCCGCGTGTGCCTGACTAAGAAAAGGATTCGGGTTGCACATCACATTCCGATTCACATCTCCGCAAGCTGCGATGGTATCCAGCGCCGCAGCATTGATCTCCTGGATCGTTTTCTTGAGCTGCGTCTTAATCACACCATGAAGTTGGAAAGCCTGGCGGGTAGTCAGCTTGATCGTGCCGTTCGCGTAATCCGTGGCCAGATTGTCCATCTTGATCCATTGCTCCGGAGTCGCTACTCCTCCGGGAACCCGAACACGAATAAGGAAGCTAAATGCCTTCTCAAGTTTGTGTTTACGACGTCCCGCACGAATATCACGATCATCTTGAAGATAGCACCCGTGGAATTTAAGGAGCTGTTGCTCGTCCTCGGTGAGTCCACCGGTAGAGGTGTCAGCAAGACCCTTCGCAAGCGTCCCGCGAAGGTAGTTACTGTCGACTTTCATATGCTCGTTGTGCGCGAGTTTTTTTTCTTCACTCATGGAAAAGATAGTTTGGGATTCCTAGTAAACATCGCGCTGGTAGCGCTTGTCTTTTTTAAGTTGATCGACGTAAGCGGTAGCTTCATCGAGGGGGAGTTTACCGTGCTCGGCAACGATTCCGATCAGGGTCTCGTGAACATCCTTGGCCATCCGATTTGCATCGCCGCAGACATAGAAATGAGCACCTTTGTCGAGCCAACTATAAATCTCGCCCGCACTCTTCTTCATCACATCTTGAACGTAGACTTTCTCCGGCTGATCACGCGAGAAGGCGACATCAAGTTTGCTGAGCGCACCAGACTTCAAGTGGTCCTGCCACTCGAGTTGGTAGAGGAAATCGAAATTGTATTTCTGGTCACCAAAGAAGAGCCAACTCTCACCTTTCGCTCCTCTCTCTCCCCGCTCCTCAATAAAAGCGCGGAAGGGGGCGACTCCCGTCCCAGGTCCAACCATAATAATTGGGGTATCATCACTTACTGGAAGACGGAAGTTCTTGTTTGAGTGGACGTAGACTTGGACGTGATCGCCAACAAGTGCTTCATCCGTGAGGAATGTTGAAGCCACCCCTTTGCGCTCCTTCCCGTAACCATTATAACGAACGGCCGCCACGGTAAGATGCACCTCGCCCGGATGGGCCTTCGGGCTGGAAGCGATTGAGTAAAGTCGTGGAGGCATCTTACGGAGGATACTCACAAATTGCTGTGCCGTGAGTCCGGCTACCGGATGCTCCTGGAGAAGATCGATCACTTGACGTCCCCAGATCCACGTCACAAATTCAGCCTTCTTTTCGTCGGACAGCAGCGACTCCAAATCCACATTAGCAGCCAATGCGAGATACTTCTTCACGATCGCCCTTGAGAGTGCGGTGATGTCCAATTTGCTGCGAAGAGCCGAGCCGAAGCTCACCTTTTCTCCGCCTTTAATCTCAACTTCCTCGGACTCAGAGAACCCCGTTTGCTTTAAAATGTCAGACACGACGTCTTCGGCATTGAGGGGAACTACCGCCAAGGCATCTCCAGCTTCGTAGTCGAGACCAGAGCCCTCAAGTGACAACTCTACGTGGATAGTTTCCTTCGCTGTCCCCTCACCATTTAGGAGGACGTTATCGAGAACCACTGACGGAAAGTAATTCTTTTTGCTGTATTCTACCGAAGGGACGACAGCAGCGGAAGACGCTGAAGCTACCGAGGAGCCTGCCGCCAACGAATCCAACAAACGGCCAAGCCACGCAGTGTATGAATCCTCGAAATCGACATCGCAGTCTTCTCTCGCGGTGATTCGCTCCGCGCCAAGAGATTCCAAGCGTGCATCGAAGATTTTCCCAATTTCGCAATACTTGTCGTAGGAAGTGTCTCCCAGCGCGCATACCGTGAAGCGGTTCCCTTTGAGATCCGGAGACTCGTTAATAAAAGAATTGTAGAAACCTTCAGCGGCTTCGGGAGGCTCTCCGTCCCCCCAGGTGCTGATGATCACCGCGAAATTCTCAAATTTCGCGAAATCAGATGGACTTAGATCAGCAAGATTCTTCATCACCGCCTTGACCCCTTTCTTCTTGGCGGCTTTGACCGTGCGATCTGCTAGTTCCTCGCAGTTTCCTGACTCAGTTCCATAAACCACCGTGAGATTCGATGGCGCTGCTACCAACTCCGGCGAGAGCCCGGCAAGAAATCCACTTAACCAAGTGCTCTGTTCAGGCGAAAACCCCG
>OJFC01000072.1_pt1 | contig 17467 bp, 14 predicted proteins | sample 1594021 | NCBI WGS metagenome assembly OJFC01 (sample SAMN05416739, study PRJEB24817) | seawater metagenome | isolation source: Sea water | place: Canada:Atlantic | collected 2013-07 | reverse complement strand
TCTACACGTAAGGAGTCGTCGGCAGCGTCAGATGTGTATAAGAGACAGATTTTAAGCCCGTTCCGTCGTAGGTTTCCGGTCTTCTCGTAACTGAACCTCTCAAAACACGTTGACCAAACCTCACCAACCATGAAACTTCAATACACACTTGGGGCACTTGCCGTGTCCACACTGGCGTCGCATGCCATGGTTGTTGCAACGACCAGCTTCGAAACGACTGATAATTTCGCCGCGGGCGATCATCAAACCGCAGGAAATAACGTCACCGCAGCTGACGGTGCAATCTGGTCGGCTGGCCCTGCGGGAGTCTTCGCTGGCACATGGACTGGTCAAAATCTTACCGGAGCTCAATCCACTGTCATTGGTAACGCGGGGCATTACATTGCCGTCGATGCCGCCGGCGCTGCAGGTGTTGGCACGATCGACTTCAGCTGGGAAAGATACACAGCTACCAACGGTAGTCTTACGATCCAATGGACTACTGATTTGCTCGACGGTGGCGAAACCTGGACAGATGCCGAAACGATCAGCATTGCCGGAGGCGCAGGTGGCGGCTGGGCGTCTGAATCAGTGAAAATTAATAAAGCTGGGGATGTTAAAGTCCGTCTAATTTTGGCGAAAGGGACAACTGGCGGAGCAAGCTTCGACGACATCACCGTGAACGACGGGACGGCGCCACCTGCAATCACCCAGCTCGGGCGCGCGTTCGCAGATCACATGGTTCTACAGAGAAACGAACCGGTTAAAATCTTTGGTGCCGATGCGGCTAGCCAGGCTATTTCTGTGAGCTTCGCTGGACAGGTGAAGAACACCACCACCGACGCTCAGGGAAACTGGGAAATCGCTCTTGATGCCATGACCGCCAATACCACTGGGCAGAGTCTTGTGGTTACAGGTTCAACCGGAAAGACGATCACCGACGTCCTGATCGGCGAGGTTTGGCTCGCAGCCGGCCAGTCGAACATGAACTTGCGCGTCGACCAGAGCAGCACCAGCCCACACGCAGCGACCTATCCGCTCATCCGCATGTGCAACTGGGAGGGCACTGTAGCGACAGATTCTAACCAAGTCTACAACAGCACGGACTTTGGCAATCTCACGCCGGAAAACTTTTACGCGGGGACATGGCAGGTTATGGATGCCACCACCGTGCAGGCGCAATCCGCAGTGGCCTATTTCTTTGCGCACAACCTCGCTACCGATCTCAACGTGCCCATCGGCATTGTGGATACCTCTATCGGTGGCACCAGCACCGAGGCTTACCTCAGCCCCGGCGGCCACGCATCTAGTCCCCATCTCACAGAAGCATTCGAGCGCCCGCACCTATGTCGCAATCTCGGCCAATGGACTGGAGCTCGTCTCTTTAAGAATGTTTACAACAACAATGTGGCAAACTACACCCACGCAGATGCCGCCAAATCACATCCGCATCCCTACGCCCCTGGTTTCCTTTATTATGTAGGCATCAGCCACCTGAAGGGCTTTACCTTTAAGGGAGCGATTTGGTATCAGGGAGAGTCGAACGCGGAGTTCACCACGGGTAAATATCAGATCAACGGCAACCGCCTCTCCGATTACCAGACAGAGGTCATGAAGACTTTGATCGCTGATTGGCGCACCGCCTTCGGCAAGCCGAACTTCCCATTCTACATGGTGCAGTTGCCACTCATTAATGCACCTAACCGCGCGATGTGGCCCTATTACCGCGAGGCGCAGGCACGCGTCGCTAAGGATGTCGATGGCTGTGAACTCGCCACCGTCATCGAATACGGTGCCGCCGGCGACGTCCACCCAAGCAACAAGGAACCCGTCGGTGAGCGACTTGCCGCGATCGCCCGTGCCAATCAGTATGGCGACGCCATCACCTATTCTGGTCCCGTTTACCGCAGCCACATCGTCTCAGTTAACACCATTATCCTGGAGTTTGATCATCTCGGCGCTGGCTTGGTTGATAATGATGGAGGCTCACTGAGAAACTTTGAGATCTCTGGCAACGACCGCCGCTTCGTGCCCGCCACGGCTACAATCGCCGGAAATACGATTGTAGTCACCGCAGCTGGAGTCCCTAATCCAGTAGCCGTTCGCCACGCTTGGGACATGAACCCCGATGTCGATCTCTTCAACGGCGACGGCTTTTCATCCTCCTCATTCCGAACGGACAAATGGATCATCGCCCCCGGGCGCACAATCCGTGTCGCGTGTATTGGTGATTCGATTACGTCCGGTTATGGCGTTGCTCCTGCAGATAAATACCCTGCTCAACTTCAGGAAATTCTCGGTACGAGCAATTTTGAGGTGCGCAATTTTGGCAGATCGGGTTCCGGAATCTACCGCGTCTCGAACCGCTACGATAACTCGACGCAATATACAGAGGCAGTTGCATGGAGTCCGGACGTCGTTATTTGCAATCTGGGCATCAACGACATCACTGGCTGGAATGTCAGTCAGCACGCGGCCTTTGAAATCGAATACTTTCAGCTGGTCGACACGTTCGCTCAATCGGGTTCTACTCCTCTCTTCATCCAATGGAGCAATCTTGCGCCCCTCTATCCCGGGCAGGCTTTTTACCAGGACCCGATGAACCCCGACCTATTGATCTTGCTGGACTGGATACGCCAAGCTGCTGCCAGCACCAACTCAATCTTGCTGGATATGGAGACGCCTTTATTGAGCCATCCGGAATGGTTCCCGGACTTCATCCACCCGAACGCGGCAGGAGCTCGCGAGATTGCGGAGACGACCTTCTGTCTCTTGGACTCGATCGCCGAAATGGATGGCAAAGCGGAGATTTTAGAATTCCTGACCCTGAATACGAGTGGCCTTCAGGATGAGGACGGTGCTTTCTCCGATTGGATCGAACTGACCAACACTGGCACAGGAGGTTTGTGTCTGAATGATCACTACTTGAGTAATGATCTTGCCCATCTAAGGCTGTGGCAGATTCCAAGTAGCACCGTGATTGAGCCGGGTAATACGATGCTTGTTTTTGCCTCATCCAAGGACCGCGCCGTGAATGCCGCGGAGCTTCATACGAATTTCACCCTACTAGATTCCGGGGGCGATCTAGCTCTCGTGGGTCCCGACGGCCTGACGATTCTCGATTCCTTCAGCCCATATTCTTCGCAGCATGCCGATATTTCGTATGGAAAAGTGGGAGGGACCTCTCAGCCCCTTGTCCCCTGCGGAACTCCGGTTAAGGTGCAACATTCCTGTGGATGGAAGTCTCGGGACGAGTTGGACGGCTCCTGCTTTTGATGATTCTTCTTGGACCAGTGGAACCTCTGGAGTGGGCTTTGACAAAGGTCTGAGCACTTTTGCAGGCGATGAAATCTGGGATGGAACGAGTTATCAAGGAGATTGGAGTGAAGCCGGGGGCAACACCAAGGCCTCACTTACCGGGTCAACCCTCAATCTCGCAACTTCAGAAAGTAATGGCTGGTATCAACAGGATTCCGGGGCTTCTGCATGGGAAGTTGCGACTGCTGTGGGAGCAGGGATCATGTGACCGCGAGCATCGCCTCCGTTTCGTTCAGCTCTGGAATTTACCAGGGCCAAATCGGGACCGATGTGAAGGTTGCTATGGAGGGGGTTCATTCTGGCGCCTACACTCGGATGCCCTTCACGTTGGTGGGCGATCCGGAAGCTCTCGATTGTCTCAAGCTGGATATTCAGTATGACGATGGCTTTGTCGCTTACTTAAATGGGGTCAAGATCGCCCAGCGTAATGCTCCGGTGAGCCCGGTTTGGAATTCCGTCGCCAACTCGGATCTGAGTGATCTCCTAGCATTGACGGCCGAGAGAATCGATATCTCTGCCCATCTGCCGCAATTGGTGACGGGAAGCAATGTCTTGGCGATTCATGGCCTCAATGCTGGGGTCAGTGCTGACCACTTTCTGATTCGGCCGACCCTCTCTGCCAGTTCAGTCACTGGAACGCTCTTTTTCCAATCGCCAACCCCGGATGCGGCCAATGGAGTAACGGGAACTCTCCCTTATGGCTACTCGGAAGAGTGTCTTTGGTGTTCTCTCCGATAACGAAAACCTCGATCACGATGGCTTGTCTTCGATGATGGAGTTTAACACTGGTGGGCTTCCCGGAAAGCCAAGGGGGGATTTTCCGTAGTTCCCGTGGAGGATGGGGATCGTTTATTTGGGATTTCAATTTCGCATCGCAAACGGACTCGCGGCCCTCAGTTACAGTCTTGAGGGATCCGAGAACCTCCAGCCGTTTCCGGGATGGTTGGAGGAGGTGGACGCGGTCTTGCTGTCCTCAGCGGATAACGGCGAGGGGAGCAACACCGTGATCTGGAAGCTTCCCGATCCAGTCACTGATTTCGACAGGAAGTTCGTGCGGGCTCGCTTTGAGTATTCCGAGTAGGCGGACTACTTGTGCTCGTCATCGGTCTTGTCCTCTTTGCAGGAGAGGAGGTAGGCGACCATGTCTCGCATCTCTTGTTTGTTGAGGATACCGGCCATTGGGGGCATGGCTGAGACGGGTTTGGATTGGCTAGCGATCTTGTCTTGGGCGATGACGGTGATGGCCTTTTCGATCTTCACGCGAGAGTTCCCTTTTTCGTCCTTGGTGAGAATGGTGCCGCTGATGGCGGTGCCATCCTTGAGGGTGATCGTTCCGATGCCGAAGCCTTCCGCGACTTCCGCGCCAGGATTGATGAGGGACCGGAGGAGATATTTAGCGTCGTATTTTTCACCAATCGCACCGAGCTCGGGGCCGACGTCGGCTCCTACTCCATGCATGGTGTGACAGCGCTGGCACTGGGCGATTCCGTGCCCGTAGAAGGCCGCTTTCCCTTTGGCGGCATCGCCGCCGGTTTCACAGAGGACGGTCCACTCGGCAAAGGGTTCATTCCCGGGAAAGGTGAGGCGGAATTGAGCGAGGGCATTTTTGACCTGTGGGGATTTGGACGCTTCCGCAGCGATGACGACATCGAGCGCGAGATTGGCATCGAGTTTTCTGGCGGTGAGTTTTCTCAGCTGGGCCGCGATGATTTTTCCTGCCTCCGGTTTGTCGAGAGTGCCCAGAGTTTGAATGGTGAGTTGCTTCTCGGCGAGGGTAGATTCTTTGTTCTTGAGGGTGTCGGCGAGGAGATCGAGGGATTGTTCGCCAGGATTGAGGAAGAAAAGAAGGGAGCGGGCCCGGCTGCGGATCTTGTCGTTTTTGTCGGAGACAAGGGCGGTTAACTCCTCTTTCCAGTTGCCATTCTTTGCCTGAGTTGGGGCGAGGAGATTGAGGGCTTCGAGGCGGGCGTCTTCAGGTGCGCCTTTGGCATTGAGGTAGCCTTTGAGCTGAGCGGGATTGATGGCGAGCTTGTCTTGGCTGATCAACTTGAGCGCGCGAGAAAGAATTTGGGTGGCATTCTTTTCGGCAGGGGCCGAGTTGAAGTAAGGCTGGAGTTGCTCGATGAGATTCGCGGGAAGCTTACTGCGGTCTTTCGGAAGAGTGCGGGCGAAGCCCGTGACGGGGTCGCCGACGGGAGGGTTATTCCAATCGAGGAGAGTGGTGATGGCGTCGCGGCGGATGCGGACGTCGATGGAAGGATCATTGATGATTCCAACGATGACCTTGAGATCCTGCGGGCGGGCGAGGGTCCATGCGGCGTGGAGGGCGCGGCGGGCACTGAGCGGGTGGTGCTTCACCTCTGGAGTGACTCGCTTGGCGATGGCGTGAGCGCGCGCGGAAAGAGCGGCGAAGGTTCCTTTGATGTTTTCATCGTAAGCACCGCGGATTGCTTCCTGGCGAACGGCTTCGTCGGGGTCATCGAAGTAAGCAGAAATTTCGAAAGCTTTCTGGCGGCGCAGAGCGACGACGGCGGCGCGGCGCACGGCATTCGATTTGTGTGATTTCAGACCAGCGAGTTCAGAAGATTGAGCCGCTTTGGTGAGAACCATGATGCCACCGTGACGAACCACGACGTCCTTGTCGGCATTGCGCTCGAGGAGAGCGATGGCGGGTTGAATTGCGTTTTTCTCTCCGGCGTTGGCGAGGGCGATGGCGGCGAGTGAGGCGACGCGGGTCGCTGAATCATCGAGAGCGGCAATGAGCTCACTGCGGTATGCTTGACTGTGGTTGGCGTGGTTGCCGAGGACGCGCGCGGTGTTGGCGCGGACTTCCAATTCGCTGTCCTGGAGAAGACCTTTGAGTGAGGAAAGCACCTTGGGATCTTTTTGCGCGAGTTGGCCGATTCCCCAGAGACCATGAATGCGGCGGAGAAGTGGCTGGCCGGAAGCGAGGGCTTGTTGGAAGATTAAAAGGGATTCGTTTCCGCGCTCGGCGAGGGCGTATTGGGCTCTGTTACGAACGCGTTGATCGGCGTGATCGAGAAGGGTGGCCAGTTTTTGGGAATCGATGTTCGGGAAGCCTTTGGCGAAGAGTTCCTTCACTTTATGGATGGCGTCCGCGTTGTCTTTACGGTCGCCGGCCATGGTGAAGATGTTTCCTTTATCCGACTTGGTCCAACCTCCGCCGTAATCGGAGATGTAAAGTTTGCCATCGTAGCCCCAGTCGATGTCGGTGAGAGCGATGCCTTTCAAAAAGACCTCCTGGGTGCCGAGTTTGAATTCTGCGCCTTCGGGCTTGAGGGAGAAGTTTTCGATGACGCAGCGCTCAGCATTGGCGACGTAGCCGACGACGAAGAAGTTGTTGTCGAACTTACTTGGCAGAGAGGTCACGCCGGGATTGTAGGCGAAGCCGCAGGGTCCATTCACGGAGTAAGCGATAGGAGGATTAATGAAAGCGGGTTGGTTGTCGTGGCGGGGATTCCACAATCCTTCGTTCATCCAGGCATCGATCTGGTCTTCTTTCCTGGAGGGCTTGGAGCCGAGGTGATCCCAGGCGACGCCGCCGAAGGAGACGAGAGTCTGATGCCCCATGCGCCAGCCGGTATCGCCGTGCTCGACAAGGTAGACAATACGCTCGCGGTCGCCTTGGTCGTAGTCGTTATCGACGGTGAAGAGGTTGCCGAAATCATCGAAGACGATCTCCTTGGGGTTGCGGAGGTTAACGTAGTATTCTTCGAACTCCGAGCCGTCGGGATTGCTGCGAAAGACGGCGCCGCTATCGGGGCGGGAGAAGGTTTTGCCGTCTTGATAGACGTGGTAGCCACGGTCGCCGATGGACCAGTAGAGCTTGCCGTCGGGGCCGAAGGCGAAGCCGTTCATGTCGTGGCCAGAGAAGCTGACGCGTACGCCGAAGCCATCGATGAGAGTTTTAACCTCTTCGGCTTTTCCGTCGCCATCAAGATCCTTGAGGCTATAAACGCCGGGGATCATTGCGAAGTAAACGGTGCCGTCTTTTTCAATGAGGCCACCCGAAGGTCCGGCGAGAGGGGCGTTGAAGTCGTCGCGGAAGACGGTTGTCTTGTCTGATTTTCCGTCGCCGTTGGTATCTTCGAGGACTTTGATGACCTCCGCGTCATCGTCGAATTGCTCCCACTTTAAGAAGTCGGGTTCCTTGCCAGACCATTTTTTGTGGAATGCGACGCGGTCTTCGAGAGTCATTGTGGAGATGTCGCCATTGACACGGTCGCGGAGATAGCGGCCATTCTTTCCGCCGTGGCGAATATCCTGCACCTGGACGCGCCAACGGTGCGTTTCCGCAACGTAGACGCGGTTTTTTCCGTCGATGCATATCGCGGTGGCGTTATTGACCTGATCCTGAGTGGCGAATTGCGTCAAGCTGGTTCCCTTGGGAATGAAGATCTTGGGGAATTCAGGCGAAGGCTTAAGTTGGGCCTGAAGAGGAAGGGTAAGTGAAACGACGGCGGCACGGCCGAGGAACGATATATTCATAGGTGAAAGGATAGGGAACCTGACTGCTGACTTTCCTGAGGAAAGCTAAAAGTCGTGGGAGTTTGTCATACGAGACCTCGAGGACTCAAGTTTCAGCTAATGCTAGTCTGCTTCTCGGGAGAGTTGCCAATAGCGCTGCTTCGAGTTACTAATTCAATGCCTTTGATCACTTCAGCCTCCATCAACACGGTTCCCAACGCCGCCGCACGCGAAATTTTACGTCGTCGAACCTTCGCGATCATCTCCCACCCGGATGCGGGGAAAACGACTCTCACCGAAAAGCTCCTTCTCTATGGGGGAGCGATCGGTTTGGCCGGGAGCGTTACCTCAAAAAAAGAACAACAAACCACCTCCAGTGACTGGATGGCGATGGAGAAAGAGCGGGGGATTTCAGTTTCCTCGACCGTTCTTCAATTTGAATACAAGAATTGCTGTATCAATCTGCTTGATACTCCGGGACACCATGATTTTTCCGAGGATACCTATCGCGTTCTTTCGGCTGTCGATGCCGCAGTGATGGTCATTGATGCCGGAAAGGGAATTGAGGCGCAGACCTTAAAGTTGTTCGAGGTTTGTCGTCGACGAGGCGTTCCGATTTTCGTCTTTATTAATAAAATGGACAGGCCCTCGCGTCCGCCCCTGGAGTTGATCGACGAGCTTGAAAATGTGCTTAAATTAGCGCCGGCTCCCGTCAACTGGCCGCTCGGGGACGGGCCGCGGTTTCGTGGGGTTTATGATCGAAAAAAAGGTGAGGTGAATCTTTTTGAAAGAACCGCGCGCGGAGCATTCAAAGCTCCGCTCGAAGTCGCTGGGATCGAGGATGAAAAAGTTCGCGAGGCTTTGAGTGATGAACTCTACGAGACCGTGACCCAGGAAGTCGAACTGCTCGATGGCGTCACCGACCCTTTAGATATCGAGCGGGTTCTCGCCGGCGAGCAGATGCCTATTTATTTCGGGAGTGCGATGAACAACTTCGGGGTTCAGAATATGCTGGAAAGCTTTCTGGAAATGGCTCCGCTTCCGGTCGGTCGAGTGAGCGATGGCGAGATGATCGATCCAAACACCGACAACTTCTCGGGATTTGTCTTCAAGATTCAGGCAAACATGAATCCACGACACCGCGACCGAGCGGTATTTGTGCGGATCGTTTCCGGAGTTTTCGAGCGGGATATGCAGATTATCGATCAGCGCTCCGGGAAAAAAGTGAGGCTTGCGAATGCTCAAAAGTTGTTTGGTCAGGATCGCGAAACTCTCGATAAGGCTTATGCCGGAGACATTCTCGCCCTTGTTGGAAACTACAATTTCCTCATCGGAGACACCCTGACGAGCGATCCGAAAGTCGTCTACAAAGAGATGCCTCGCTTCACCCCTGAGTGCTTCACATACATCCTCAACAAGGATACCGCCAATATTAAGCGCTACCGCTCGGGAATGGCGCAGTTGATGAAAGAGGGCGTGGCTCAGGCTTATCATGTTCACGGAAGTGCTCAGGCGGTTCCTCTGTTAGGGGCGGTTGGGCCTCTCCAATTCGAGGTCTTGCAAGCGCGGCTCATTTCAGAATATCAGGTCGAAACTCGGCTTGAGCATCCCCGGTGGACGGTTGTTCAGTGGTTTCAGGAGAAAGAGCCTGTTAAATCGCGACGTGACCGTGATCCACCTGAGGTGAAACTCCCAACGGGGAGTGTCATCGCCCGGGATCAGGATGGTCAGTGGGTCGTTTTACTGCCGGCTAAATATCTCGTAGGGAGTCTGCACGACCGGAATGAGCACCTGACATTCCGGGATCACGCAAACGACTAGTCGGAAAACAGCTCGGCAGAACTAAGGGGCGCCACGGGGCCACTTGGCTGCGGTTATTCGTCAGGAGAGAAGGTCAGATGCCTGCTTGCAGAGCCAATTTGCGTCTTGCTAATCTCCCTGATTTCTACTTTAGTAACTGGTGATAAGTAAATCTAGCTACCATTCGCTCTCTGCACCCAGTGCCCTAGGCATGCCGGAAATGAAAAGCCAGTCTCTAGCAGTAATTAGGGTCTGTGTTTGGATCCTACTCAATCATCGTAAAATGGTCCCATGAATCCCACTACAAAAACACCAAGCTCCTCCTTGTTGCCAACGATGACTCTTCTTGCCTCTACAGCACTCATGGTCATCAATTGTAGTTCGACGGTTCTGGCCGATCCCATTGATTTGAGCCCCGTCGGCCTTACCGTCTCAGAAAGTATCATCACTTTTTCGGAGCTTACCTTGGTCGACACGAGCTTGGTATCGACGGAGTTCGCTGATCTGGGACTAACATTCCTGCCAAATCTGTTTTACCGGACCGGCGACCATCCAGATTGGGCGAGTGTTGAGGGCCCAAACCTCCGCACCGGCGACCCGGAAGTAAATCCGTTTTCCATTCACTTTGGAAGTGCCTTGACCTCTGCGGCATTCGCAGCAATCGCCCAACCAGCCACCTCAGCAACGATTACGGCTAAACTGGGGGGAGTGGAGATCGAGTCATTCGAGACAACCGTTAGTATTGACAATCCCGATAATTATTTTGGTTTCAGCGACATCGTGTTCGACGAAATTGAGGTTGCCTACACGGATGTCACCCGGCTGCGCATCGACAATATCCAACTTGGCTCAGGCGCGAATTTAGCGCCCCTCATCATCATGGATATTGATGTGACCGAGGGTGCAGAATCGAAATCCGTGACGCTAATCTGGCAGTCGCGCCCCGGTCGCACCTACGCGATTTTTGCCTCTGAAGATTTACAAAACTGGAGCGAACTCAACGACAGCGTTGGTAGCGGAGGCGATCAAACTTCATTCACTGAAGATGCGATTTCGCTAGAAGGAACCTCACGGTATTATCGAATTGAAGACACCGCTGAGTGATTTCACGACGATTGTAAATTACTGCCGGACGAAGGGCGGCAGATCAACCAATTTTTCCGGCGCTTGATACCAGTGGATATTCTTGCCGTTGGGTCCTTGCAGAATGGTAAATGTTCCCCACTCGTGGACTTCGATCGCGCCTTCCAACTTCTTTCCTGCAAGACCCATCACTCGGTCTTTGTCGGGCCATGAAGAAATTGGATGCCTGTGATTTACAAAATAGGCTCCGTCGATCAACGACCACTGCTCGATGCGGTCGTCTTCATAGCGCACTAATATTTTGCCATTATTAACCTCAGCCCGACCCACTGGTGCTCGATTCCCCTGAGTCACCTTGACTGTTACATCTTCCGCGAACTCACAATTCTCAATCACCTCATTCATGAAGGCAACCTGCAATTATTCAACTGGAATCAGAACCTCCGGCAAGTCTTTGGCGCTTCCACTAGAACTGAATGCAAGCGCCGCCGCGATGATGGCGAGGATCATCTGGATCGATGTCATTTTCATAAGCTTCTATCGGTAGAGATTAGCTGAACTGATGAATCCTATCGAAGCATTTGGATAAAGTCATGAGGTTTGATGTAAAATCTATGTGAACGCGCTTTTCGCCGCCAGCGCCGACGATAAAGGGAGGCTACCTATCTCCCAACGTGAGTCGCCCTGAAGCGCTTGCCTTTGATTCGTCCCACGTTGAGGCACGAGACGGCATCTGAAATCGCGGCTCGTGAGACGGCGACATAGGACAACTTTTCTTGGATTTCGATCTTGCCGATATCCTTGCCGTCCAAGCCGCCAGCGTCGCCGGTGAGGGCTCCGAGAATGTCTCCCTTACGCACCTTGTCCTTGCGACCACCGGAGATCAAAATGGTCTCCATCTTGGGGCCTTCCGCGAGTTGCTTCAGGAGATCAGCAAGCGTTGAACTCTTGCTGGCGCTGTGATCTAAGATCGCGATCGTCTGTCCCGTGAATTCTTCGATGTCTTGGAGATCCCTGTCGGTCTCATCTCGTACTATCGAGATCGCAACACCGGTCGCACCGGCCCTGCCAGTTCGACCAATTCGATGAATGTAGGTCTCAGCTTGCTCCGGAAGGTCGTAGTTGATCACGAGGTCCAAGCCCTCGACGTCGAGGCCGCGCCCAGCGACATCGGTCGCGATCAGGACACGCACGCTGTGGTTGCGAAATCGGGCGAGCACTTGGTCGCGATTGAACTGCTCAAGATCGCCATCAAAGCGATCGACGCTGATGCCCCCGCGACTCAGCTCTTCGGTGATCTCTCGCACCGTGGTTTTCTGGTTACAGAAGACAAGTGCCGACTCGGGCGATTGGGATTGCAGCGCCCAGCAGAGTGCCAAGATCTTATCGTCACTTCCGTAGCAGAGTTTCAGCTCGCGAATATCAGCGAGATCCTTATCAGAAGTCTCAATCGTAATTCGCTGAGCATCTGGCTGAATTTCCCTGCTCATCGCTTCGATTCCTCTCGGGAAGGTCGCTGAGAAAAGGGCCGTTTGACGTTTTTCCGGCAGGTAGCTGATGATCTTGTGCACGTCGTCGTCGAAGCCCATGTCGAGCATGCGATCCGCTTCGTCTAGCACGACCGTCTTGATCGATTCGGGCTTCATGAACCCTCGTTCCAGCAAGTCGAGGAGTCGGCCGGGTGTGCCGATGGCAATATGTGCACCCCGCTCGAGCGAGTCGCGTTGTGGCCGTGACAACTGTCCACCGACGAGTTCTAAGACTTGGAGGCCGCGGTGTTTCCGACCAAGTTTGCGCATCTCGCGGCCGACCTGGGCCGTGAGTTCTCGCGTCGGGCAGATCACGAGGGCTTGCAGCTCGCATCGCTCCACCTCAATACCCTGCAGGACCGGCAGGGCGAAGGCAGCGGTCTTGCCGCTTCCCGTCTGCGATTGACCAATGATATTCCGGCCGGCTAGCAGGGCCGGAATCGCTTCAATCTGAATGGGTGTTGGCTGAGTGTAGCCGAGGTCCTGGACCACGGCGGTCAAGGCGGGGGAGAGCTGGAGTTCTTCGAAGGATGTTTGCACTGCCACCGACTGTCGCGAATTGACGGGTTCTACACAACAGTCATTTGTTCACCGATAGCAGGATCGTTAGCGAATTTACTTTTTAGGTGGCGTCGTTGGAGGGACCGGAAAGGGGAGTATCAATCCGGGCCACGCGCCGTGGCGGTCGCTTCGCTGGATCTCCTCGGTGTAATCTCTTACTAATTTCGTTTTGCGCCTACGAAGCTGCTCGCACCGAGAGCGGAACTTCAAAGGCTATCCTGAAGTTCATCTACCGATCACTGATGAACGGAAGATCTCGAGAAGTGACCCTGAAAGCATCCAGAGTCGATCCCTTCGAGCGTGCAGAGGTCTGCGCGATGGCGAAGGTTAAGGGTTCGATAAAGAGGTGGTCACTCACCGCACCGGTCATTCCGGCGTGATGGCGTGTTGAATTAAAACCCGGCCATCGGCACTTCTTGCTCGAAGCGGTCTGCGATTACTTAAATCTGCCCGACCAGCATCGGATTTCCTCGCGAAGTAAGTAAGAGATTTTCTTCTTCGAAATTTACTTTTTTAAAGGTTCTTTGTCAGGTGCCACGCCACCACTCCTTGTGACTTGTGCGGAGGGTTGGGTGTTTAAAGAGATGAATATAAAAATATTTGACAGGAATCGGCTGGATTGTTAATAATGCCTTACCTTTAACTTCACAAGATATTTTGGATTTCAAGGGCACTACTCAAAACAAATCACCTTAGTAAGTTGAGCTATCATTTGCTTATATTATTACAGTGAACAATTTATAATGACTAATTCTAGTCGTCCTGCTGCTTCAAAAAGCCCTTCATCGAAGGGATTTAGACGTCCCAAGCGTCAGGGGCCGATCGTGGGTATTGAGATCGGATATAGCACTATTTATATGGTGCGATTGAGAAAGGCACCCGATGGAAGGATATGTTTCGAGGAATGTCGGACATTCGAATTCAACCCGGGCTTGGGTCCAGAGTCATCCTCGTTTACTCCGATACTCAAGGCAGCACTGCAGAAATTCTGTGGTTCATCCAAAGGTCTAGCAATCTGGGCCGCGCCAGGGCTTGATTGGGCGCGCGTTCATCACCTGAAATTACCGCAGATCAGCCCGGCTCGACTTCCGGGGGCTGTATACTGGGGGCTTCAACGCGAAGAAGAATTCCTCGAAAAAGATGCGGTGATCGATTTTCAGGTCGAAAAAGGAGGAGAACCAAATACCAGCCTAAATATTACCGGCGTGCTTGTTGAACGCGAGGGTGTCGAAGGGCTTCAGCAAGCGTTTTCTCGAGCGGGTTATCCTCTGACTGGCATTGGGGTTCCTCTCTTTGCCCTGCGTAATCTGGTGAACGTCCGTGGCGACGAGAAACAGGAGGCTCCAGTCTTGATCTGCAAGTTGGGACAGCGCGCCACAAGCGTGAGCGTTCTCTCCGAAGGGCGACTTGTCTTCACCAGAAATATTCCATTGGGGCTCCAAAATCTCGGGGAGGTGCTTGTCAAGGAACTCGACCCGGCACCGAGTCAGGAAGAAGCTTGTGCTCTGGTTCTCAAACTCGGGTTGGAGGAAGAGGCACTTTCATCCGATGATTGCCAATATTATGAAAATGTCCTGGCGTTATTACATCCAACCCTAAAACGCACGGTGCGGCAGATCGAGCGGACGATGACGTATTATCAAAGCAACTTCGATACCGAGCCAATGGAAACGATTTTCCTCGGTGGCGGGATCGCTGCCAGAGGACAGCTCTTTCAATATATTTCCGAGCAACTTTCGCCCCGGGTGATCGCGATCGATCCCTTTGACACGCCGGAGTTGCAGGCGGAGACTCCCTTTCCTGCTGATAACGTAGATCGAATTGCCTACGGACCCGCTTTTGGTTTGGCGCTCGAAGGAACTCAGCCCGGAATTAACCTCGCCTACACCTATAAGGAATGCCTAGCAGAGAACAAGCATCGTAAAATTGCCACTGCGATGTCGATTTTTCTGATAATGCTGACAGCAGCGACAGCTCTTATATATAGCTGGCAACAGTCGCAATCGCGCAGCCTAAACGCGGAGCGAGACAATCTTGATCGGAGCCTAAGTTCCCTAGGCCCTCGGCTTACCGAGACCATCATCATGGAAGCCAGTGAGGACGTGCGAGCGCTCCAAGAGCGACGGAAGGCGGCCACAAAACGCTACGAGGGTCTCGCCCTGCTCGCAGAGATCACAAGGCTGACCCCTGAAAATATATCGCTCCTCCATGTCTCAGTTACAATGGGCAGTTCAATCACGCTTCTGGATGTTCCAGCCGCAACGGGCCGCCCCATTAAAACCGCAGCAGATGCCAAGGGAACCCTCCTTTTAAAAGGAATCGTCAATGGAGAGCGCACCTCACTAGAAACATCGCTAACCATTTACATTGCGCGCTTGGATCAGTCGCAGCTATTCCACGCAGTGGAGGTAGATTCGACGAAACTCATCGAAAGTTCGGATGAATTGCACCTCACCTTTACCCTGAAGGTGAAGACCATCGAAGAGAGCGAAGGAGATTTTACTAAGAAATAAATAAGATGGGATCAAACGCACGCACCTCTACCAAGGAGAAACTGGTAATTCCAACCCTTTTCGTAATGGTGCTGCTCGCGCTTGTCATACTCGGAGTGTTTCCATCCTCTCGGGATGTCGACAAAACCCGCGTCTCTATCAAGGAATTACAAGCCGACCTACAAGGGCAGAAAACCTTGCTGCCAATTTATCTCTCGTTAATGGAGCGCCAAAAGAAAGCGCTTCCCGAGGGGATCTCTGTCAACGAGCTTCAACCTCTCAAGATAGAAGATCTAGCCGAGTTGCCGGAGGTGTTCGAGACCTTGGCGCGCGCATCCGACTTAGAACTCGTTTCGGTAACCCCTCAGGTGCGCTCTCTTCAGAACGGTCGCGAAATGTTGCGGGTCGACGCGCGCATGCGTGGCGAATTTCTGACCTTCAATATTCTTCTAAATCGGCTCAATGAGATGCAATTCGTTGAATCTATCGAATCCTTGACCATCGACGTCACCGATCTCGGACAAGAGATGAGCCTTTCAGCCTGGCTAGCAATCCAATGACACTTCGAGAAAAAATAATCCTCGGCCTCGCCGCGACCGCCGTAATGTGCGCGGCGCTCTATTACGCATCCGGGCTGTCCAGTCCGACCGCCGCTTCGCCCAAGCTGGTCCGAACCGACTTTAGCGCTTTAATCACCAGCGTGCAGGCGAGCGTTGCACAGGGAGAGTTAACGGAACGCGAAGAGCGCGTTTTGGTCGGGGCCACTTCGCAATGGCTCCGCAGCCCCCTCCGGGAGCAACCGTTGGTGATGCCAGACATTGAACCGGAGGAGTCTCTCCCGGGGCCGTCACCTCTCCCGCAATACGTCGGTTATATCGATATCGGATCCCAGCCCATCGCGATTATCGACGGCTATGATTATAGGGCTGGCGAAGCAATCCAAGGAGGAGAATTTAAGCTCTCTCGAATTTACTCGGACCATATCGAACTACTTCGCCGCGGCGCAACCGACCCAGTTGAGGTGCCTCTTGAAAAACCCTAAATCACAGGAAAATCGCAATGACAAAACCGATGACAATCATCTCTGATAAACAATGCAATTGTTCCAAGGCCTGCGGCAACTTTCGCAATCTTTGCGTGCTCCTTGCGGCCACTCTGTTAACGTCCGGCTGCACCGTCGCGACGCAATCCGCGGGTGACGATTCTACTTATAAAGAGTGGAAACAAGTCGCAGACGACTCGGCTTGGGCTGTTCCGCCCGCCCCCGATTTTCCGGAGATGCGCGATTTCCACGCAGAAGAGGTGGCTGCCCTTGAATCATCGCGGCCGCAACCCTTGCCCCAGATCCCTGTTAAGAACATGGTGATGACGCGTGCCATGGACGTTAGAGTGCTTCTGCGTGCCCTCGCCGACGCCGCCGATCTAAACGTCGTTATTACCGAGGGCGTCAGCGGTCCGATTCTCGTGAGCATCAGGCGCGAAACCCGCTGGGACCGTCTTTTTTTAGCCATTACTGAAGCACATGGATTGCACTACAATCTTGACGATGACCTCCTGCAAATCTTCTCCGTCGCAGATGTCCAAGGCAATATCGCCATGGAGACCGCGCTGCACGACCAGCTTCAAGCAGCTGAGCAGAGGAGGCGTTCCGAGCCCATGGTAATGAGCATCGTCCGCGTCCGGTATGCCGATATTGAAAAGCTTGCAAATTCAGTCCGCTCAACAATGCAGGCCACCGACGCAGACCACGATCCAGGTGCCGATCCAGGTGCCGATCCAGCGGGCGCTCTGGAGGTCGCACGCACCGGTTTTATGGTGAAGGCTGATACAGATTCCGGTCAGCTTATTATCCATGGAATCCCCTCCGATATAACCCAAGCTCGTCAGCTCATTAAGGGCTTGGACCAACCCACCTATCAAATTCTGATCGAAGCAACTATTGTCCAGGCGAATACTGAAGTCGCTCGCCAGCTCGGCGTCCAATGGGGCGTCTTGGATGGCTCCAATAGCGGAGAACTTACGACAGGCATTACGCCGGGCACCGGCGGTTTCAATTCCAACTTTCCCGCCGGATTTGATCCTATCGGAACCGGATTTTCTTACGGTGCCAGTCTTGTCAGAGGGAGCCAAACCCTGCAGGCTCAACTCTCTGCCCTTCAAAAAGATGGTCGCCTCAACATCGTCTCACGACCTTCGATCACGACCCTCGACCAGTTG
>OJFC01000065.1_pt1 | contig 17984 bp, 20 predicted proteins | sample 1594021 | NCBI WGS metagenome assembly OJFC01 (sample SAMN05416739, study PRJEB24817) | seawater metagenome | isolation source: Sea water | place: Canada:Atlantic | collected 2013-07 | reverse complement strand
AAATTTTCTAAGAATCAAATTTCCTCTCTTTTAAAATTAAGTAAATTTTTGATAAAGAAACATGGGGTTGATCATAAAAATATCTTAGGACACTCTGATGTAGCACCAGAGAGAAAAAAAGATCCTGGAGAAAAATTTCCTTGGAAATATTTATCTAAAAATAAGATAGGCTTATGGCACACACTAAATAAGCGAGAGTTAATAAAAAATAGAAAGCTTGCATATTTTAAACATTTTGCGAAAGACAGAACAGATTTCTATTAAACTTAAAAATTTCTAAAATATCAATTAGTATTAAAAAAAAACAATTAATTAATTTTGCATCCCATAAAAAAGCCAGTTAAAAAACTGGCTTTTTTTATTCCATTTAATACTAAAAGGAAAATAAGTTAGGTATTGCTATTTTTTAGCTTACATACCAGATTTAACAGCAGATGTGGTCATAGACATGTCTCGAGTACATACATAGGATCCATCTCGCTTTTCAAAGTAGGACATGTAATACCCATTGTCTTTTTCATTTCCAGAAACATCAAATTCGGTCCAAGAACCAATCTCAACCGCAGTCTTACCTTCAGCAAATACATCTACAACCTTATATACACTATAGTTTCCAGTGCTATCTGTTGCCATACTTTTTGCAAATTTTTCTGTGATAGCCACCTTACCTACAATTGGTTGTGCGTTTCGGCCATAACTGATAGCATCGTCACTGTAATAAACTGCTACTGCATCCGCATCTTTCGCTTTTTCACCTGCAGCAAAGGCATCTTCCATTGCTTGAATTTCGCTCTTTACTTTTTCCATATCCATGACTTCCTTTTTTTCTTTATTCGCACAGGATAAAATCATTAATGCTGTAATTGCTAAAAATCCAAATAATCTAATGTTTTTTCTCATAATAGGTTTGTTTAAATTTAAACGCCAATATACAACTAAAGTATTTTCACAAGCGTTTAATTATTCACTCTTTTAATTCGCAAAATATTTTTAGTATATCAATTCATTAAAGGATATGAAGATGCTATATCCTCCATAGTTTATAATTTAATATAAAAGATGTTGTTTGGATTTGTCTCTCCAACCTGATTGATTTTTATACGCTACAAAGAAAATTTTTAAATCACTTTGATTGGAGTGTTTAACAAAATATATTTTTTTGTCAGATTGGTTTTTATAATCAACGAAATACCACAAACCTTTGTTTCCATCTACTTGGTTTGGGTAATCTACTTTAAATACCTTTAAATCAGATTGATTTTCATAGTCTACGACATACACTTTTATATCAGACTGATTTGAGTAATTAGTAGAAAACACTTTTTGAGAATAATTTTTAAGTGTTATAAATAATAAAAGTATAATAAATATTTTTTTCATAACTATTGTTTTTTAGCTGTCATCATCATAGCGTCCAGAATTGGAATATCTATAATTCTAGCCTTATCAATATACAATAAAAATGATGACTCTTTTGTAACCTATGATACTTATTATATAAAGAATTTCCATATTGCCATAAAGTTTGGAAAAATAACTTTAAAAAGTAGTAGATGGATTAATAACTGCTACTTCAATAAAACAAGAGGTCAGTTAGCATCATTTCAGTAATTATCAGTAATCAAATCACCATTATAATCCGATAATAAAGACTCTTATGCTTAGGCGAATCCTCTTTTATTTAGGCCTGTAAATCACTGTACCGATAGTACTCTATATCTCTAAGAAAGATAGGTGGTATAATAATTTTAATATACATGCGTTTCATTTACAGGCGATTGCTATAATTTTCTGAACTAAATAGCTATTTGAAAATTATTTTGTTTAAGCTTTAAGCTTTAAAATTAATGCTATGAAAAAAACATGTATTATATTTTTATTGTTAGCAACGGGATCATTTATTAATGGACAAACAAGCGAACGTGTTGTTTTAGGATATTTCCCTTCTTGGTCAGAAAATTGGACAAGCACAAATCAAAACTCTAAGCTTAGAGAAGTGCCGAATTTTGTGAATCATATATTTCTCTCTTTTGCAAAACCCAATTTAACATATACATTGGGATCCTATGATATTTCAGGCACAGGAATTGAAACACCTTATGATGGATGCGCTTTGAAAGAAAGTGTTTCTGCATTAAATGACAAAGGAATTAAAGTGATTTTATCCATAGGAGGAGAAACCTATTGGGGTTCATCTGAGGCCTATGATATTAATTATCAAGAAATAAAAGACCTAGTTGATGATATGGGTTTTGCAGGTATAGATTGGGATTTTGAACCAAATGGATCATTTGCTACTATTGGTAATGCGGAAAATGTTCAACATTTTATAGATTTCTTTACAAATTCAAGAGCTATAATGCCCCGAAGTGAAGGCTATATTTTAGCTTGTGCTCCTAGTGGTGTGGGTGCTTTAGGAGGTCAATTAAATGACGATCCAAACAGTCCTTATGCATTTGCTAATAGAAATGTATTAACAGAAGAAAGTGATACTAATCTGTATAATGGACCCGCAGTCACTAATGGGATAAATTTATTTGGTTTTACCTCTACAGGTCATATGATACCCGTTTTTCAAAGTGTTGGTAACAAGATTGATTTAGTTGCTTATCAAGGTTATAATGCAGGCGGCAGTACTAATCGTTCTATTATGTATGATGCTTTTGCTTATTATGCAGAACAATATGGTTTTTTAATTGCTGCAGGGGTTCATTATCCAAATGAGCCTTGGGGTCCATATTATGAATATACCCATACTAATGTAGCTTCATTATCTACTCATATACAAGAACACCCTACCCGAAACGATGATAATGATGGGCTTATGATTTGGCAAATACTTCTTGAAAATTCCTCCAATAATTCCTCCGCTTATTCTTATATGAATGTTTCCTCTTTAGTTTTTAATGGCTCCTCTGAAACAGCTGCTATTCAAAACGCTACTAATTATTCATTATCGCCCTATACTGGAGGAGCAGAAGGCTGTGACATCTTAGCTAATAATGAGTATTTAATTATGAACATAAAGATATATCCAATTCCTTCTAATGATTTTATTCAAATTTCTGGCCTGGATACAACAGAAAAAATAAAGATTTATACTGTTTTAGGCATAGAGGTGTTAAAAAACAGTATTTCAAATCAAAAAATCAATATACAAGGTTTAACTAATGGGATGTATTTCTTAAAATTTGAAAATGGACATACCATAAGATTTATAAAAGAATAAAAAGAACAAGGTTTGATAATCTGTAACTACTAAAAGCAGCTAACATCATTTTAACCTAGATAAAAAATCATCTAATACAACTTGAAACATTTTTAAATCCAACTTAAAAGGTGAAACATAGAATAAATATAGTATTGCTATTAATAATTGTTTTAACAAGTGTAAAATCAATTTCTCAAATACCTTTCGGAGTTAATTTGGCTGGAGCAGAATTTGGTGAAAATATGCCTGGGACTTTCGATGTTGATTATACATACCCTACCCTTACTCAATTAGATTATTATCAGTCAAAAGGACTAAACTTAGTCCGTTTACCATATAGGTGGGAACGAATTCAACCTGTTTTAAATGGAAATTTAGATAGCGATGAATTGCTAAGGATCAAATACTTTTTGCAAATAGCAGCAGATAGAAATATGGTAGTAATACTTGATTTACACAATTATTGCAGGTATCAATTAAATGGAATCTATGAAATAATCGGATCTAATAACCTAACAATTTCAAATGTTACAGATCTTTGGACTAAATTATCGTTCGAATTAAATAACATTCCTAATATATGGGGCTATGGCATTATGAATGAACCTCATTATTTATTATCAAATGCATGATAATTTTAAATCACTTAAAACAAAATTGCATCAATGGAACCTATTGGACAGGTGGACCTTGGTGGGGTAATTATGTACTTTCTATTGAGCCAATTAATGGCTTTGATCATGCATCGTATAATTAACTGCTAGTTTTGTGTATGCATGCAATTTTAAGATATACAACTAAAACATAAACATTATTTCAGTTCCGTAAAAATGGGAACAGACCATAAAAAGGAAAAATGAATTAAAAAATCATTTTCTATGCTAAAATATGAACTAATAAACAGTGCATTTTTTCTGAAAATTTTAATTATTTTCTTTCAATGTATGTTGTTCCATGATCTGTAACTCATTGCTGATTCTATTCAGCAATACACCAAAATCATCTTGGTTGATAAGGCTACTTTTACGACCTGGAAAAATCTCTTCTACAGGAAATCTATAATTAAGATCAATGGTCAATTCATAAAAATTACGAAGTAACTTACCCTTGGTATTTAAAAGCGGAACTTCTAAAATAACGGAATCACTTAAGTTATTTGTCTGATTGGGAACGATCCAAGGACGGCTTGAATTAAGAACATCAGGATCGTGCTTTAATGTTACCTGTTTACTGGGTATTCGTTTTTTATTCGTGTACCATTTATGATTAACTTTGTCATAAGCATCGTAGGTTTCTTTTGCTGTCTTTACTACATCTAGACTGTCTAATGTTGCTGCGATAATATTTGTTGCTGCTTGGTTAAAAGGGAGTTTTGATTGCAATGTTTTCATACCTATTTGTATCCCAAGTAAGTTTGAATATACGTCCTCAACCGAAAAACTAGAAAATTTTTCTGATATCATAGGTACGGTTGATGCGCCAAACCAAGTAGATATTTCATGCCATAGGGAAAGATCGTATGTTATTTTTCCAGCTAATAGAATACAATCACTATTGCCAAAGTCTTCGGGTACATTCAAGTATAAAGTCTTAGTTCCTGCCTCCTTGCGTAAATGCAAAATTAGTTCACCTTTTCCTCTACTATTTAAAATGGTGATGTATAAATAACGCGTCCAATCTATTTGATCTCGTAAGTGACCCATATCAATAAAGCCACCTTTATTTGTATACATAGTTCCAATGCCTTCCAGCTTATTGCCCATGTAGTAATGTTCGCCCAAATCATCAATACTAATTACCTGATCAATGGAAACAAATGGTACGCCCCATAATTTTAAATCATAACCAAAAGCACAGCAGGCTCTAATAATACGAGGAGGAGTTTTGCTTAGGTCAACAACATCATCTTGCATACTTTGAGCATATATAGTTATAGAATTAACCATAAACACCATGAATATAAATAACTTTATGCTGTATAATATTATTTTGTGGCTTACAGATTTCATGGTACTAGGGAATAAATATTATAGATTGTAGCGCTTTAGCATATCAGGATAGAGCTCATCTTCAACCCACATAAAGTTAGGGAATATGCGAATTATTTTTTCATAGCATAATTTTGCTAGTTGAATTTGATTGGTAGCCTCGTAAGCTTGCCCTAAAGCAGTCATGGTATTTATGTACATCCAATTATTAACAACCAGTCCTTGTTTTTCAAAGCTTTTAACTGCCTTTACGAAGTATTTAATTGCTTCAGCCTTATCACCACCAAAAGCGGAGGGGCAATAATACAGGGAATTTCCTTTTTCAATATTTCCTTGAATATTCTCCGGATCCAGTTCTAGCGATTTGTCTATGTACCTAAGGCTTCTCCTGCCTAAGTAAATAGCCTTTAAATTTGAGATGCCAATGGTAAAACCAATATAAGCTCCCTTGTAAGCTAGTAAGGTTGGGTTTTCAGGTGATTTATCTAATAATTCATCAATAATTTTCTCTGCTTTGTCAATGTATTCTTCTGCGGAATCGTATTTTTCAGCAGCAATTAACCAAGCCGTATAACCGTAGTAATAACTGACAAGTTCTAACTGCTGCTCAAAACTAGTTAAATCTACATTTTTTTCACACAAATGCATTAATTCCGACCATGTATCCATTTTGCCCCGTGAATACGCTTTGTAAATAGGTTCGTTATAGGTGCTTTGAGAAAAACTCAATTGCATTGCAAGCAACAAAGCGCTGAGAACTATTACGAATCTTGTAATATATTTCGGTCTTTCCATATTAATTTCTTCTGTTTTTGATTTATGAGTCCTTTAATTATTATTAAAAGAAATATAATGTGCTGTGGCAGGACTAAAAGTAGGTTTTGAACGACTGCTTGTTGACTCGCCAATATTACAAAAATTCGAATACATACAATACCAGCAAGATAGACAATTAACCACCAAAAACCCATGTATAAATAAACTACAAATGGAGCGATGGTCGTTAAAATTCCAAAAAAAATAGTTGTAAAAATGCTATTACCAAAGAATTGAAATATGTTTTTTGTAAATCCTTCTATAGCATCATTAAGTCCACCATACATTCTGCATGAAATATCCTCATCTCCTAAGCGAATATCGCTGGCGAGGCCTTTTTGTTTAAATAATCTCATGATAGCGATATCCTCTACTTGATGGGATTTAAATTTTTCATGAGGCCATATTGCCTTATAAGTAGTTGTTTTAAACATCATAAATTGCCCATTGGCAGCTGAAAAGGCTTTGTTCTTTGACTTTCTAATTAGAAAAATCGGAAGTAAACTCAACAAAATCCAATTCATTAGTGGTACTGAAATTTTTTCTCCGAAGGATTTAGCTAGTTGTTTTGGAAATATGGATAGCAAATGAAGGTCGCATTCCTGAAGGTAGCTAATACTGCGTTTGATAAGGTCTTTTTTTACATGTACGTCTGCGTCTAAAAAGAGCAATATATCACCAGTAGCAGCTTTTGCTAGTTGGTGGCAGGCATTATTCTTACCCAACCAACCTGTTGGAGGTTGTTGGCCATTGATAAATTTAATAATAGGTTTAAGTGTTGCCCAATGTTTGATGATGCTTTCCGTGTTATCTGTTGAATAATCGTTGTATACAATGATTTCAAATATACTATTTTCAAATGTTGATAATTGCGCTAATAAGATTCCAATGTTTTCTTCCTCATTGCGCGCGGGTATTAAAATTGAAACTTTTGTGGTTGAGGTTAATGAAGTTGCATTTGGTAAATACGCAAAAGAAAGATAATTAATAGATGCTACCAGCAATCGGATGATTAGTAAACCTAATAGAAAATAACAAAAATAAATCATTTAACTCCTTGTTTAGTAAAACATGATTCAGCAAATTTATTAAATTCTCGCTCTACATCCTCCGCATTTGTATTTTTACTGATGATATGTGTTTTATAGTAAACACATATATCGGGTCTATATTTGACTCCATAATTAATAAGATTAATATTATAAACCAATTGGAAATCATTTTTTTTATTTTCTAAAATATAGGAAAGTAAACCTTTTTCAAAGATGAACTCTCGGGTATATAAGCTTCTTATTTTTCCTTGTGGAAAAAACAAAAATAGATTCTCTTTATCTTGTAACATTTCAACAGCATAATTAATACTGTCTATACTTGAACGCCTGCCTTTATTGATTGAACAGGCTCCAACTTTGGTGAATATTTTGTATTTATTCAGCTCTTTTTCAAGCATCATAAAATAAAACCTTCGTTTAAAAATTTTAAAGTTTAACAAAATTTGAATAAATCCATCGTAAAACGAGAAATGATTGCTAATCATAAGAATTGGAAGTCCTTTTTCTTCGTACTGACCTGAATACGTAACGCTCCTAAAAAAAACGGCTATTAGTGCTTTCGCATAATAATTAGAAAATTTTACCCAGTATTTATTATGATTTGCGCGTATCATTGTTTGGTATAAATATGGTGAATAACTATAACTATAAAAAACCCTAATTGAATAAAAAATAACCAACGCGCAGGCCGATTGTGTGTATTTATCTTAAATGTCTGAATCCCCCAATTAAAAATTAACGCTATTAGGAACCAAACCACATAGTTATTTATAGGCGGTTTGTTATTTGAAAATTCCCACATGTATAGCAAAGGGGCTACTTTTTCAAGTAAGAGGTCGTATAGCACCATCAGTGATGCTGCGCCTATTATAATTGGAATTTTTTTAGAGGTGTATTTAGAGATGATGCTGTTGGAAGCATAGCTTAAGAAAATCCAATTAAGTCCGATGACAACAGGTACGTTAGCTATTTTAAAACCAAGCCCTCCACCATAGGCATACACACCAAATAATTTACCAGTTGCTACCCCAATAATTTCGGCTACAATACTTAGTATAAAAATACTTACTAAAACAGCAATCGTTTTTATATTCCACTCTTTATGGTGTAAAAAGATAGCTGCAGTTACTAAAACCAGTGTGTAAGGTGTAATTAGTATAAATAAATTGTGGGTGGAAGGTGTAAAATATAAAGCCAATCCCACAAGGTAAAAAATGATAAAAGTGAATGGTAGCTCTTCGTTAATAATGTATTTAATTATCCGATTCATCTATTATGCTGGTATTTCATTAGCAACAATTTTAGCACTAGCTAGACAGAGTGGTATTCCACCACCGGGGTGAACGCTTCCACCAACGAAATACAAATTCTTTACACTTTTAAGAAAGTTTGGATGTCTTAAAAAAGCAGAAAAAATAGCGTTAGAAGAATTCCCGTAAAGCGCTCCTCCTTTACTAAGCGTGTCTTGCTCAATAGTTATTGGTGAAGCAATTTTCTCATATGCTATATAATCTTCAATATTTGTTTTAAGGGATTTGTTAATTTTGTTAATGATATTTTTTTTGGTAGTACGTATCAGTTCCTCCCAATTTTCTTTACTATTAGAAGGTGCATTAACCATTACAAACCAATTTTCACAATTTTTGGGTGCATCACTTTTTACCATTTTGGAACTCACAAAAATATAAACGGTAGGATCTATATCGATCGTTTTTTCTTTAAATATATTATTGAATTCTTTTTTATAATCAGCACTAAAAAAAATATTATGCAAATCTAAGTCTGGAAACTCCTTATTTATTCCCCAATAAAATACCAAGGCTGATGATGAAGGTTCCAAACGATCGAATCGCTTTTTAAGTGGGTGATCCATTAGATTATTAGCTAAATAGTTGATGTCGGAGTCTGATACTATTCTATCGAAAGCAATTGTTTTATCTCCAACTTTTAGGCCTACAGCTTTTTTGCTTTTTATATCGATGGACGTCACCAAGGAGTTAAAATTAAAATGAACCCCTTTTTTTAGGGCAAGCTCATAAATGTTCTTTACGATGGAATACATTCCTTGTTCAGGAAAATAGGCTCCCAAATTATTTTCGAGATGTGCTATTACGTTTAGTGTAGCAGGAGCCTTATAGGGGTTAGAACCGTTGTAAGTAGCATACCTATCAAACAATTGGACAAGCAATGGGCTTTTAAAATTACTTTTATTATCAGTATGCATTGTTTTATAAAATTTAATTTTATAAACCTGAAACAGTGATTTTAAAACTGAAAATTTCATTAAATTCTTAACTTTATGGAGGGAGTTAAAAAGGAAAATATCGGCAGTAATTTTGTATATCAACGAAGCATTCTTAAAATAGTTGGAGATATTAGAAGGGTCTTCTCCAAGTTTTTGAACGCATTCATCGGTAAATTTTTGTTGATCTGACCATGCAATAAGACTTTCACCGCCGCTGTAGAAGTACTTACATATTGCCTCAAGCTTTTTGTATGCAAAAGTTGATGGAACAGTTTCTCCAGAAGTAATATATAGTTCTTCTACTAATTCTGGTAAAGTAAATAAGGAGGGACCCGTATCGAACCTAAATCCTTCTTCATTTATTTCGCTAATTTTTCCACCAGGAAGCGCATTTTTTTCAAATACACTTACTTCATGGCCTTTGGCTGCTAATCTGCAAGCAATAGCCAAACCACCAATTCCTGAACCGATCACTGCAACCTTCATATGGTTTTAGTTTTTTTAGCCCTCATTTCAAAAATATATGTGAGAACTAATGGTGATAATAGCAAGGAGAAATTATAAAACATGTCTTCTAGAGGAATTGACAGCACATGAATTCCCAATATTACTTGAGGGTTGTAATTAAAAACAGCTTGTTCAATTCCAGTACCTGTTAAGATTCCGTTTATTATAAAAAAAGGAATGAGTAAAATTGGATAGATGGCTAAATAGTATTGTACTAGGTCTCTGGCAAAATAATAACTCAATAAAAGTATCACAGATACTACAAGAAAATTAACAAAAGTATAAATAAGATCTAGGTTTAATAATGAAGTTATAAGGGATGCTGCCACAATGAGAAAAGTTAAAACTTTTGTCCAATGCTCATTTAGTTTAAATTTTGGGAAGTGAAACTGTATTGCATAAAATGAGAATGCGCAAGCGTATGGTATGATTATAAAAAACAGGTATTCTTCTAATGGAAGTTTATTTATATAAATACCAGAATTATACATGGGGTTGAAAAACCAACATCCCATATGGGTAAAAATGATATCCCAAGTTACAAAAACAACCATCGTTATTAAGATTGCTGGAATTAGGTATTTCCAACGCTTATAAAGCATGAGGTTTTTTTCGAAGCTAAACGCTAGCGGTCCTGCAAGCGATATCATAAGGATGCTTAAATAGAGTGACATAGTTTGATTTTTTCAGGTGTGCTAAGCCAGTTTAAGTTGTTGTTGATACAACTAGATACAGATACCCATATCTTAGGCTTGTTCACAATTTGAATTCGTTTATTAGGTAATTTAGCTATAGGTATACACTCCTCCATCTTGGTCATAAATTTAACATAATAAAAATAAGCTGTATACAGCTCTTTTTTTAAATTATTTGACCGTTGATTGCTTCTCTCTAGCGTCACTCTGAAATCTCCGTTAATATTAATGATTTTTTTTATACCGTCTTACGCTTATGCTATATAGTTATCATCCCCAACCAAAAAAATCACTTCAGCCTGTTCCATTGTTTGAGCGGTGTATGTAAAAAGATCTAGTTAAGTATTAAAACTATTGAAAAAGCGATGTATTTTTTAATTGTTATTGCTTTGCATTTTGTCAAATTAACATCGTTTACAAAAGTAATAATATTTTTCGAACTTGCTACTTTTTAAATAAGCTATTGCAGTATGCCATCAACTTTTATCAGTCTAGTTTAGTTGTGCTTATCATTGAATAACTCAGTAAGCCTTAGCTAAAATAAATTAGCTAAGGAGTTCCTAACTAAAAAGTTTAGCAACCTTGCTAAAGGAAATTTGAATGCACGATTTACGGGAGTATTTTATAACTTGTAAATCGAAAACAAAAATTTTGAATTGAAAATTAATGTGGAATTGATGGAGAAAAATCTATTGTGGACAACCAATCGCTATTTTAGTTGCTATCTTTAGTGCTTAAAAGGCTTAAAATACATTTACAATAATGCTTTAATACATTCTGAAAATGAGAATAAATATGATAATTTTATTCCTATTTACCTCCTTTTTAGTTGTTATATCTTGTGATAGACTTAATTGTACAAATAACAATCCAATATTTGAAAAGAACTCGCCAGATTCAAAACTATACAAAGATGAATTAGTAAAACGATTAATTAACATTGACAAAACAGAACTAACTTATTGGCTTCAAAAGTACGATCAGCAAGATGGAAAAGAATCCTTATACTTTCATATTCAAGGTGATGGACTATGTGCTATTCTACATTTAAATGTTAATGATTGGAGTAAATTGGAAGTTGTAAGAGAAAGAAAAGGAATTGGTCGTCGAGGAGCAGAATTCACGAATTTAAAATTTAAAATTATTAAGGATTCCATTTTAACGAAATTTATTTATAAAACATTTGACAGAATAATTGATTAGCGATCAATCAAAAACACCACTATTCTTTTTATAAGTACAGAAGATGCAACAGTACGAGACCTGTTTTTTGAAAATTAATCCAATTCTTTTTTATAAGTCTCTGGGATAAATAATGCGGTTAAAATGGCGATAATACAAGTTGCTATTAAATAATAGGCAGGCATCCATACATTTCCTCCACTAACTTTTATTAACCAAGTACATACAAGGGGGGTAGTACCTCCAAATAATGCCAATGAAACATTATAGCTTATGGAAAGCCCTGTATATCGAATACTTGTTGGAAAAGATTCCGTCATTAGCGCAGGTATTACTGCCTGAAACATGGCCTCAAAAAGAGAAAATACGAGCATCGCTATAAGTATGGCCATAAAAGTATTTTCAAACATCAATGCAAAAAGAGGGTATGTAAAAATGGCAAAGCCAATAAGAGACATAAACAGTACTTTTTTTCGGCCAATTTTATCGCTTATAAATCCAAATAATGGTATTATAAGCATTAATACAATGATTGCAATAGTGTGAGCTGATAGTGCATCTTCCAGTTTTACATTATGAAAAGTATGTAAATAAGACGGAAGAAAAATAAATATCAGATAAACAGAAACACCAAATGCCCAGCTTAACAAGATTATTTTGAGTGCTTGCATCTTATAGTCTGCCCAGAATTCAGCCAATGGAGTTTTAGTTGATGTATGTTCTTTTTTAATTTTATCATAATAGGCATCAGCACCCATCCTTTTGCGAAGATAAATACCTATAATACCAATTACTGCTCCAAATAGAAAGGGAATTCTCCATCCAAAATCGTGTAACTGTTCTGTCGATAGCAAACCTGTAATTAGTGATGCAATTCCGGAACCCAAGAGCATTCCACCAAAAACGCCAAAGGTAGACCAACTGCCATAAAAACCTCGTTTTCCTTTGGGTGCTTTCTCCACTAGAAATGATATTGATCCGGTAAACTCTCCACCTACCGAAAGACCTTGCAAGAGTCTTAATGTTACAAGTAAGGCTGCCGAATACCATCCAATATTCACATAAGTAGGAAGAAAACCAATCAATGTTGTTGGGATAGCCATTAATAGTACAGATATCATCAAGGCTTTCTTTCGGCCATACTTATCTCCAATATGACCAAATATTACTCCACCTATAGGCCGCATTAAATAACCAGCGGCGAACACTCCAAATGCTGCAATTAATTGAACTATTTTATCTTCCTCAGGAAAAAATTGCGCGCCAATTACAGTGGCAAAAAAACCGTAAACAGTAAAATCGTACCACTCTAATATATTCCCAACAAACCCAGCTATAAGAGACCGTTTGTTAATAGGGCTGGTTTCTGTTTTTTTAATCATTTTTATTTTTTTGTCAAAATAAAGATAAATAATTTTGCATTAATAGACCTAATAATTTAAAAAAGTTGAATCAACAGGCTAGCATTCTTTGATACAATTCAAACTGGTCATTGAGTGTTCCGATTGCAAATCGGAATGTATCGAAATGACTTTGAATACCCTTCGATAGTATTCACAGAAAAAGCGAATCACTAATTTGCAGATATACGACTAATACAAAAAATACTCACAGGTACTCTATTCAGTTTTTATTTACTAGATTAGTTGCTTAAATAAATTATGAAGAATATAGAATATGATTTAGTGTGTGTTGGAGGAGGTATCATGAGTGCAACCTTAGCGCTTTTGTGTAAGATACTAAAACCTGACTTGAATATTTTAATTCTTGAAAGGCTGGGTAATGTCGCAAAAGAAAGTTCTGCATCATGGAATAATGCAGGAACGGGGCACTCTGCTCTTTGTGAATTAAATTACACTCCTGAAGATGAAGATGGAACCATTGACATCCATAAAGCCATTGAAATTTGTAAACAATTTGAAATTTCAAAACAGTTTTGGGCTTATTTGGTAACTGAAAAACTTATTCAAGACCCTTCCACATTTATTACAAAATGCCCTCATCATAGCTTTGTAACTGGCAAGAAAAATGCTCTTTACTTAAAGAAACGTTTTAAAGCAATGAAAGAACACTTTATGTTTGATTCGATTCAATTCACTACAGAATTTGAAATAATGAAACAATGGTTTCCTTTAATATTACAAGGAAGAGATAAGAAAGATGTTATTGCTGCTTCTAGAATTGATAGGGGAACAGAAATGAATTTCGGAAGTCTTACAGAACAGTTGTATAAAATATTAGAAACAACATATAACACCAAAGTATTATGCAATAAAGAAGCAATAGATGTCGATCCATCCAGTGCTGAAGATTGGTCTTTAAAAGTTAGAGATGTACTTACTAATGAAGATACATTCGTAGCAACTAAGCATGTTTTTATAGGTGCAGGAGGTGGAAGTCTACCATTACTTGAAAAAGTAGAGATCGATGAAAAGGATGGTTATGGTGGTTTTCCAATAAGTGGGGAATGGCTCGTTTGTAAAAACGAAAAAATTATTAATCAGCATTTTGCCAAAGTTTATAGCATGGCAGAGATAGGTTCTCCTCCCATGTCAGTTCCTCACCTAGATACCAGGTATATTAATGGGAAACGAGAGCTTCTATTTGGTCCATTTGCAGGATTTACCACTAAATTTTTAAAAAAAGGATCAAATTTAGATTTATTCAAATCTATAAAAATTGAAAACTTACATTCGATGTGGGGTGTCTTTTGGCATAACTTATCCCTTACTAAATATTTAATACATCAAGTAATGATGTCATTTGATGATCGAATGAATGCGTTGCGTGTTTTTATGAAAAACGCAAAAAATGAAGATTGGAAAATTATTGTTGCGGGCCAAAGAGTCCAAACTATAAAACGCGATGAAAAAGAAGGAGGTAAGTTAGAATTCGGTACTGAAATAGTAAGCAGTAAATTCGGAAAAATCACGTGCCTTCTTGGTGCATCACCTGGAGCATCAACATCAGTTGCCGCTATGTTGGAGGTTATTGAAATGGCATTTCCAGAAATACTCAATTCCAATAGCGGTAAAGAAATTTTAAAGGCGGTAATACCTTCTCTAAATGTTCCTATTGATTCGGAATCTTTTAAGAAGAATTTAGAGGATGTAACAATAAGTTTAGGCTTAAAGTAAAAAAATATCGAATAAAAGCACTATCAAATAAGTAAACGGAATGCCTAAATACTCAATAACTAGTTGTTTCCTTTTCTAAATCCGTAGGTGTTTTGATCTATAAAACTCTTGGGAAATTTATCGACACCAGGAAAGCCCAAGTTAATAGTGCCACTATCTTCTGGTATGTAATTAGTTTTAAAAATATAATCCCAAAGGCTTAGGCTAATTCCAAAATTCACGCCATACTTGCCTTCTGGCACATCATAAGCATGGTGTTGTAAATGCATTACCGGGTTATTAATAATATATTTTAGGGGCCCCCAGGTAATTTTAATATTTGCGTGGTTAAAGTGACCGATAGTAATTGCAATAAAATGAACAATGTAGGCCTGTTCAGGCTCAAAGCCAAACAATATCATAACAGCGAATGTTTTCAATGGCTTATAAAAGATGTTTTCCATCCAGTGATAACGCAAATGTGCTGCAAATCCCATTTCTTTGACGCTGTGGTGAACTTTATGGAATTTCCAAAGAAAGGAGTATTTATGGAGTAATGTATGAGTAAACCACTGCACGAAATCCAAGATAATAAAGAAAACAACTAATTGCAACCACAAAGGCCAACTAGATGGATTGATAAGTGCTATGGTTTTATTTGTAATTCCGATATCGGCAAAACCTACTTGTAAAAGTTTGTAAAATCCACTTATAGCAATAGAAAAGATAAAGAAATTAAAAAACATATAAAAGCCATCTAACCAAAAATCCTTTCTAAAAACAGATTGTTCCTTTCTCCATGGAAAAGCAATTTCTAAAACCCATACAAAAAGAGAAATAGTAATTAATCCCCAAAAGTAATTGGTATACCAAGGCACTTCAAAAAGGATCGATTTCCAAGTCCAATCGACGGTTCCGTTAAAAGCATTAATAAATGTATCTAGGTATTTATTCATCGTTATTTAAATAGGCTTGTGATGCTATCTTGTTGAATAGGTGCCTTGTCAAAATTACTCCATTCTGTCCAAGATCCATCGTAATTTTTTACATTTTTATAAGCTAATAATTGAGTAAGCACAAATGTTGTATGTGCTGAACGCACACCACTATGGCAATAAACAATAATAGTATCATTTTTTGAAACACCAAATTCCTTATATATTTTATCTAGTTCTTCTATCGATTTCATTTTTTTATCACCGTTATAATCTACAGCTACAGACCAATCAATACTTATGCTGTTTGGTATTCTACCTCCTTTTGAAGCTCCATTTTTCTGTCTTTTCCCAGTAAATTCATCAGTAGTTCTAGTATCCAATATCAGTGTTTTATTTGTGATAGCTTCTAGCATTTCTTCTTTTGAAACATAATACTTCATAGAAGGTTTTTCAGGTAATTTAAATAGTGTTTTTTGTGCCAAAGGCACTTCTGTGGAAATAGCACCATTATGCGCTTTCCAAGCTGTAATTCCCCATGAAATAACCTCACATTTGTAAAATCATAATTCTACAATATCCACCATAATCTTGAAGAATCACAGAGTCCATTATCATCATAAATGATGATGGTATCACTTTTATTTACACCTAGTATGCCTTAAAAGATTCCAATACGATTGTATGCAGCTGTTCCGATTGCAAATAGGAATGTATCAAAATAACTAAAAAGGCTAAAAAAAAAGGTTAATAAACCTGAAAAAAATTAGATATAATATAATACACCTAATTTTTTTGTTATCTAAATAAATAATATTAGTTTTGCTTTGCAAGTATTTCATGGGGATTTAATATTTGTAGGTTTTAACTAACCATTTTTTTTAAACATTAAAAGGCTATCATTTCGGTAGCCTTTTTTTTATGTAGTTTATCATATGGTAAATGTATGTGCTGCAAAAAAATAATCTTATTTTCTTATATTTACAGAAAAATTAAAACATCCAAAATGAGAAAATTACTTTATTTAGTATTAGTATTAGCGTTCACAGGAATATACGCACAAGAGATTCCAACACAAGAGACAACTTCATTTGAAGTGTTAGATGGATATGGAAAACCAGTGAGCACAAGTTTTGTAAACCAAGATGAAGGAAGGAGTATCTCTAATGAGATTATTGAGAAAGTATATATATCAGCACTGCAAAAGACGAAGTCAAGATTAAATACACCTTTATCATTTGTACCTGTGGAAGTTAAAATGATTCACACTAAGGATCAACTAATAATAGCTTTTAAGGTTGATGTAAAAAACCATTACGGTGATGAGCAAGAGGTTAATATACTAACGATATACACAGATAAAGGGGTGTTTGTTAGTTATATGAATTATTAAAAATAACAAAACAATACCTAATACATCAAAGCCTTTTCAGAAATGTCAAAGTTTTTTTATAAAAAACATTCAAATCATATATTCTTATATTTATAGAAAAATTAATGCCATCAAAATGAAAAATCTTATTTATTTATCCTTAACTATTTTACTCGTTTCTTTTACAAACGTTACCAGCGGCATATCAAATTCTGAATCCATTTGTGATGCAGACAATCCTGTATATATAGCTGATAATGGTATCACTATTAAGGCAAAAGAATGGGCAAAAATTGGTGATACTGGAACCATAGAGGGCCTTATTTATACCGTTGTGGATGAAGAAATGTTAAGAGAAATGTTAGCTAATGAAAAAGATGTTAGCACAATAGCCACTTCGAAAGTGACAGATATGTCTGCGATGTTTTATGGTGCTGAAACTTTTAACCAAGCTATTGGAAATTGGGATGTGACTAAGGTGATAACTGTGCATAGCATGTTTTATGGTGCTACTTCTTTTAATCAAGACTTAAGTGCTTGGGATCTTGATGCTGTTACAGACTGTGCTAAATTTAGTTATGACACTCCTCAATGGAGCGTTTCAAAGCCTGTTTTTACTAACTGTAAGCCTTAACTAACTATGTAAAAACAGAAATTAATAAAAAACACATCTATACATTATTGCCCTATAGGGATTACAGAAAAAGAGTACAATGTGTGGTCTTCAATCATCAATTCAAACTCAAGGGGATTACAGCAAACAGCACAGTCTTCAATAAAATTTTGATGATTAACAGAGGGGTCAATCATTTTTAATTGATGTTCCCAACAATGCGGACAGTCAAAATAATGTTCGATCATATCA
>OJFC01000062.1_pt1 | contig 18691 bp, 15 predicted proteins | sample 1594021 | NCBI WGS metagenome assembly OJFC01 (sample SAMN05416739, study PRJEB24817) | seawater metagenome | isolation source: Sea water | place: Canada:Atlantic | collected 2013-07 | reverse complement strand
GTGTATTAATAAACTATTATGTTAGTGTAGTTCAAAATAATAAATTTAATAATTATGAAACAAATAATGATCCTTCTCATATTTTTTTAGAAAATAGCTTAATGACTTAATAATAGACCAAAATCAAAATATTTATCCAAACAAGATAAGAAAATGTTATTTTTGTATCGTGTGCAATTTTAAAAAATACATTCCTTTAGAGGAAGGCGATTACTACCTAAGTCCAGAAGGTTATAAGTGCTTTACAGAAAGATACCATTTAAAACGCGGCTATTGCTGTGAAAGTGGCTGCAAGCATTGCCCTTATGGATTTGATAAGAAAACGAATTAATAGTTTTCTCTCGGCAGTTAAAAAAATACTGAATACTGAATACTGAACTATGACATTTAAAGAAGAAATACAACAAGGAATACCTAACAAACTTCCTGTAGCTAACGATTATGATCCTTTTATAAATCATGCGCCTAAACGGAAAGACCTTCTTTCTGTAGCTGAAAAGAAACTAGCTCTTCAAAATGCACTTCGTTATTTTGATGCTAAACACCATGCTATACTCCTGCCCGAGTTTCGAAACGAACTAGAAACTTATGGTCGTATCTATATGTATCGTTTTCGCCCAGTATACAAAATGTATGCGCATCCGATTAATGAATATCCAGGGGAAACGGAGCAAGCAAAAGCCATTATGTTGATGATTCAAAATAATTTAGATCATGCGGTTGCACAACACCCTCATGAATTAATTACCTATGGCGGTAATGGTGCTGTTTTTCAAAACTGGGCTCAGTATTTATTAACGATGCAGTATTTGTCTGAAATGACAGAAGAACAAACTTTAGTGATGTATTCTGGTCATCCTCAAGGTTTATTTCCCTCTCATAATGATGCACCAAGAGTAGTAGTCACTAACGGTATGGTAATTCCAAATTACTCTAAACAGGACGATCTAGAAAAATTTAATGCCTTAGGAGTTAGTCAATATGGACAAATGACTGCAGGAAGCTATATGTATATCGGTCCTCAGGGGATTGTTCACGGAACTACCATCACGGTATTAAATGGGTTTCGAAAAATCAATAAAAGCCCTTTTGGAGGATTATTTGTTACTTCAGGTTTGGGAGGAATGAGTGGTGCACAACCCAAAGCTGGTAATATTGCAGGTTGTGTTACCGTATGTGCAGAAATTAATAAAAAAGCAACCGAAACAAGACATTCTCAAGATTGGGTCGATGAAGTATACTCAGATATTTTGAAATTGACTAATCGTGTGAAAACTGCAGTAAAAAACAAAGAAACTGTTTCCATTGCTTATGATGGAAATATCGTTGATGTATGGGAAACTTTTGATAAAGAAGAGTTACACATCGACCTAGGAAGTGATCAAACCTCCTTACACAATCCTTGGGCAGGAGGTTATTATCCGGTTGGATTATCCTATGAAGAATCCAATGAAATGATGGCAAATAAACCGGAAGCTTTTAAGGAAGAAGTTAAGAAAACGTTGCGGCGCCATGCAGATGCTATTAACAGGCATACGGCAAAAGGAACTTACTTTTTTGATTATGGCAATGCCTTTTTACTCGAAGCATCACGAGCTGGAGCAGACGTATTGGATACTGTAAACCCTTTAAAAGAATTTAGATATTCTAGTTATGTTCAGGACATAATGGGACCTATGTGTTTTGATTATGGCTTTGGTCCTTTCCGATGGGTATGTGCTTCAGGAAAGCCAGAAGATTTATTAAAAACCGATCAAATTGCTTGTGAAGTTTTAGAAGAAATGATAAAAACATCACCTCCTGAGATTCAACAACAAATGCACGATAATATCCAATGGATAAAAGGAGCCCAAGAAAATAATTTGGTGGTTGGATCACAAGCAAGAATTTTATATGCAGATGCTGAAGGAAGAATGAAAATAGCAGCTGCATTTAACAAAGCTATAGCCGACGGTAACATTGGATATATAATTTTAGGAAGAGACCATCACGATGTATCAGGAACCGACTCTCCCTATCGTGAAACCTCCAATATCTATGATGGTAGCCAGTTTACAGCAGATATGGCCATACAAAATGTAATTGGTGACAGTTTTAGAGGAGCTACTTGGGTTAGCATCCATAATGGTGGTGGCGTTGGCTGGGGTGAAGTAATAAACGGGGGCTTTGGTATGGTTCTTGATGGTAGTAGTAGTGCACAAAGACGACTAGAATCAATGCTCTATTGGGATGTAAACAATGGAATTTCTAGAAGAAGCTGGGCAAGAAATAACGAAGCAATATTTGCTATTAAAAGAGCGATGGATAAAAATCCAAATCTAAAAGTTACGCTTCCAAATTTTGTTGACGATTCTTTATTTAATAAATAATAAACACATGAAACGAGCCTGCTAAAAGTTTATCGCTTAACAAAATGACTAATAGCGAACAGCAGGTGACCGATTTAATAAAATAATATAAACACATGAAAAATTTAAAATTTTTTCCCCTATTGTTAATTTTTGTTCTTAGTTCTTGTTCTTCGGTTCGAGTTGTTTCAGATTATGATTCTGTAACAGATTTTAACAAGTATCAAACATTTGCTTTTTACAAACCGGGGATCGATAAAACTAAAATTTCCGATTTGGATAAAAAACGAATTATGCGCCAAATTGAAGCTAATTTAAAAGCTAAAGGCATGACAATTTCTAAGAACCCTGATTTATTAGTAAGCTTATTTACCAAAGAAAGAGAGCGTATTGATGTGTATAACAATTATTATTATGGATACGGTTATGGCGCATGGTATGGTGGGGGAACTTCTGTCACTTCTACTCCAGAAGGAACTTTATATATTGATTTAATTGATCGTAGTAAAAATGAACTAGTATGGCAAGGGATTGGAAAAGGTGATTTAATAATGAGCAGTATAGAAAAGAAAGAGGCAAGAATTAAAGAAATTGTCACTAAAATACTTGCTCAATATCCACCTGTTGTTAAGACTAATTAATAGGTACACTTAAAATAAAACCCCTATAAAATGAAATTATTTTATACGTTAATTGCATTCAGTATATTTACTTTTAATAGTGCTGTTGCTCAAAATTATCATTCAGGAACCATTACCACTAATAATGAACAAACTGTGGAAGGAAGAGTTTCTATAGATAACGATTCAAAAAAAGTAGTATATAAAAAGAGTGGAGGTTCAGATATTTATAATTTTACAGCTATTAACAATGTAACTATTGGAGCTGCTAATTATTCTAAAATTACTTTTGATAATCAAGAATACTTAGCTACTACGTTGGTTTCCGGAAAAGCTTCTTTATATGAACTTAGAGATGATAATTTTTTGATAGTTAATGAAAATAAAGTTCAGAAATTCAATGTAGAAATTGACAAGCAACAAATTCCAGGAATCCTATCATTGCTTTTTAATGATTGTAATCCTGTTAGAGATAACATTAATAAAACGGAAGAATTTTCAGTAAATACATTAATAAGTTTAACTAATTCATATAACAATTGTGAATACGGCACTTATGGTCCTACTGAAACTGAAATAAACAAAGCAAACACTTATAATACAGATACATTTAGGTTTTATGCTGCTTTGCTAGGAAGCTTCAATAATACAAATGTAAATGATAATGGTGCTAATAGCTCAAACGGTTTTGGTCTTGGTTTTGGTCTTGCGGCTTCACCAAGTTTTATGGGGAAGCTACAAGGAAATATTTATATAGATTTTGATCTTTCTATGATTTTTTCAGGAGATAATGATTTTAAAAATGGAGTACCATTAAATTATAAAGTAAATAGCTACCGATTCTCATTAGGATTAGAGTATGTATTTAATAAAGCAGGTATGTTGTCTCCATTTTTAGGGATAGGATATGGTTATACTTCAGATTATTTTCATGGTGCTATAGGAACAATTGATTTTAAAGATCAAGATCAAAATGCTTTCTTTTCACCAAAAGCAGGTGTTCTTTATAAATTAAAAAATGGAAATCATCTTGGATTAACGGTAAGTTATATCTCAGAATATAAAAATGACTTGACTTTCATATACAATGAATCGTCTAATCGTCTTGTTATTAAAAATAGTTTTGTAGCTATAGGTTTAAATTATTATTTTTAAACTTAATCTTAAAATCAAAAAGATTGTCTTCTTAAACTAGGTATAACAGCCTTTTCTTAAAATTAATTAGGGAATTAATTTTAATTATCTGTTTGGTGATTACAAGAAATTCTCAATAAATTACTGTTTAAATTAAAGTGCTCTTAACTCCTCAGCAAAAACAAGATATTCTTCAATTCTTTTTTCTTGAAAGAGTTTATGATCACTAATAAGCGCATTTTTAATAGTTATTTGAGAATCATCTAAAATAGATTCCTCTATGCTATGAATAGAAAATAAATACAATTCAATTATAATAGGTAATGCTGAAATTCCTTTATCTAGCGCAATATAGCGAGTGCTTTTTTTTGTCCCTAAAGGAGTTATTTTCTCAATAAATCCTTCTTTTAATAAAAAACTCAATCTATTCGTAAGGATATTAGTAGCGATCTTTTCTTTTGAAGATCTAAATTCTTTAAACCTAGATTTTTTATGCAAAATAATATCTCTTAAGATAAGGAGCGACCATTTATCACCTAAAAGATTAACAGAACGCGCTATAGCACAAGTATATATTTTTAGGGAATTCATTTATATTATTTTTTAAAGCTACAGTAATTATAACTCCTTCAATGATGAATTATTTTATATATTGAAGCTGCTTTTTCTGGACTTAATGGACTAGTTAGTTTAAAATCCTCATTCGTATTAAATCCAAAATTAACTAGAAAATTAATTTTTAATAATCTGTTTTAAAACTACACCTACGTCAGAATAAAGCTTCATTAAATATACTCCTGAATTCCAATTTTCAGTATTTATAGATACTTCATTTGAAGAATTATTTTTCAATTCAAAAATGGTTTGTCCCAATATATTATAAATTGAAATAGCTGAAATAGTATTTTTGAATTTTACTTCCAAGTTGGTTGTAACTGGATTTACAAAAGATAGATTACTTTCAAATTCATGATCATTAATTGCTAAAATCTCCTCAGTGAAATTTTGAGCATAAATTTTAGAACCAGCTCCTTTATCTTCAATAAAAACAGTAACACTTTGATTATTTGCTGGTTTTGTAAATTGTATTCTTCTCTTATTTGCTGAATAAATAGCCAATGGTCTTGTTTCTTCTGGCCAAGCAAAATCGCCATTTTCATCTAACATTAAAGCATGTAATGAAGTAGGAGAAACACCATTATCTAAACCATCTTTAATTAATAATAATGGAGAATCATTTATTAAATACATAGATCCAGCATGTACTTTTTCACTGCCAATTGGAAATATTTCTTTTGCATTATCGGTAAACATCCTCGCTCCAGTTTCTTTATCAAATTTTTGAATATACTCCCCTTTTTCACTTTGGCTGGTATTGGTATAATTACAACTTGACCATATATATGCTGATCCCTCTTCGAATGCAATTTTTGTATCCATCTCATAATCGGTTGCGTTGGTATCAAAATCTGATCCATTTATACCCCAAGGTAATGTTCCGTCTGCATCAATACGTTGTAAAAAGGAATCGAATCTGTTTCCTGGAGAAGCTTTATATCCCATATAAACAACATCACCATCTTGTAAACCATCATAAGTAGTATTAAAAACAGTTCCGTAATTTGATATTTGTGTTGGATTTGTCCATTGTAAAACTCCAGATGAATTATATCGTTGTGCAAATAAATTAGAATTAATCCCAAAAGTTAGGCTATGGAAAATCATTATATAATCTCCATTAGTTAATTCAAACATATTTGCAGGCACTGTATCGTTTCCTCCTTCAATTATAGATTGAGTTGATCCCCATATAGCGTTTCCAGAAGCATCGTATTTCTGCATGACACTTTCTCCTTCTGGGAACCAAGAAACTATAGCTTCTCCAGTTGATAATGGCAAAACGGTTACAGAATATCCAGTACCCACATTAACACCATTGGGACCCCATAAATGATTTCCTTCTGCATCCAATTTAAAAACAAAAGCAGGCTCGCCACTTCCTGTACCTGTTATTCCTATATACAGATTATCTTCATTATCTGTAACAATACTCCAAATAACAGTATAGGTACTCATTGGGATTGCATCACTAACCAACATACCATCATTTCCTAATAATTGGAAACCATCTACATTCAAAATTTGTAATCTCAATTCATAATTAACAGGCGGAGCAACAGATTTCCAAAACACCACATAGGTTTTCCCTTCAGAAGAACCAATAGCTTGCATATCTCCTACTTCAGAATCTGCTACTAAGGTATTTAAAACGGTATCTGTGGTCCATTGAGCATTAACATTAATAGTCACTATAAATATAAATATAATTTTAATCGTTCCCATAATTTTTAGTTTTATGAATTATTATTCTTTGTTGGTTTTTTGAATATGCTATAAATATAAGTCAATATGATTAGTTGTCTATTGATCTAAACTTTTTTTAAACGAAAAATAAAAATTTGTTTCAATTTTAAATTATGTAGATAGTAATGTTTTCTAAAGGGATCGTAATTGCATTAGTTTTATAATTTTTTAGGCTTTGGCAGCATCCAATTGGGAGTATTGTAGCTAAAATTAAAATTATCGCTAATATTTCTAGTGTCCCAATTACTTAAATTTTGATTAAAAGCTATGGCGTCATAAAACATAAAAGAAATATTCTGCACATTACTAACATCCCAATTACCTATGGCTTGGTTGAAAGCTTTAGTTCCATAAAACATAGCCTTCATTCTAGTCACACTGCTTACGTTCCAAGAACTAATGTCTTGATTAAAAGAAGCTGCACCAGAGAACATTTCCTCCATCGTAGTTACCTTACTTACATCCCAATTACCAATGGCTTGATTGAAAATAGCACCAATATCCATTCCGTCATTTCTAAACATGAAGCTCATATCAGTCACATTACTAACATCCCAATCGCCAATAGGCTGATTAAATAAAGGTGCTTTAAAAAAAAGCTTCTTCATATTGGTTACTTGAGAGGTGTTCCACTTAGAAATATGTCCGTATGTATGCTCTGCTTTTTCAGGATTTTCCAACCACTCTTTGACAGCAGTTTTCAATGTTCTGTTATTCATTTTAACAATAGCTCCTTTATTAGAAATTCTATTTATTAAATTCTTAAATAATTTACTCATGGAGATTTTAATTGTTTAATCAAAGATATATTTAATTAAACAATTAAATTATTAAAACTTGTGTTTTTTTAGTTCATTCATATTTTTGCATTAACTGGATTTATAATTCTCTTGAATTAATAGTTAATCAAGAAATTTATTTTCTCTTTTACTTTTTTAGTAGAAGGAATCATTGTTTGTTCTAAAGTCGAATTTAATGGAATTGCAGGCATATTCTCACTACCAATAAGCATCACTGGTGCGTCTAAATAGTTGAAGCATTCTTCTTGAATCCTACCTTGTAAGGCTCTTGAAAAACTATTTTCCGAAGGCTCTTCTGTAACGACTAAACATTTCCCACATTTTTTTACCGAATTAAAAACGGTTTTATAATCTAATGGATGCAGTGTTCTTAAATCCACTACTTCTATTCTATCTTGCATTCCTAATTCCTCTGATGCATTCATCGCCCAATGCACTCCCATACCATAAGCTATAATCGATACGGTTTCCTCTTCTTCCTGTTTCCAAATTTCCTGAAGGACCCACGCTTTTCCAAAAGGTAAAATATAATCCTCAGCTGGCTCTACAGAGGTAGCTCCTTTTGTTCCTGGAACTTTACTCCAATACAAGCCTTTATGTTCTAAAATAACGACTGGGTTTGGATCATAATAAGCAGCTTTCATTAACCCTTTTAAATCAGCTCCATTACTAGGATAGGCTATTTTAATACCTCTGATATTTGCGACCACACTTTCTACTGAAGATGAATGATAGGGTCCGCCACTTCCATAAGCGCCAATAGGAACTCTTAAAATCATAGATACTGGCCATTTACCATTAGATAAATAACAACTTCTACTTACCTCCGTAAACAATTGATTTAATCCTGGCCAAATATAATCTGCAAATTGTACCTCAACAATAGGTTTTAATCCAACTGCACTCATACCTACGGTACTTCCCACAATAAAAGCTTCTTGAATAGCAGTATTAAAAACACGATGATCACCAAATTTTTCGGCCAAGGTTGCGGCTTCTCTAAACACACCACCCAATCTACCTCCAACATCTTGACCATAAAGCAAGCATTCCTTGTGCTTTTCCATTAACTCTTCTATAGCAAATAAAGCACAGTCAACCATAAGTACTTTGTCAGCATTTTTAGGAGTTCTCTCACCTACCTCTTCTGTAATTAATGTAGGTGCAAAATCATGAGTAAATAAATCTTCTGGTTTTGGATCTTCTGCTTTTAGCGCTTTTTTTAAATCTTTTTTTACTGTTTCAATTACAGATACTTCAATGTCATTTATTTCTTGTTTTGAAAAACCATTTTCCACTAATAATTGCTTCATTTTTGGGTATGGATCTCTACTTCTTGCCTCCTCCAAATCATCGCGATACCATTCCATTCTTACACCAGAAGTATGATGGTTTAACAAAGGAACTTTGGCATGAATTAAAAAAGGTCTTCTTTCTTTTCTGATCGTTTCTATTACAGACTGTATTGTATTAAAACATTCTTCAAAATCAGTTCCATCAATAGATATAGCTTCTAATCCCTTAAAGCCTCGCGCATACTCAAAGGCGTCTTGTGCTCTGGTTTCTTCAGAAGTTGCAGAAATATCCCAGCCATTATCTTGTACTAAATATAATATTGGAAGTTGCTTTAACGCTGCCATCTGAAAAGCTTCCGCTATTTCACCTTCCGTTACAGATGCATCACCAAGAGAACAAACTGTAATTGGGCGATTTTCATCCAGCGTATTAAATAGCTTAGAAGCTGATTTTGAATCTACTAATTCTTTATACTGCATGCCCATCGCTACTCCAGTTGCTGGAATTGTCTGCATTCCAGTAGCTGAGCTTTGATGTGGGATTTTAGGTTTATCCTCATCTTTTAAACTAGGATGACAATAGTAGGTTCTACCTCCAGAAAATGGATCCTCTTTTTTTGCTAATACTTGCAGTATTAACTCATAAGGGGTCATACCAAAAGCTAATAACATAGCATCGTCTCGATAATAAGGAAAAGCATAATCTTGTGGCAACAGCTGCATTCCAACAGCAATCTGTATTACTTCATGCCCTCTAGAGGTCGCATGAACGTATTTTGAAACCTCTTTAAAATTTGCTTCATATTCCTCTGTCATTGCTTTTGCAGTACAGAGCTTAGAAAATCCTTTTTCTAATAGATCCTTATGAATTGAATTATCTTTCAAGTAATGTTATTTTAAGCTAAACTCTTTTGTTAAAACTATTAAGCCACTGGAATCATCCAACCAAATAAATCTTCAATCTCACCAACTTTAATACCATTTAGTGTATTGTTTACATCTTCACCTACCGGACTTTCATTGGAAACATGAATGGTTCCTTCCTCAGTTCCAATTTCTTGAATGTATGCAATTCCTATGGCAGTTCCAGTTCCAAAAGCTTCCTCTAGTGTTCCGTTTTCTGAAGCTTCTTTAACTTCATCAATCGCAATAGGTCGTTCTTCTACTTCAAACCCTTTATGTTTTAATAAATCGATCACACTCAATCTTGTGATTCCATCTAAAATATTACCATCTCTAAAAGGAGTAATAATCTTTCCACTGATTTTAAAGAAAATATTCATAGTCCCTACTTCTTGAATGTATTTATGTTCAACAGCATCCAACCAAAGCACTTGATTATAGCCTTTAGCTTTTGCATTTTCTGTAGGTTTAATTGCTGCTGCATAATTTCCAGCTGCTTTAGCTTCTCCAGTCCCACCAGTGGCGGCACGGATGTATTTTTTTTCTGCAAATAATTTAATCCGTTCACTAAAATATGGCCCCGCAGGGGAACAAATAATAATAAACTTATAGCTTGTTGCAGCACGCATACCTATAAAATGTTCATCTGCATACATAAAAGGTCGCAAGTACATGGCACTTCCTTTTTTCTTAGGAATCCATTCCTTATCCAGGTTGACCAATTGTTTTAATCCTTCTGAAAAAAGGTCTTCCGGAAAACTTGGCATTCCCATTCGATCTGCACTAAAATTAAGCCTTGCTGCATTTTTATTAGGACGAAATAATAATGGAGTACCAGTACTATCCAATGTAGCTTTCATACCCTCAAAAATTGCTTGTCCGTAATGCAATGCCATCGTTGCTGGATGAGAGGCAATAGTTTGCATTGGTATGATGCGAGGATTGTTCCAAGTACCATTTTCATAATCACAAATAAACATGTGATCGGTAAATATTTTTCCTAAAGGAATATTATCAAAATCTAATTCACTTAATGTTGAATGTTTCGTTTTTGTAATTTTTATATTTTTCATGGTATTTTTTATTGTTTTTTGATAAGAATTATATTTTCCTTTTTACATCAAAATCCTCTAAGTTATCTGCTATTCTTTTTAAGAAGGATCCAGCTAAAAAACCGTCTACAATCCTATGGTCAAAAGAAAGTGACAAATACATCATATGTCTTATCTCTATAGTATCACCTTCTGCTCTTTCCATCACCTCAGCTCTTTTCTTTATAATTCCAGTAGCTAAAATTGCTGCTTCAGGTTGATTGATAATTGGAGTTCCCATTACCGAACCAAAAGTTCCTACATTAGAAATAGTGAATGTACTACCACTAGTATCATCAGCTTTCAGTTTATTTTCTCTTGCTTTTAAGGATAACGAGTTAATTGTAGAAGCCAATTCTTTAAGGTTTTTTTTATCTGCATCTCTTACTACGGGTACAATTAAATTCCCCGAAGGTAACGCTGTTGCCATCCCAATATTAATTTTATCCTTTACAATAATATTTTTACCGTCTAAACTAGAATTGATCATCGGGAAATCAACTATTGCCTTAGCTACTGCTTCAATAAATAAAGGTGTAAAAGTTAATTTTTGATTATACTTTTCTTGAAAAGGAATTTTTGCTTGATTTCTCCAATGCACCATTTCGGTTAAATCTGCTTCTACATATGCTGTAACATGCGGAGAAGTATACTTACTAAAAACCATACGATCAGCGATCATCTGACGCATGCGATCCATTTCTACAATCTTACCAGTTCCTTTATCAAACTTTAAATCCGGCAGCTTAAAACTATTATTTGTAACAACTGGCTGCGCATATTTAAAAGGCCTACCATCTTCAATATAGTTCATTAAATCACTTTTTCGCAAACGCCCTTCGTCACCTGTTAATGGAATTCGAGCTAGTTCTTCAAAACTGATGTGTTGTTTTTTTGCAATACTGATAATTAATGGAGAGAAAAATAAATTTGAATTTGATACATTAAACGCTGCTTGTTGAATTTTTCGAGAAGGTTTTTTTGTTGCTTTATCAACCTCTTTTTGGGGGTTTTGTTTCTGAACTTTTGCTTTTTTAGCAGGTGAAACAGTTCCATCAGTTTTAATAATAGCTATCGTTTCTCCAATAGAAATTACATCGTTTTGTTTAAACAACAATTCGGTAACGATTCCCGAAACCAATGAAGGAACCTCAGCATCAACTTTATCTGTTGCAACTTCTAATAACACCTCATCTTCCTCAATGGTATCACCTACATTTTTAAACCATTTAATGATGGCTGCTTCAGTGATACTTTCGCCAAGTCTAGGCATTTTGAATTTGTACTCTGACATTATTTATGAACTAATATTTGTTTTTGTCATTTCAAGAAGTATAACGACGTGGCAATCTTTTAGAAATTCTTCGCTATCACTCTAAATAACATTTATTTATTTCTTTTCAATTCAGCAAGGGTCTTATAAAAATCCTCTTGCTTATGTCTATTATTCGGGATTTCACGAAGAGGCACTACTTCTTTTAAACTTTCATGACAATCTGTTGGCAATTGTTGGTAAAGCTTGGTGCCGGCTGATTTCCATTCCATCATTTCATCGGTAACTTCCTTTATGACTTTTGCTGGATTACCAACAATTAAACTTCTACTAGAAAAAATCGATTCCGCTTTCACAAAAGCCATTGCACCAACTATACATTCATCTCCTATTTCTGCATCATCCATGATTACACTATTCATGCCTATAAGACAATTACGTCCTAAATTAGCTCCATGAATAATTGCGCCATGTCCTATATGCGCACCCTCTTTTAAAACAATCGTTTTACCAGGAAACATATGGACCGTACAATTTTCTTGAACATTAACTCCATCTTCCAAAATAATTGCTCCCCAATCTCCTCGAATTGCAGCTCCAGGTCCTATATAACAATTTTTTCCAATGAGTACGTTTCCAGTAACAGCAGCTAATGGATGTACAAAACTACTTTCGTGAACTATCGGTATATGTCCTTTAAAACTATAAAACATCTATTTAAATTTCTTTAACGTTTCTTTTGTAAAATCAGACAGAACCAACCGACCACTGATGGCAGCTCGTTCAGCTAATAAATCGTCCCAATCTTCAGTACCTCTCCAAAAAACTTTTTTCATTTCTTTCATTGCATCTGGATTATAGGTACATAAGTGTTCTGCAAAAAATTGTATTGCATCATCCATTTCTTCGGTACTTTCGTATACTTGAGCAAACAATCCTTTTTGTTTTGCCCAGTCAGCACTATAAAAAGAATTGGCATCAATAGCTATTTGAGACATTCCACTCAGTCCTAATTTTCGCTCAACTGCTGGTCCAACTACAAAAGGTCCTATACCAAGATTCAACTCACTTAATTTAATGGATGCAAACTTTGTTGCCATACAATAATCGGTAGCTGATGCAATACCAACTCCACCTCCAACAGTTTTACCTTGTATTCTACCTATTATAAATTTTGGACACTTTCGCATTGCATTTATAACATTCGCAAATCCTGAAAAGAACACCTTTCCAGTTTCAGCATCATTGATATTTATTAACTCTTCAAAACTGGCGCCAGCACAAAAAGTGCGTTCTCCTCCACTTTTTAAAATAATGACCTTAACCTCATTATTTAATCCTGCATCATGGATGTTTTTAACTAATTTCGCTAAAATAGTTCCCGGCAAACTATTATGTGCAGGATGAAAAAACTCAATGGTTGAAATACCGTTTTGTATATTTTGATTTACGTAAGCTTCCATAGTTATAATAATCCAAATTGTTTAAAATGATGATTTAAGTGTTTGCGTTCTAGCAATTGCCAATCATATTTTTCTATAAACCCAAATACTGCATTCTTAACTACTGCATCGGGGTTTTCTTTATAAAAATTGACGTATTGTTCTCTTGCTTCTAATAATTTTAATTTCGAAATTTGTAAATTCTCATGTTTTAGTTCTTCTAATGTTCCTTTTTTATACAAAGGAAAATCGAATCCTGAAGGCATCGGTTTATAGTTATAAAGAGATTCTTGTACTTTTTCTAAATATTTTTCTGGCGTATCAATTTCAAAGTCTTGAATTTCTCCAGATGCAATTCGATACGTCAATTCTAAATGTTCAATCATATGCTGTGAAGTCATCATTCCCCAATTGGGTTTTGAATCTTCAGTCAATTTTTTTAAACATTCTTCAATTTTTTCAGAAGTCATCTCTACAAAAACAGTTTGTTTTTTCTGAACCATCGTTAATATTGTTGCTATTGCAACCAATTCATCTTCAATATCAAAAACTTCAACGTACCATTTAACTATTCCACAGGGGTGTTCTTTCCCTCTTTCATCTCGATCAATTTTTTGCTTACAAGTTAATCGAACATAAACGGTATCATTATGATAAATAGGTCTTAAAAAACGACAATCTTCTAATCCATAATTTGCAGCAACTGGTCCTTTATTTGGATATACAAAAAGACCTGCTGCAGCAGCTAATATAAAATAACCGTGAGCGGTTCTTTGTTCGAAAATACTTCCATCAAGAGAAGTAATATCGGTATGTGCATAAAAATGATCCCAAGTTAAATTTGCGAAATTTACAATATCACCATCAGTTATCGTACGCTTATGGGTTTTAAGAGACATCCCTGGTTCAATATCTTCCCAGTGATACGCGAAGGGATGTTTATCGGTTTCTGTATAAGCTCCTTTTGGTTGATAAATTCCTGTAATTTCTGTTAAGGTAGTCGGAGAACCTTGAATAGCACATCGTTGTAAATAATGTTTAACACCACGCATTCCACCCATTTCTTCTCCACCACCAGCTCGTCCAGGACCACCGTGAACTAAGGTAGGTAATGGAGAACCATGACCTGTACTTTCTTTTTCATTTTCACGATTTAACACTAATATTCTACCATGATGTGTAGCAGCTTCCACCACATATTCTTTAGCAATTGAATCACTATTGGTAACGATGGAAGAAACCAATGATCCTTTTCCTAGATGTGCTAAATGAATTGCTTCATCCAAGGTTTTATATGGCATTAATGTACTAACGGGTCCAAATGCTTCAATTTCATGAATTCCTGTATTCGTAAATGGATAGTCTTCTCTTAAAAGGACAGGAGCTAAAAACGCTCCATCTTTTGAGTTTGCACCAATTACCGAAACCTCATCCAAGTTACCATGAACCATTTTAGCAGTTTTTGTTAACTCTGCTACTCTTTCCTTCACTTCTTGTACTTGATCTTTACTAACCATGGCACCCATGCTAACTTCTTTTAGCCTTGGATCACCAATCGTAACTTTATCCAACTGTTGCCCTATAGCAATTTGAACATCTTCAATTAGTTTTTCAGGAACAATAATTCTTCTAATTGCCGTACATTTTTGACCACATTTTACAGTCATTTCTTTACGAACTTCTTTTATAAATATATCAAATTCTGGTGTCCCAGGTACTGCATCTTCACCTAACACACAGGAATTTAAAGAATCAGCTTCCATATTAAAAGGTACTGCTTCATTGATAATTCTAGGATGTGATTTTAACATCCTACCAGTTACGGCAGATCCCGTAAATGTAACCACATCTTGTGATTCAACTGCATCTAATATACTTCTTGCTGAACCAGAAATAAGCTGTAATGAACCTTCTGGTAAAATATTTGAAGCTATAATTTCTCTTACTACTGCTTCCGTTAAAAAGGAAGTATTTGTCGCTGGTTTAACGATAGCTGGAACACCAGCCATCCAATTAACCGCACATTTCTCTAACATTCCCCAAACAGGAAAATTATAGGCATTAATATGTATGGCGACACCTCTTTTTGGGACTAATATATGATGAGCCATAAACCGTCCTCCTTTTGACAAATCAATAGGTTCTCCTTCTACATGATAAGACTGATTTGGAAATAATTTTCGCAAAGAAGCATTGGCGAATAAATTACCAAACCCTCCTTCAATATCAATCCAACTATCAACTTTTGTAGCTCCAGTACGGTAACTAACATCATAAAAATGTTGCTTCTTTTTAATAAGATAAAAAGCCAATTTCTTAAGCATATTTCCACGCTCTTGAAAAGTCATTTTACGTAAAGCTTCTCCTTTTACCCTTCCATAATGTAGCACTTCAGAAAGATCAAAACCTGTGGTATCTGATAAGGCTACAACTTCACCAGTAACAGCATCCATCATTGGAACACCTTCACCTGAGCCATACAACCATTGTCCGTTGATGTAACTTTCTAGTTTTTTCATGACTTTAATTTTAGTTTACATTTTCAATAATGGCAGCATATCCTTGCCCAACACCGACACACATAGTAACTAATGCATATCTTTTATTTTGTTCTTTTAATTCTAAAGCTGCAGAATAAGTGATTCTAGCTCCCGTTACTCCTAAAGGATGTCCGATAGCAATAGAACCTCCGTTTGGATTTAATCGAGGATCATTATCTGCTAATCCCCAAGCTCTAGTACAGGCTAAAGCTTGTGCTGCAAAAGCTTCATTTAATTCTATTACATCCATATCGTCCATTGTTAATCCTGCTTTTTTTAATGCTTTGTTAGAAGCTTCTACAGGACCAATCCCCATTATTCTTGGCTCAACACCAACGACTGCAGAACTAACAATTCTTGCAATGGGTTTTAAATTGTATTTTTTTACGGCTTCCTCTGAAGCAATAATAGTAGCTGCTGCTCCATCATTTAATCCTGAAGAATTCCCAGCAGTTACACTTCCGCCTTCATTTTTAAAAGCAGGTCTAAGTTTCCCTAAAATTGCTAACGATGTTGTAGGTTTAACAAATTCATCTTTGGAAAATTGAATTGGATCTTTTTTCCGTTGAGGGATTTCAACAGTAATTATTTCTTTTGCCAAACGCCCATTTTCTTGAGCCTTTGTTGCTTTCATTTGGCTCCAATAGGAGAACTTATCTTGATCTTCGCGAGATATATTATAGTTCTCTACTAAATTTTCAGCAGTATTTCCCATACCATCAACACCATAAAGCGCTTTCATTTTTGGGTTTATAAAACGCCATCCAAAAGTAGAATCATACATTTTAGAATCGCCTCCAAAACCTGTTGAGGGTTTTGCGATTACGTAGGGCCCACGGGTCATATTCTCTACTCCTCCTGAAATAAACAAATCTCCATCTCCAGCTTTTATAGCTCTATTTGCATGAATAATTGCTGATAAGCCCGAACTACAAAGTCTATTTACAGTTTCTCCAGGTACGGTCAAAGGCAATCCTGCTAATAATGATGACATGCGAGCAACATTTCGATTGTCTTCACCTGCTTGATTTGCACAGCCCATGATCACATCGTCATAAGCTTCTTTTGGAATGTTTGGGTTGCGTTTGACTATTTCAGCAATCACTAGAGCACCTAAATCATCGGTACGAACAGCTGATAATGTTCCTTTATAATTCCCAATAGGTGTTCTTATTCCGTCTATGATGTATGCTTCTTTCATTATTCTTCCCAATCTTTTGTTGTTCTATAAACCACTCCTTTAAAAAGTGCTACTAATTCGTTTCCTCGTTTTACTTCAACTATATTAAATCCAATTTTAGTTTTCTGAAGATCCAATGTGGCTTCAGCTGTAATATAGTCCCCTAATTCTAGTGCTTCTATATGATTTATGGATGTTTCAATAGAAACCGCATACTTTCCATGCGTATTTGCTGTAAAGCCAAAAGCGGTGTCTGCTAAACCATAAGTAATCGCTCCATGTGCTTTATCCATACTATTCAACATTTCTTTTCGAATAGTCATCCCTAATTTACATTTCCCTATTTCACATTCTAAAATTTCGATACCTAACCATTGGCTAAAGGCATCTTGACTTAACATTTTGTAAGGTATTAGCTCTCCTTTCATGAAAAGAAATTTTTATTTTCTCGATTCATTTTTCGAAGCAATGGGGAACAACGATACCTATCTTCATGATATTCGTTGTATAAATTATCCATAGCGTTCACACACCAATCTATTCCCTTTTCATCTGCCCAAGCCAATAAGCCTTTTGGATAATTTACTCCCTTTGTCATCGCAGTATCTATATCTTCTGCTGAAGCAATGTTCCAAAATAAAGCATCTGCTGCTTCATTAATTAACATCACTAATATCCTTTCAAATATTTCTTTTTGAAATGTTTCATTGTTCGCATGAGATTCCTCGTCGCTCGTTCCTTGCTCTGTCGGAATGACCTTATAATCATAAAATCCTTTTCCAGATTTTCTACCTAAATAACCAGCTTCAGAAAGTCGTTGTTGCGTAAAAGACGGCTTGTATCGTGGGTCTTGATAAAAAGCATTATACACGGTTTCTGTGACCGTATAATTTACATCATTCCCAATAAAATCCATTAATTCAAAAGGGCCCATTCGGAAACCACCTTGATTCTTTATTGCATTATCTATGGTTGAAAAATCGGCAATTCCTTCTTCAAAAATTCTAAGCGCTTCACCATAAAAGGGTCTCGCTACACGATTTACTATAAAACCGGGAGTGTCCTTGGCAACGGTAACTGTTTTTTTCCAATCTTTAATTATTTTAACCGTTTTTTGAATTACTTCATTTGAAGTTTGAATTGCTGGAATAACCTCAACTAACTTCATTAAAGGAGCTGGGTTAAAAAAATGAATTCCAATACAACGTTCTGGACTTTCTAGAGAAGATGCTATAGAAGCAATTGATAAACTTGAAGTATTTGACGCTATAATACAATCCTCCGCTACATAAGTTTCTAACTCTGAAAACACTTTTTGCTTAATTTCAAGATTTTCTATAATCGCTTCAATAGTTAAATTAGAGTCACTTAATTCTTTTAAAGAATCAACATACTTAATGTTGTTCTGAATTCGGTTCTTCTCATTATTATCGATACGCCCTTTTTCTATTAGACGGTTTAATATTTTTTCAAGTGAAGCTTTGGCTTTATCTAAGGCCATTTGATTGGTGTCGTATAAACTTACCATACATCCTGCAGTAGCAGCAACTTGTGCGATTCCACTTCCCATTGTACCACTTCCTATAATTCCAACTTTCATACTATTTATTTAAAACGGTAGATGATTTAAATCTACATTTCCACCAGAAATTATAATACCGATGTTTTTATTTTTAAAATTATTTTTTTCTTTTAGTAATG
>OJFC01000061.1_pt1 | contig 18829 bp, 40 predicted proteins | sample 1594021 | NCBI WGS metagenome assembly OJFC01 (sample SAMN05416739, study PRJEB24817) | seawater metagenome | isolation source: Sea water | place: Canada:Atlantic | collected 2013-07 | reverse complement strand
ACGAGATGTAGAGAGGTCTCGTGGGCTCGGAGATGTGTATAAGAGACAGCCTCTACACTCAGCTAAAATTAAAAATATGAATGCAATAGAATTTATAAACGAAATGGATCGGTTAGCAGAAGTACACTTCGCCGAGTTTGGTTACGACACATGTAGTCACAGTGAAAAGCAAGCAGTAATCAAATTACTACTACACAATACAAAGTAAATACGATCCTTAATGGATAATATAATAAAGCAAATAAATAAAGATTATGATAAAGACAGATGTAAAAATGATAGCAGAAAAGATTAAGATTGATAATGAAGTAGCGATTTTTGGACAAGTATTAGAATATTTATTTGATGAAGGAATTATCGAAGAAACTAACGATGAAGCATTTGAATTAGCCGAAAAGATTACTGAAGAAGTATTCAAAGAATTAGGTTTCTAGAAAAAATAAAGAGTTTTATAGAATTAGTTGCCTCTAAAATATTAACTAATGAAAATGTGTAAACATTTAGCAAGGTCGTGCGAGTCACATCTTAGTTAAACGGGAAATAAAGGTTCGATTCCTTTCTGCACAGCTAAAATACAAAATTATGAATACATTAAATTATCACGACGTAGCGTGTAAAATCTACGAAAATCATGACTATTTAACAAATGGTTTTACAAACAACGAAGACTTTTTATCTTTAGACAGAAGCGATCGTTTAAAAGTTAGCAGAATTATTAACAACTGGATAAGACAAGACTTTTACTAATATGACTAAGCAATTAATATTAGGTATGTTAAAAACAAACCTCAGCGCGAATAAGCGAAACGAATTACTAAGAATTTACAATTCATTATGAGAAAAATTACAACTTGCAGTTATTGCATCGAACCTTTAAGCGAAGATGAAAGCCAGTATTATACAAATGCTGTACACGAAATGCCTTTATGCACACAATGTACAATAGAAAACTGGTAAAATACAAAGTAAATACGAATAAAACAGGATAATAATAATATGAATAACATATACGACAAGAAATTTGAAATCTATCTAATCAAAAAAGGTTACGACCTTGATTGTATTAGCTTACAAGAATGCTTAAAAGAAATTAAACTATGGAAAAAGAATACCGCAAACGCATAAGTTACTTATCTACACGCAGTAGATTTTGCTTAACAAGTAGAATACAACTTGTACAATTAAAAAACGAATTAAAAACATTATTATGCAAATAGAAATAGACACTGTAGACTTACAGAACACATTAGAGCAATTATATGATCGCAAAGTAAAACTAGTTGCGTATGCGAGCGCTGACGGATTAGATACGTTAGTACTAGAAGGACACGAGGAAGATCTATTTAATTTCTACTTAGAATCATTCAATCCATTTAATGAATGGACTAATACAGACGTAGTAAGATCAGAGTTTTTTGCTCACATACTTACAAAGTAAATACGAATACAATCGGATAATATAATAAACAATAACAATATGAATTACAAAGAAGAAAACTGGTACAATGATATCATAGACAGATTAAAAGATAATGAAGGTATGGATCAAGATGATTTTTACGACGTACTGCATCAAGAAATAGACAACATGGTTATATACAACTCTGAATCTCAACGAATCGTAGACGATTTAAACTATGATGTGTTTCAAGAGCATGATGTATATGGCAGAGCAGACAATATTAGTCAAGCAGCGTACGCAGCATTGTATGATCTTTTTGAAGAAGGAGATTTTACTTACGAAGATTACAATAACAAACCAATAACACAATAATATGCAAGCAATATATAATGGCGTAGACGTAACAAGTCTAATACTAAAACAAATGGAAGGTAAAATGTCTCGAACCGCAGTAGAAAAAGAGCTAAAGAAAATTAAAAACATTGAGAAAACTAATATTTAGAATGATACTAAATAAAGAAATATCATTAAAAGCAGGTAATAAAATACTTGACAAATTACAAAGTAAATACGAACACAGACGGATAATATAGTAAAGAAAACAATATGACAACATTAGAAAAATTTCAAGAAGAATCAGGTATTAAATTTATAGACACGCCTTCGCATGCAGATATAGAAATCGGCGAACTAAATACAGCTGACGGCTACGAGCTATTTTATATAACGCAAGACATTCAAAATCTTCAATTCGATAATGAAGTATACTACTACAAGCCTGATTTTGATACAATCATGGGTGCAATATTAAATGCGATGATTTTTGGTGAAGAATATGTTAAAGTTTGCGTGTATGATATCGAAGACTGGTTTGACGAATACGATATGCTAAACTACCTTGAAAGCGAAATGGATGAAGAATCATTTGAAGCATTTACTAATGAAGAGGAATAGAGATATAATAGCACAGTATAATATACAGCTAGAACAACAACATCAACAATATTTACAACAACAACAGTACGAACTTTTAAACAATTAGAATATGAACATGACAGAACTTAAACAATACATGGCAGATAACAAACGAATCAAAGTAGCTCAATGGAATAAAGAGCGTCAAGGCAATCACTGTCAAGGCTTTACACAGAAAGAGTTTGAACAGTCTATGGAAGTAGATAGAATCAAATCTAGAACACGTAGAACACATTCAAAAGGCAACTTATGGGTTTTTAATGATACTAAAGACAGAGAGCTTTTTACAAAGTAAATACGAGTACAATAGGATAATAGAATAAAGAAATATAAATATGAAATACACGATTAAATACAAGCTAGCAATAGTTACTCCAAAACCTGATGAAATGTGCAAGTACTCTGTATGGATACCGTGTAAATGTAAAAAATGTACAAATGAATAAATTCAAACAAGTAAACAAAACAAGAGTAAGATTAAACGGTAAAAGCTACAAAGGCTATATGCTAGGCGATCTACCTCCAACATTCGCTTACAGATCATGTGAAGACATTGATGAGCATGGCGAAGTAGTAGAAACTCCAGGCGTTAAAGCTTGGTTTAACCACAAAGGATTAACTTATATAGGCTAACGGCAGTGGTCTATGGTGTAACTGGCAACACGTCTGGTTTTGGTCCAGAAGAGTCTAGGTTCGAGCCCTAGTAGACCAACTACAGAGTAAATACGAGTACTAATGGATAATAAAATAAAACAATATGACAGATATAGAAATTAAAGACAGAACAGCAAACAAATGCTTTGCAAAAATCAACTCACTAGAAAACAGCTTAGAATATTTAGCAATACAAAAACCTTATTTTGCTTATACTCGAGAAATGATTGACGCTCAGATCTCTTTTAAACGCAGAGAATTAATGATATGGAATCACATGGCACTACTAAACGAAACAACTACATAATATGGCAGGTAATAAATACAGTCCGCCTCATAGACCGCATAAACCTAGCTTATATGTTCTACAGTACGGAAACGCACAAGGCACACAGGAGACCATCCAAGGTACCGCTAGACAAGTAATACTACACATTTTAAACCAACAAACGATAACATAATGGCAACACGAGCATTAATAAGAGTAATACCAAGACAAGAAGGTTTGGCTTATGACCAAGCGCATAATCACGTAGACAAAGCTTTCTTTAATATATACAAGCATTGGGATGGATATCCTGCGGGATTAGGCGTAGACCTTGCTAAAGTTTGCAATAACATTAAAGATAAAAACGTAAGTGAGTTTGCAATTGAGCTTGTAAACGTATTTGAAGTCATGGACAAGATTGAACTTCTAGCTATCTCTGAGGTCGATATGGGTCAAGAGTATATCTATACTATCTTCCCTAAAAACGATACGTCTGAGGTCTTTATATCGATCTACGATGTATGGCAAGACAAAGTGGTTTTTGTAGGTCAACCTGATAAACTGATTGAGAAATACGATGGTGATCATGAGCCTGAAAAAGAGGAAATGACAGGCGTAGAGTTTTTACAATCATTAGCAGACTGGAACGCAAGATAATTACAAACTAAATACGAACTCAATAGGATAATATATATGACAGACAAACAAATGGATGATTTAGCTGTACGTGTAGCAACTAAAGTTGTAAAAGCTATATTCAATGTATCATCAGAAGTGCATCTAGTCTTTGAGAATCAAGGCGATAAGTCAGACTTCATAATAGAAAGCCAAGATGATCTCGATAAGCAAACGCTAGATCTAGAGCTTATAAGATTACAAAGCTTATTAGATAGGTATATACAAGAAGAAAACTACGAAAAAGCTAGTATAATAAAAAGAAAAATAGAAATAATTAAAAACAAATATGATAAACTCGATTAAACAAGGTAAATTCGCAATGCTTGCATTCGCACAACAAAAAAAAGCTATCAACTGGAATCAAACTATGTTCCTTCAACCTAAGCTTGACGGCGTGCGTTGTATCTTCACAAAGCAAGGTGCATTCAGTCGCAGCGGTAAAAAGTTCAAAAACGTTCAGCATCTACGTCGCGAGCTAAAAGCTTTCTTTGTTGCTCACCCAACAGTTGTACTCGATGGCGAGCTATACAACCACGATTTCAAAGATAACTTCAACAAGATCATATCTCTTGTACGTACTCAGCATGCAACCAAAGATCAGCATCTTATTCAGTTTCACTGCTACGATTATGTTCAAACAACTAATAACCATTCGTTCGATTACCGTAACAAATGTATAAGCCGTATGATCAAAGCTTACAGCTTACATTACACTCACTCAGTAGTAACTACACCTACGCCAAACAAAGGCTTAGCTACTATCTTCAACAATCAAAACCTAAAAGCCGGTTACGAAGGCTCTATACTACGTACAAACTTACCTTATGAAAACAAACGATCAAACAACTTACTCAAGTTCAAAGCCTTCCAAGACACCGAAGCAACAATCACAGGATTTGTTGAAGGTAAAGGCAAGCGAAGCGGCACAATTGGCAAGTTCTTGGCTGTTGATAGCCACGGTATCACTTTTGGCATGCCTGTCATGGAAAATTATGACATCATGCGTACTATGTTTGCCAACGCTGATGATTATGTCGGCAAAGTAGCAACGTTCACGTTCTTTCAAAAAACTCCAGCAGGTTCTTATCGCCATCCACTCTTTAAAGCTATACGCAATTATGAATAAATCACTAGTAGACAGCACATGGAATTGTACGTGCGGCGCGCTAAATGCCGGTTATAAAACAATATGTGGTAAATGTAACAAAAGTCAAACAACCTTTAATAGAAAAAAATATGAGTTATAAAATATACAACCACACAATTCAAACAAACGAAACAGTTAAATCAACTATAAAAAAATTCAGAAAGAATGACAGTAAACCTCGGAAAACTCAGAATACTTTGCACCCGAAAAAGAGATCATAAATCTTATCTTTGGGCTAATATATATGATCTTAGACAAGAGATAATAGATGATATACTAGAATCCACGAGAAGTGATAGACATTTAGACGAGGCTGAGCTTAAGCGTAAAGCAATGCTAATACGTAAGTATAGCCGAAGACTAAAAAGTATGTCTTATTAAACTAATAATATTTTATTATATAAAATAATTAACACATGAACAAAGAAATATTGCATAGTGACAATAGCCTATTAATATCTATATAGTAAGGGGCTAATGTCACACCGAAAGATAGAACATTTAAACGATAACCGTATTATATATAGGAGACTTCCTGTGTTAGATATTCCAAGTCATTCGTTTGACTGGGGATATTATTTTAAAGATGGTACGTATGAGTTTTATGATTTATTTAGAAGTAAAGCATTGATCAATACATATAAGTCTTTAAGATGGCACCTGAGAGTTCTATGGTATCTTAATCCTGATCTAAAAGAAAATAAATACAAAAGCATTTGCAAGTTTATTTCTAACAAAGATAATGGATTCACTACGTTTACCATGGAACCTGATAAGTTAAAAAACGTAATACGAGACATAAAGAAAAGCGATTTAGAAGAACCGCCTTACAACAAACTAAGAAAGGTTATATTTAAAGACTATACAGGTCTTAAAACCGAAGAGAAATTAAAAATAGTAGGTTCTTTAATAGGCAGAAAAAGCATTACACCAGAGGCCTTATACGAGGCTATGTTAACTATAAATGACGAAGGACATGAGATAACAGCTAAAAGCCTCTCTAATGCGCTTAATTGCTCAACTAGAACGATACATAGACACATGAACGATGAACTTAAACAAGAAAAACATATTCTAAATGAAAAAATATAATGTTAAGAACTACATAAGATACAAAGAGGATGTAAAAGCTTCGCAGCCTGACCTCAAAGATCTTACTGGCTACGAAAGAAATGAGCTTATAAATAAGTTCTTGCCGCTCGTAGAAAATATAGCTCGTAAGTTTTCTACCAGTCAACAAGCCTCAGGAGTTATGAGTATAAACGATCTAATTCAAGAAGGATCTATTGGCCTTATAAAGTCAGTTGATAAGTTAGATTATCTAACGCTAGAAAGTTCTGAAGATCAAGAGAAAACGCTAAAGTCTTTCTTTTCTAAACGCATTAAAGGTTCTATACGTAGAGCTGTAGATATAAACAGAGGCGATATACGTATACCAGAGCACAAGATGAACGAGATACGTAAGAATCCTAATGACGAGAAGATGGTTAGCATGTTCTTTAATAGCATATTTTTAAGTATTGATGCTAATCCTTACGAGGATGATGAAGACATGACATATCAAGTTCCTGATAATTCAGAGCCATACAACATAGCTTTAATGAACTCTTATTTAAAAGGATTAATGCAAAAGCATTTAACAGAGAATCAATACGAAGTCCTTAGATTATCTTATGGATTAGACTGTGATAAGCACTCTGCTAAAGAAATAGCTACTAAATTAAACATAAAAGGCGCTAGCGATTACGTTAGAGTTTCTGAGCTTAAAAAAGAAGCAGTTCAAAGTTTAATTAAAAACGTAGATCCATCGCAAGTACTTGATTACCTGTAAGTTAAATATTAATATAAATGTAAAACCAGTTTTATATATGTGATTATATATATAAGACCAAACACCACAATGCAATGACAATAAACGAAAAGCTCTCAACTATTCAGACAAAGTTTAAATCGAAGAAAAGTAGATTTAACTCATTCGGCAAGTACAACTTCAGATCAGCCGAAGACATTTTAGAAGCAACAAAACCCTATTTATTAGAACTAGGAGTATCGGTTACGATTAACGAAACATTAATCAATAACCAACCAATGCCTATACTAGAAAGTAAAGCTACGATTTCAGATGGTGAAAACCACGTTTCAGCTACAGCTCTAGTCGGTGTTGACTTATTACAAAAAGGTATGCAGACTCCTCAACAGTTTGGCTCTGCATCTTCTTACGGTAAGAAGTACTCTCTAGGTAATTTATTTCTAATAGATGACACTCAAGATAGCGACGCGAGTAACGATCACTCTAAGACGCCTATGAATTCTACGCAGCTAATCAAGGCAAAAGAATTCATTAAGTCAGGAGGTAAGTTAGAAGCTATCAAAGCTAAATATGTTCTAACCAAGGAGGTGGAACAGGAATTAACAACACTCTAAATGAACACTAAAGAAATTTTAAAAAAGCTAGAACAAGATGAGCATTACTACGGTAAGTTTGGAAAACAATATCTAAGCAACTCAGATATATCTACTTTATTAAAAAATCCTTTAGCGCTACACACACCTCAAAAGTCTATTCCGGCTTTTTTAGTTGGCGGTTATTTTCACACCGCTATACTAGAGCCGGATAAGCTTAAAAACTTTAAAATAGTAGAGTCAAGCACGAGGAATACTAAGGCGTATAAAGAGATCTCTGGCGGAGAATTATGTTTACTACAGCAAGAAGTAGATCAAATTGAGTTAATGGTTGACAAGATGATGTCTAATACCGTATGCAAAGATCTAATCAGAGGCAAGAACGTAGAATACGAAATTCCAGCTATAAAAGAGATTGAAGGGCAAATGTGGAAAGGTAAAGCCGATATAGTTAATCACGACGAAAGATTAATTATAGACTTAAAAACTACTAATGATATTGCTAAGTTTAGATATTCAGCATCAAAGTATAATTACGACAGTCAAGCTTACATCTACAATCAGTTATTCGGATACGAAATGCTATTCATGGTAATTGATAAAAACACCCATCAAATTAAAATTTGTGATTGTTCGAGTAGTTTTTATTCAAGAGGACAAGACAAAGTTCAGCAAGCAGTTGCTCAGTACGATCTATTCTTTAATACTAAAGACTTTGATCCACACCAATACTTTAAAACCGAGACGTTGTAATTACAAACTAAATACGACTAAGTATGGATAATAACTATGTAACCAATTAAAACCAATTAAAATGCCAAGAACAAGAAAAAGAGTATGTACCGTAACAGGTATCAAAACCAATGAAACAAACTTTTACACAAACCAAACACACGTAAAAGCAGTAGATAATCTACGTAGAAACACTGGAGCTAATAAAGACCAGTTAACAAGAATGTTTAACCAATTAAACACTTACTAAAAATGGCAAGTATTATTAAAACAAGTATCAATTTAGATCAAATTGATAAAAGTAAAATCTATGTAGGTAAGAAAGGTAAATACTTACCTGTTACTATTACTTTAAACGATGAGCTTGATAACTTCGGCAACAATGGCCCTATTATTATAGAGCAAACTAAAGAAGAGCGTGAGGCTAAATCACCTAAAACTTATTTAGGTAACGTTAAAGTTGTTTGGACTAATGGTAGCAACGTAGCCGTACCACCAAGAGATGACGCTCAAGGCAATGGAGGCTTTCAAGCAGCTGGACAGCCTAAGAAAGTCGAAGATGACTTACCGTTCTAATGGAAGATTATGTAACAGCACGTAAAAACAAGAATGGTGAAATAACTTTAATAGAAGATTAAATGCAAACAAGTGAGATCAATGGATTCTTGATTGATGATTTCAATCAATATGGTCTAGCTGAAGGTAAACCACAGGGGATTTGTCCTCTGTGTTCTTCTGATAGACAACCTAAGAATCAGAAAGCACAATGTGCTTCTTATGATTGGGAACGTGGTCTCGGTACTTGCCATAATTGTAACAACAGCTTTCAACTGCATACTTATGAGCGTAAAGGCGCATCTGAAAAAATCTATATAAGACCAGATGTTCCAATTACCAAACAAGAAGTAAGCACAAAAGTTGAAGAGTGGTTTGCTACAAGAGGTATTACTCAAAAAACCCTCAAAGATCTAAAGATCGGCGAGGGTCCAGAGTATATGCCACAAACCGGTAAAACCGAGAATGTTATAAAGTTCAATTATTTTATTGGCGATCAACTTATCAATGTTAAGTATCGTGATGGAAGAAAGAACTTTAAATTATATAAGGGCGCTGAGAAAGTGTTCTACAATATAAACAGTATAATTGGTTATGATCAATGTGTTATAGTAGAAGGCGAAATGGATGTATTAGCATTACACGAAGCCGGAATACCAAACTCAATATCAGTACCTAATGGAGCTACATTAAATAGTAACAATTTAGATTACCTAGATACTTGTATTGATTACTTCGAAGACAAAGAAAGAATCATATTAGCTGTTGATGCTGATGAAGCTGGTCAAGCTTTGCAGCAAGAGTTGATACGCAGACTAGGCGCTGAGGTTTGTTTCTTAGCTTCATTTGATGACTGTAAAGATGCAAACGAATACTTAACTAAACATGGAAAAGAAAAACTGGCAGAGTGTATTACCGGAGCAAGACCTGTACCGCTTGAAAACGTTACGACGTTTAAAGACATCGAAGGTGAAATTACGGACTTTGTTCGTAATGGTTTTAAACCAGGATTTCAAGTTGGTTTACAGAATTTTGACGACATCTTTTCAACTTACACTGGTCAATTTATTACTGTCACTGGTATTCCTAGTAGCGGTAAATCGGATTTTGTCGATCAAATGGTTGTCGGATACAACCAAAACTATGGTTGGAAAACGGCATTTGCTTCACCTGAAAATGCACCGACTTATTTGCACGCACATAAAATAATGCGTAAAGTTTGGCAAGGTATGCCAAGTGCTGCGGATATTCATAGTGACAAGTGGAATCAGATTGCTGATCACGTTAATGAAAACTTCTATCATATAGATATGGAACGTTATACTTTAGAATCAGTGCTACGTAAAGGCGCTGAGTTAGTTAAACGTAAAGGCATTAAGTGTTTAGTTATTGATCCATTTAATAAAGTCAGAGACGTTGACTGTAAGACTGAAGATGTAAACAGATACACTATGGAATATCTTAGTAAGATAGAAATATTTGCTAAGAAATTTGATGTATTAGTGTTTATAGTTGCTCACCCTACTAAAATGTATAAAGATGGTAATGGTAAAATTGAAGAACCGACTATGTACAACATTAAAGGTGGTGGTGAATGGTATGATGCTAGTTATCATGGTATACTTGTACATCGTGACTATGAAAATAGGACAGTTAAAGCAAAGGTTCTTAAAGTCAAATTCCAAAACTTAGGTGAAAACGGTGCTGAAGCTCATTTTAAATGGGAACCTAAATCAGGTTGTTTCATACCTCACGAACCGGTAGATATGTCTAACGAAGCAATGCCTTGGGAATAAATGAGTGTAGGATCTAAGAGAGCTAAAGAACAAGCTAAACGAAGACTACCAGACAACTATATGCAATCAGCTGAAGAAGAGCAAGCTTATTTATATTGTGTTAAAAACAAAATAATAATAAGTCCAGTAGCTGTTAAAGATACAATAGGATCTTGGGCAATAGGAATAAGTGTTCCTGGCAATCACAAGGTAGTTCACAACTCCCCAGAAATATGCGACAAGCATAGTATAATGGAGGTAATGTATAGATATTGTTTATATTACTATAACAAAAGAAAATAATGATAACAAAATTTAAAAATGCGAGAGAAGCTTTTGTTTATTTTTACAATGAGATTAATTCCAATGGTGTTGTTTTTGGAGATACTAAAGCTTTGTTTAACGTAGGATTTACTTTAGAACATCCACAACAAAAGAACATTAATGTTTTAAATCCAAACAGAAACTTTAACTTGCAATACGCAGAGGCTGAGTGGCAATGGTATTTATCTGGAGATCCTAGCATAGATAAGCTAGGCGAGATAAACGGTAGTATTCCTCCTATATGGGAAAGAATGGCCGACTCTGAAAGAAAAGTAAGATCTAACTATGGTTGGCAATGGGAACGTAATCATCAACTAGACAAAGTTGTTGCTATGTTAAAAAGTAATCCTGAAACGCGTCAGGCAGTAATATCTATTTACGATGGAAAAGAAATATCAACTTATCGCAAAGACACTCCTTGCACTTATGCTGTTCAGTTCACTATACTTGATAGCAAACTACACATGGCAGTACTTATGCGCAGTAACGATCTCTGGTTTGGTTTTTGTAACGATCAATATTGTTTTGCATCGCTTCAAGAACTAGTTGCAAGTAGATTATCTATAGAGCTAGGAACCTATTATCACTTCGCTCATAACCTTCATTTGTATAACAATAAATTAAAATAAAATTATGTATTATTTGTACCACATACCAGGTAAAAAGATAGGCGTAACGAGTAATCTTAATAACAGAGTAACGCTTATCCAAGGATATAAAGCAGACGAATACGAAGTTCTTGATTCTAGTGATGATATAGATTATATATCAGACAAGGAGATAGAACTTCAAAAGTCTTATGGCTACAAAGTTGATAGGCAAAAGTACAATCAATTAATTAAAAAATCTAATCGAATGAAAATAAATGCTACAGAGCAAACGTCTACGTTTCCTTGTCCAGTAAACAAACTAAAAGGTAATTTAATGGACAACATAGGAACACAATGGGAAACTTCTCACGGCTCTTTTGAGATAACCACTGAATCTATAAACTGGATCATGGCTAACGTCAAATCATCAATGTATAACGATCAAAGATCTTACGTGTATAATAAAGCTTTTTCTTATGCTTTTGACGAAACAACTGAGACAGCGCCTGTGATTGAGCAGTTTCAACTAATAAGAGAGTGGGCTGAGAATAGAGGTTTATATTCTAAAGGCGATGCTAAAACACAGTATATTAAACTTCAGGAAGAAGCTGGTGAACTAGCTCAAGCAATACTTAAAGATGATCAACCAGAAGTTATAGACGCTATAGGTGATATGGTTGTTGTCTTAACTAACCTAGCTCACTTAAGAGGCGTTAGTATTGAGCACTGTATTGAATCAGCTTACAATGTTATTAATAAAAGAAAAGGCTCTATGGTTAATGGAACTTTTGTTAAAGAGACTTTATAATGAAGATAGAAACTAAAGATGAAATAGTATTAGCTGTACTCCATAAGATGGATAATCGCAGTTTAGTAGGTCAAAAAAAGTACGGAGCTACAATGATGCAAGAAATAGTTGGCCAAGAAAAAGATCTTAATAGATTTCTAATCGATGTACAAGAAGAACTTATGGATGCGTTACTTTATATTGAAGCGGCTAAGCGATGTTTGGCTGATGAAGTTGAAGAGACTATGTTGAATCGTATTAATGTAGAGTATGACAAAGTGTCACCTTGCTCTGCTCATGCTTTCGAAGAGGATGATGAACGTATGAAAGTAATTGCTCAAAACGGAAACACAGGAGAACATTATGAAAAAACCATTTAAACGTAAAAAAGGTCCAGTACAGTCTAAAAAAGTAACATACGATGGTATAAACTTTGCTTCTGGTCTTGAACGTTATATGTATATGGCTCTTAGAAAAGCTAAAATCAAATCAAAGTACGAGGGAGAAACCTTCGTACTTTTAAATGGTTTTCACTTTGACAACGAGTGTTACGAGCGTCAGGCTAATGGTAAGGGTGATTATGTTAACAGAGGTAGTAAAAGAATACTACCTATAAAGTACACGCCAGATTTTATTGGCCAAGACTTTATAATAGAAACAAAGGGTAGAGCTAATGAATCTTTTCCAATGAGATGGAAATTATTTAAACAATTGGTTACTAATCAATTTCCTAGCTATACATTATATAAACCACAAAACCAAAAAGAATGCGACAGAACAGTAGAGCTGATCCTAGAAAAGCAAAGAAACTAGCTAGGCAGAAATATGCTGAGCGTCAAATAGATAGATGGGTTAAATGGAGTATAGAGAATAAAGGCTATGTATTTTATAGAGATCTTGTAGAGAAACAAAATGAATTTAATATAGTTTGTTATGAATAGAAATTGGGAAATAACAATGGGATTCTACCCAGGCTTACTAATAGGGGTTAGAACCTACGAAGAAAAAGAGTTTAATGAACATGTATTATATCTACCATTTTGTGTAGATATTGCTTTAAAAATTGATAAATAAATGGGATTATTTGATGAAAGAGTAGCTTACAAACCTTTTGAATATCCTGAGTATTATACCGAAGGATGGTTAAAGCAGGCTCAAGCATTTTGGTTGCACACAGAGATACCAATGTCTGGCGATCTTAAAGATTGGAACGAAAAACTAACTGACAAAGAGAAAAACTTAGTAGGTAATATATTACTAGGCTTTGCTCAAACTGAATGTGCTGTGTCTGATTACTGGACACAAAACGTAGTCGGTTGGTTTCCAAAGCACGAGATACAGCAAATGGCAATGATGTTCGGTAGTCAAGAAACTATACACGCTGTTGCTTATAGTTATTTAAACGAAACATTAGGACTTGAAGATTATGAAGCGTTTTTGCATGAACCAACGGCAATGGAGAGATTTGATAATCTTGTTGCTACTACTGACAATGATCCCAGGAGCATCGGTAGGAGTCTTGCTGTTTTCTCAGCGTTCGCAGAAGGTGTATCGCTATATAGTGCTTTTGCTGTACTTTACAGCTTTCAGTTACGTAATCTTTTAAAAGGTGTTGGCCAACAGATGAAATGGTCAGTAAGAGACGAATCACTTCACAGTAATATGGGATGTAGATTATTCAGACAAATGTGTGAAGAAGACAAAACTCTTTTAGATGCTTGTAGAGAAGATATTGTAGTTGCAGCAGCCACAATGCTTACAGCTGAAGAAAACTATATCGACAAGATGTTTGAGATGGGTGATGTAGAAGGCATTAAAGCTTATGACTTAAAACAATTTATTAGAAAAAGATTAAATGAAAAACTTGCAGAACTCGGATACTTCGACCTCGGGCAGTACTTTGCATACGACGCAGACGCAGAGTCAAACCTTAACTGGTTCAAACACCTCACCGGTGGCGTCACTCATACTGATTTCTTTGCTGTTAGGCCTACTGATTATTCTAAGGCGGGAGAAGGAGAGGATTTTGAAGATATGTGGGATTCCTGGTAATGATATACATTAAAGATAACTTTTTAGATAAAGAATTGTTTGAATTTGTTAATAAAGATTTAAAACAGTTTAAAGAAGTTCAAACACCTGGAAAAAAATTCTGGGTGATTGAGCCTTCTGAAGCTTTCATAGATTACATTACACGGCGTCTAAGTATTATAGAATCAACTAGGGTGGAAAATGTTTTAGCGTTCTTTAGAGAAGCTAAAAAAGGCCAAGACAATGACTGGAGGATACATAATGACTCTGTAATAGAAGGAACTCAACCGGATAGAGCTATTGTATTTTATATGTCAGAAAACAAAACTAAAGAACTAAACGGTACTGCATTTTGGAAACATAAAAAATATGGAGATTCATTTAAAGATTCTTTTAATTTAGAAGAATTTAACAGGTTAATAAAAGAAGAATCAAATGATTTAGATAAATGGGAATTAAGTTCTGTTGTAGGACACAAAAAGAATAGATTATTATCTTATCCATGTGATTATTTCCATAGTAAATATCCTAAAGAGTTCGAAGAAAGTAGAGTAGTTTTTGTAATGTTTTATAAAACAAGTAGTTATGAGTAGTAATTTTTTTAAAAAACTAGTAAAAGACAGAAGACTAACAGTCAACGAAAGGCTATCAGGTCGACTAGGATACATGGGCACAGCGTTCATAATGATAGGGCCTTATATATTGAGTTATGGCGATTTAGGAGCTGTAAGTTATATAATTGGAGGTATACTATGTACCCCACAAGTAATAGTAGCTAAACAATGGAACTTAGTTGCTGTAAACGTAAACGTTATAATAGGATATTTAATATATTTATTGTGATTAAAAAGTATATTATTAAATGTAGTGCTTGTGAGGAAATGTTTTCTAATGGTTTTGATTACAGAATGCACTGGGATGAATTACATTTAGATTATGCTATGAAACAAGTTAAAATAAAAAATGATGAGCATACAGATTGAAGAGTACGTAAGACAAACTTACAAACAAAGATTTAAAGATAAACCTGTTTTAATTACAGAAAAAGATGCATGCTTTATGGTTACACATCACGAGGATGCTAGTCCAATTATATTAAGTAAAACTCACTGGAGAACATATTAAGATGAAAGAAAATATATTAATAGAAATGAGAAATAAGATTGATGCTTTAACTAGAGTAATGCAGCAGGTTATTTACGATGTAAACGAAACTAAAGATTTATCTAGAGGAACTTTAGAGGTTTTAAAGAAGATTCCAGGCTATAAGAAAGCTGTTGACGAACTTAAAACAGAAATAGAAAAAGTGCAAGAGATTAAAAAAACAGCAGAAGTTAAACAAGAGAAAAAACTAGATTTAAATGTGGAATAATGAGTGGATCAAAGGAACAGATTACCCAGAGTGGGGAGAAACAGAAGTTTACAAGAAGACTATATCCGGGGGATATTTACTTAACGGAGAGACCCCTAGAGACGCCTACAACAGAGTATGCACAACGGTGGCTAGACGATTGGATAGACCAGAGCTTGCAGAAACCTTTTTCAAGTACATCTGGAAAGGATGGTTATGTCTCGCTAGTCCGGTCTTATCAAACACTGGGACGGATCGCGGATTACCTATTAGTTGTTTTGGCATTGACGTTGCTGATAGTATTAATGACATAGGTAAAAAGAACTTAGAGATGATGCTACTTGCTAAACATGGCGGTGGAGTTGGTATCGGTATAAATCAAATCAGACCCGCTGGTGCTAAAATAACAGGTAATGGAACAAGTGATGGAGTGGTGCCGTTTTGCAAAATCTACGATTCAACAATACTCGCCACTAATCAAGGATCTGTCCGCCGCGGAGCTGCATCAGTTAACATTAATATTGATCACTCCGACTTTGAAGAATGGCTGGAGATCAGAGAGCCTAAAGGAGACGTCAATAGACAATCACTCAATTTACACCAGTGTGTTGTGGTCGGTGACAAGTTTATGCGAAGACTTGAGCAAGGAGATCAAGAAGCTAGACGTAAATGGGGAAGATTACTTCAAAAACGTAAAGCAACTGGAGAGCCTTATATACTCTTTAAAGGAAATACAAATAAAAATAACCCACAAGCATACAAGCAGAACGGCTTAAAAGTTCATATGACAAACATTTGTAGCGAGATTACGTTGCACACAGATGAAAGTCATAGCTTTGTGTGTTGCTTGTCTAGTTTAAACTTAGCTAAATATGAAGAATGGAAAGACACTAACCTTATATATGACGCCACGTTCTTTCTTGATGGAGTTATGGAGGAGTTTATTCAAAGAGCCAAAGGTCTCGCTGGATTCGAAAACGCAGTACGATCTGCACAAAAAGGGAGAGCACTGGGCTTGGGAGTTCTTGGATGGCACACGTACCTACAAGAGAAAGGAATTCCTTTCGAAGGTTTATTATCTCAATTTGAAACTAGGAAGATCTTTTCGCAGATCAAGATTGAAAGCGAAAGAGCATCAATGGATCTTGCTGAGACTTATGGAGAACCTTTATGGTGCGTTGGCACTGGCATGCGGAATACTCATCTTCGCGCTGTTGCTCCTACTGTTAGCAATAGTAAGCTTAGTGGTAATGTTTCTCCGGGGATTGAGCCTTGGGCTGCTAATGTTTTTACCGAGCAGTCAGCAAAAGGAACGTTTATACGTAAAAATCCTACATTGGAGTCTTTATTAGAAGACGTAGGATTAAATAATGAAGAAATTTGGGACAAAATACTTGAAGATGGAGGATCTGTACAGGGAATTGAAAGGTTGGACGATATACTTATCGGTGATCATGAAATACCAGCTAAAGAAGTTTTTAGAACTTTTAAAGAAATTAATCAATTAGAATTAGTTAATCAAGCTGGAATCAGACAGCAATATGTAGATCAATCAGTTAGTCTTAATTTAGCTTTTCCTTCTGAAGCAACACCAAAATGGCTTAATAAAGTTCATATGGATGCTTGGAAGAAAGGCGTAAAAACACTTTACTATGTCAGAACCGAAAGCGTCTTACGTGGTGATATTGCTGCAAATGCTATGGATCCTTCTTGTTTATCTTGTGATGGTTAATTATTAAAATCAAAAAAAGGGCTCTCGTTATGAGAGCCCTTCTTGGTTACAGGAATTTTGGGTATGGCGCCCATTTTGTCTATTCCTATCCTTTACAAGTGCAATTGCCGTTACAGTCACACGTTTCATTATATTTCTTAAACATTAGAAAATACATCAATGAATTCCATTTACTTTTTAAATATTTCATATTTATTTTTTTACACAGTTATTTACCATTTTAACTTTACCGCCTTTAGTCTTTTTTCCGCTAGGAGATTTCTTTTTTCCTTTAGCAACATAGCCTTTCCAGCATTTGTTACCTTTCATTTTCTTCATTAAGGGTGATTCCATAATTCTAATTTAATAAGTCCACATTGTCATTTTAGGTGCTCCAGGGTAACCTATACCCACGTGCACAAAGTTTTTCTTTCTTGATACTCCTATTCTTAAAAAGCCAACCTTTAAAGCTGCTTTCACTAATCTTAAAGTTGCTTCTCCGCCAATACATTTTATATCTACTGCTGCTCCATAAGAATGCTCACCAGGTTTATCTTTAGCAGCTTCTATAGGATGCTCTGGAGACCTGTAAGATGACGTTAAAACAATAGGGAATCCATACTCAGCTCTCAATGCATCTAGCATTCCTAGTAGCTTAGAATCCATTTTATCCATATTACCTTTAAAGTCGTCTTGATCATTGAAATACTTTAATTTCATTTCTTTTTCTCTATTAAATTATCTATAAAGCTAGCTCCAAGAATACTAATCTTGTCTATCATATTTTCTTGTAACGTAATAACCATACCTTCTAGTTCGTCTTTCTGTTTGATTAGATGACTGTTAGCAGTCTCAAGTGATTCTACTTTTTTAGTTAAATTAGCAACTTCATCTGGATTTCTGCCTATTATAGTATATATTACAACTGATAAACTACCGACCACCATTCCCGTCACTGTCACAAAAATGTCTTTGTTGACTGGAGGAATCTCGTTAAAACTTAAAAATAAAAGTAAAAATATAATTAGAATAAAAATACCAGCCGCGCCGGAGTAATGTCTTAAATCATTTTTTGCTTTCTCTGTCATTTAGTTTCTTTTTTTACGTGTTCGTTGTGTTCTATTTGTTCTTGTTCTACTTCTACCTCTTTTTTTGGTTTTAGTTTTTTTGTTCTTTTCAATACCAAGTTCCCATGCTGACCACCCAAGTGCTAAAGCTATTCTTTTATAAAACTCAGTATCATCATTGCTAGAGTCAACTAAATTAGTTATTTTTTTAACAGCTCTATCTAACGGTACGTTTGATGCTGCTGATATTACATTTGCAGAGGCTAAGTATGCTGGATTATCTATTGACCAACCTTTTGTTCTCATCTCTTCTTGATTCCAAGAAAAAGATCTACCTGCTGATTGTAGTTTACCAACCTTAGATGATACGGGCGGAGAT
>OJFC01000060.1_pt1 | contig 18911 bp, 21 predicted proteins | sample 1594021 | NCBI WGS metagenome assembly OJFC01 (sample SAMN05416739, study PRJEB24817) | seawater metagenome | isolation source: Sea water | place: Canada:Atlantic | collected 2013-07 | reverse complement strand
GGTTGAGCGGTGCCCGCGTCCTATACTTGATTCCAACCCGTAGTGAAAAATATAATTAAAGGCCGAAATGTGGACATTTTTTGACATTTTTTTCCAATTTTTGAAAAGGCCTCTTGAGCAATTTCTGTGTATTTGTTATGTGAAATTCCACTGGGTCTTGCATAAGGTATAAATAGAACCTCTTCTGTTTCAGAAAAGAGTTGAGCTATTTCAGGGAACAAATAAGATAAATAGGTTCCTCCATGAATAGTTGAAGTGCTTGCCACAATTAAATTTTTCATAAATAAGAATTAAAACGTAAATTTAATAAACGATAACATAACCTTTAAGAGTTTTATAAGAAATGATTTTTTAACTTTGAACAATGAGCAAACAACTACTTTTTTTTTTATTCCTTTTGGTATTTAATATAGCAAGTAGTCAACAAATAAATTTACACGGTAAGGTCATAAATGATTTTGATGTTGAAGGAATCCATATATTAAATAAAACATCTAGATATAATACCGTTACTAATGAATTTGGAGAATTCGTTATTAGAATACAAGTTCTAGATACCATTATATTTTCTTCTGTAAAATATCAGATTAAAGAATTGATAATTACAGAAGATATTTACCATAAAAAAATAATCAATATTAACTTAAACGAACTAGTTAATGAATTAGATGAGGTGTTTATCGGAAATACACTAACAGGGGATCTTTCTACAGATTTAAAAAATATAAAAGTAGAAGAAACGTTTAATTTTGATGATGTAGGAATACCTGGTTTTAAAGGAGAACCCGAAGAAAAAATAGTACCTCTAGCAGCTGCGGCATTTCCTTTAAGTGTTAATATAGAGGCATTATACAAACATATTGGGGGTTACTATAAAAAATTAAAAATTCAACGAAAGTGGACTAAGGAAAATTTAACAGTTGTAGAAATTATAGATTATTATGGGTTTAAGTTTTTTGAGGATGCTTACCGTATTCCAAATAATAAATTATATGATTTTTTGTTATTTTGTATTGAAACCACCACATTAAATTCAGATTACAATAGACAAAATTTTGCAGGAGTTCTGCAAATATTTAATGAAAAATCCAAGATATATGTTCCAAGAATAAAAATAATAAAAAAATAATAGTGTAACTATTTTTTATATAAACAGTCTTATGAATATGAAATTTTTTAAAACTACTCTTGTACTGATTTTATTTCCAATATTAATAAGCTCTATATCTCATAAGTTTTATGTGAGTACGACGAATGTAGAATATGTGCCAGAAATGCAAACAATTCAAATTATTTCAAAAATATTTGTTGAAGACTTAGAACAAGTGCTTCAAGAAAGGTATAGCTCTTTAGTAGTTTTAAATCCTAAAAAGGAAACAGAGGCTGATATTAATTATTTAAAAAAATACGTTAGTCAAAAACTTAAAATCAGCATAAATAATAAACCTGTTGAGCTTATCTATATTGGAAAAGAATATGATATTGACATGGTGAATATGTATTTTGAAATTGAAAATATTTCAGAACTTACCTCTATTGAAATTAAAAATAAAATTCTTTTTGATATGTTTCCAGAACAACAAAATATTATTCATATAATCACACCAGATGCTAACAGAAACATGATTTTAGATAAAAACCATCCCGATGGACTGTTAAAATTTAATTAAACAAGCCTCAAAATATCCCTAAGAAAACTATATTTATACCCTTAAGTAAAAAAATTTATTATTCAAATATGCAATCATTTAAAATTTTAACTTTAGTTGTTTTATTCCTAGTTACTGGATTTAGTTACTCCCAAGAAGAAGATCAAAAGGAAGAACGTGTTCCAGGGCACTATAATAACAATCCTTTTAAACAATTATATGAGGAGTTTTCAACTCCTAACCAATACAGATCTGCAAGTGGAGCCCCAGGGCCAGCTTATTATCAGCAACAAGCAGATTATGTTATGGATATAGAACTTGATGATAAAAACAAGAAACTTACGGGTTATGAAACGATTACTTATACCAATAACTCTCCAGATGTTTTGAACTATATATGGGTTCAGTTAGATCAAAATATGCGTGCTAAAGACTCTAAAACTCCTTTAATTGAATCTAGTGGTGTAGCTCCAGCAGATATGGCTGGAAACTTTGTAAATCGATATATGGGAGAAGGATTTGATGGTGGATTTAACATAGAATCTGTTAAGGATAATAGTGGAAATGATTTAGACTATATGATAAATCGCACGATGATGCGTATTGAATTACCAAAAAGTATGAGTAAAGGAGATAAATTTGTTTTCTCTATTCGTTGGTGGTATAACATTAATAATCATGTAAATGGTCGAGGTCGTAGTGGTTATGAAGAATTTGAAGATGGAAATCGCGCATATGTAATTGCTCAGTTTTTTCCAAGAATGGCAGTATATAGTGATGTTGAAGGTTGGCAAAATAGTCAGTTTTGGGGAAGAGATGAATTTGCTTTAGTATTTGGAGATTATGAAGTAAATATCACAGTACCTGCAGATCATATTTTAGATGGAACTGGAGTACTTCAAAACAGAAAAGAAGTTTTTAGTAAAGAAATGATGAACCGTTATGATAAGGCTAAAAAGTCGTATGATGAGCCAGTAATAATTGTAACTCAAGATGAAGCAGATGAAGCTTCAACAAGTTTTGATGCGAATAAAAAAACTTGGAAATTCAAAGCAAAAAATGTTCGGGACTATGCATTTGCAAGTTCAAGAAGATTTATATGGGATATGATGGCAGTTAAAGTTGGAGAAAGAGAAGTGATGGCAGTTTCAATGTATCCTAAAGAAGGAAATCCTTTATGGGAAGATTGGTCAACTAAATTAGTTGCTAGTACTTTAGAAACATATTCAAGAATGACATTTGATTACCCCTATCCTAAAGCAATTTCAGTACACGCTAAAAATCAAGGAATGGAATATCCAATGATATGTTGGAATTATGGCCGTCCAGAAAAAGACGGAACCTATAGCGAACGTGTAAAATATGGTATGTTTGGAGTTATAATTCATGAAGTAGGACATAATTATTTTCCAATGATTATAAATAGTGATGAGCGTCAGTGGACATGGATGGATGAAGGAATTAATACTTTTGTGCAATATATAGCAGAACAAGATTTTGGCGAAAAATACCCTGATGCAATAGCTCCTAATAAAAAATATCCATCAAGAAGAGGGCCTGCAAAAAATATTGTAAGTTATATGTCCGGAGATCAAAATTCGATTGCTCCAATTATGACAAAAGGATTAAATACTTATAATTTTGGCGCGAATGGTTATTCTAAACCAGCAACGGGATTAAATATATTAAGAGAAACCGTAATGGGTAGAGAATTATTTGATTATTCATTTAAAACATATGCCCAAAGATGGATGTTTAAACATCCATCACCTGAAGATTTTTTTCGTACTATGGAAGATGCTTCAGCAATGGATTTAGATTGGTTTTGGAGAGGATGGTTTTATACTACTAATGTGGTAGATATTGGAGTAGGAGAGGTTAAGAAATTCTATGTTACTTCAAAAATGAATAAAGAAGTTAAAGAAATGATGACCGCTAGAGGAATGAATGAAAGTGACCTTCCTCCATTGGTTTATTTAGTAGAAGAGGGTAGTGATGATTTTGAAGAGAGTATGCGTACTTCTACTTTAGACGATGTTTCTACATTGCAAGAATACATCATGGATAATTTAAGCCCTGAAGAAATAGCAAAACTAAAAAAGCCTACATTTTTCTATGAAGTAACTTTTGAGAAGCCAGGTAGATTGCCAATGCCAATCATTGCTGAATACACTTATAGTGATGGAACTACTGAAAGAGTTACCTACCCTGTACAAATATGGAAAACAAGTGATCAATCTGTTGGGAAAGTAATTGCTTCCGATAAAGAGATTACTAAAATTGTAGTAGATCCAGATGAAGAAACAGCAGATGTAGATACTTCAAATAATACCTGGCCTAAACGTAAAAAATTACGTAAATTTGATTCTTTTAAAGAAAAGAAAGTAAAAGGATAGTGTGAAACTTAGTTGACGTAAATTAAATTAAAAGCTACTAATTAAATATTAATTAGTAGCTTTTAATTTGAAGACACTTAATTTCTTATAGTTGGTATATTATTAGTAGAGAGAATCTAATGATTTATCAGCCCAATTGATTATAGCTTCTCTATCTTCTTTATATAATTTTGCTTTAGGATGTAATAAAGTATATTTTTTTAAAGGCATTTCTTCACCAGATATCATAGTTGAAATATCATCTAATTTTTCTCCTTTTTCTTCTTTATTTAACCCATTCCAATTAGAAAAATTTAACTCCTTTCTCCCTTCATTAACATGTTTGTAAACAAACCAATTTATTGGGGCAAAATTACTATACCAAGGCAATGTTGTTTGATTAGAGTGACAATCGTAACAAGTAGTTTTTAATATTAAAGCTATATTTTTAGGTAATGCAGTACTTGCTATTAAATCATTAGGATTGTCAACTATTATTTCGGGTTTATTTGCAGGGAGAAATTGTATTGCAACAAATAGTAACTTGATTGCAATTATATAAATTATTATTATTTTTTTTTTCCTAAAATTAAAAATTTTCATTACTCCTTGTTTAAAATTAATTTTTGCTTATTAGCCCAATCTATTAAAACTTTAGATTCTTCAGCAGTTAATTTTTTATCAGGATATTTTGCTAATAATTTTTTTGGTGGCATTTTATTTTCACCTAAAGTTTTTACCATTTTTCCAAATTTACTTATCATTTTTCCATTTGAATAACTCCCGTCAGCAATTTTATCAAAGTTAAGTTTGGTTTTACTTTTACCAGGTTTAGATTCATTGCTATGGCATCCCATGCATTTAGCGTCTAAAATGGGTTTTACATTTTCAGGAATTTCTACTAAGTGAATAGAAGTTATGTCTTGGTAGCTTTCTATATTGTTTTTAGAAAAAGAAAATAGAACAATTGATAAAGTGAAAAAGATAATTGAGAGGCTAAACTTAGGTTTCATTATTTTTCAATTTAGATGATATACAAATATATAACTTTTATAATTATGCAATAATTGATTATTTTTTGATTGCTTTGCTTTTCTGATTTACAAAATCCTTATATTTGTGATATGACTATATTTCCTTTATTTATAAGCGGAGCAGAGATATTCTTTATCGTTTTTATTGTGTTAATGGTTTTTGGTGCAGATAAAGTACCAGAAATCGCTAGGGGTTTGGGAAAAGGTATGCGTCAAATAAAAGACGCAACTAACGATATTAAAAGTGAAATTACTAAAAGTGCAAAAAAAGGAGGAGTTGATTTAGAATCACCTGAAAAATTAACGGATGATTTTAAGCGTAATTTAACTAACAACATATCTTCTGAAGTAAAAAACGTGAAGGATACTGTAGATGATATTACTGGGCCTATAAAGAGAAAATTTTAATCATTTTACTCTTGTTATTGTTAAACCATCACGAATAGGTAATAACACTGTTTCTAATTGAGGGTGGTTATTTACCATTTTATTATATTTCACAAGTGCTTTGGTATCTTTATCTCCTTTCATTATTGGCTCAATTACTTTACCTGTCCATAATACATTGTCACTTAATATAACGGATCCAGTTTTAAGTTTTGGCAGGATAATATCTAAATAATTAGGATAATTTTGTTTGTCTGCATCGATAAAAACTAAATCAAAAGATTCTTTTAAATTAGGTATTATAGCTAAAGCATTCCCAACATGTTGAATTATTTGATTGCCATAATTGGACTTGTCAAAATATTTTCGTTGTAAATCATATAATTCTTCATTAGTATCAATGGTGTGTAGTTGTCCTTTTGATTGCATCCCTTCTGCTAAACACAATGCAGAATATCCCGTGTAAGTGCCTATTTCTAATATATTTTTTGGATTGATCAGTTTAGAAATCATACTTAAAACCCTTCCTTGGAAATGCCCACTTAACATTCTAGGTGCTAAAACTTTTTGCCAAGTTTCGCGACTTAGTTCTTTTAATAACCCCGGTTCTTCTTGAGAATGAGAAACTACATAATGATCTAGCTTTTCTGGTATAAAATGCATTAAATTAACTCAATATTTTATTAATTAAATCTTGTTTCTTTTTTTTATTATCACCAAATAACCATTGCAGCACATTATGATCCCAAATAGCATCACATTCTTCTGAGGTTAATATTTTTTGTTCTTGTGCTAAGTCTAAAATTTTTCCTGGATATGAGGATTGATTTTTGCTTTCCATTTCACCTAAAGGATAAGGATCATCTAGGCCCATAACTATTTGCTTTGATGTTTGGTTTTTCACTATTAATTGTAAAGATCCTGTATCGTGAACTAAGGTGTCGAAGAATATATTTTTATGAGCAACAGATTTTCTTGGATGCACTTTACCTTCAAATAAATCAGGTCTTCCATCAAATCCTTGAATACGCCTTCCTAAATTCATTTGAGCCAATTGACCTCCATGAGCAAAACAAGTTCTCATATTTGGAAATTTATCAGCAAATCCATTTAACGTAAAAAAATGATAAGCATCTGCACATTGAGCTAACATCCATATTAAATGAAAACGCCAAGCAGTATTTTCTAATTTTATAAATTTTTCACCATCATAAGGATGGATTTCTAAAGCAAGATTGTATTTATTGGCCAATTCAAAAATAGGTTCATTTTCTTCATCAAAAATACACCGCCAAGTGCCTGTGGTATCCATATAATGGGTTGGTAAACAAAGTAAATTTAAGCCTAACTGCTCAACACATCTTTCTATTTCCCATAAGGCACCTCTTCCATATCCAGGATGCACTACAAACCCACAGGTAAATTTTGAGGGATGATCTTGTTGGACTTTAGCATTAAAATCATTTTGAAAACGAAGCGCTTGTTTCATTTCTTCTAATCGCAACCCATTTCCATAAAGTTGAGATAGATTTAAGACGACTGCATGGTCAATTTTAAATTTTTCCATCCATTCTAGCTTTTCATTTAAAAAGAAACTAGAGTCAGTTACAGGTCGTTTCCAATTTTTTTGAAGCATAAAATTACGATCCTTATCAACCCAAAATATCCCATTGTCTTTCATAAATTTAGGGATTTCTTCTGGATAAGGAAGAAGGTGTGAATGGCCGTTGATTCTTAATTTTCGTTTCATAAACTGCCGGACTAGATCCGGTATCTTTTAATGTTTGTTATACAAGTTTCCTATAAAATAGTAATTTATAAACTTTTAGTCCTTCCGCCATCAACAGGTAAGTTAATACCATTGATATACCCGGCTGCTTCACTTGCTAAAAATACGACTGCATATGCTATTTCTTCAGGTTGTGCAAATCTTTTAGCTGGAACAATACTTCTCATGATTTCACTCGCTTCTTCAGGAGATTTTCCAATCTTTTTTCCAACGTTTATCATAATTTGATCCAAACGTTCTGTGGCTGTAGCTCCAGGTAACACATTGTTAACTGTAATTCCAAATGGTCCGAGTTCAGAAGCTAAAGTTTTACTCCAATTTGCAACAGCTCCACGTATGGTATTACTAACTCCTAAACCTTCAATGGGTTGTTTTACTGAAGTGGATATTATATTAATAATTCTTCCATAGCCATTTTCTTTCATTCCAGAAACAACAGCTTGAACTAATAAATGGTTACAAAGTAAATGTTGCGAAAAAGTATCCGTAAATTCTGAAAGATCGGCATTAAAGATGGGTCCTCCTTTTGGTCCACCTGTGTTATTTAAAAGAATATGATAATTCCTAGAGATATTATTTGATAGCGTTTCTTTTAATGAATTTGGATCACTAAAATCAGCTACCATATAATTGTGGTTTTGACCTTGATTAGTTGGTAATTCAGATAGTACTTTCTTTAGTTTATCTTCATTACGAGCAATCAATGTTATGTTTACTCCAAGATCAGCTAATTCCATTGCAGATGCTTTACCAATTCCAGCTGTGCTGCCACAGATTAATGCATTTTTGTTTTTTAAATTAAGGTTCATATATTTATTTCAATAATTAATTATCATATTTAATACAGATGTTTTTAGATTCTGTAAAGAATTTTAAAGCTTCAAAGCCTCCTTCGCGACCTACACCACTGTTTTTAACTCCACCAAAAGGAGTTCTTAAATCTCTATTAAGCCAAGTATTTACCCAAACAATTCCAGATTCTATTTGTTTTGACATTCTCATGGTTCTATCTAAATTAGTAGTCCATAAGGTTGCCGAAAGCCCGTAATTAACACTATTTGCCATTTCTAAAACTTCTTCTTCAGTATCAAAAGGCATCACAGTTACTAAGGGGCCAAAAATTTCTTCTTGATTGACACGACAATTATTGTCTGTTATTTCTATAACTGTGGGTTCAAGATAATATCCATTTTCAGATCCATTTACCGTTATTTTATTGCCACCACATAATACTTTTCCTCCTTCTTCTTTAGCTAAATCAATATAGGACATTACTTTTTCAAGATGAGGTTTTGATACTAAAGCACCAATAGTAGTAGCAGGATCAAACGGATCACCTACTTTTAATTCTTTTACTTTGGAAACGAAATCAGCTCTAAATTTTAAATAGATTGATTTTTCTACAAAAATTCTACTTCCACATAAACAAATTTGTCCCTGATTTGCAAAAGATGATTTAACAGTAACTGAAAGCATTTTCTCATAATTGCAATCTGCAAAAATGATGTTTGGATTTTTACCACCTAATTCCAAAGATAATTTTTTAAACATAGGTGCTGCTGTTCTTGCAATTGATTCACCAGTTTTAGTTCCACCTGTAAATGAAATTGCTTTAATGTTTGGGTGTTCAACAATGGCTTGACCTGCAGAAGGACCAGTTCCGTGAATAATATTTAAAACTCCATTTGGTAATCCAGCTTGGGTACAAATTTTTCCTAATAAAAACGCGGTCATAGGCGTTACTTCACTTGGTTTTGCAACAACAGTATTTCCTGCGGCTAAGGCTGGAGCAATTTTCCAAGTAAATAAGTACAATGGTAAATTCCAAGGAGATATACATCCTACAACACCAATAGGTTGTCTTAAAGTAAAATTCATGGTATTTAATCCAACACTTTCATGTGCTTCACTAGCAAATTGCGTAATGGCATGTGCGAAAAACCTAAAATTACTGGATGCTCTTGGGATATCAACAGCTTTTGCCAAGCTTAATGGTTTTCCATTATCCAGTGATTCAGCTTCTGCAAGCATGTCTAAATTATCTTCAATAAGATTCGCTATTTTTAAAAGAATGGCACTACGTTCATCAATAGTCGTATTAGACCACGATGGGAATGCTATTTTGGCAGCTTGATATGCCTTGTCTACATCTATTGAAGAGGAAGATGCAATTTTTGAATATACCGCTCCTTTTGAAGGATTGTAATTATCTAACCAATCTTGTGTGAATGGTTCACAGTATGATCCGTCAATGTAGTTTAGTATTTTTTTCATAACCATAAATATTATAATGGCTTATATGCCATTACTTTAATTTCCACCACTAAATCTGGATGTGGTAATTGGTGAACAGCCACAGTTGTTCTTGTTGGTCCCGTTTCTTTATCAAAGAATTCTGCATAGGCTTTATTATAGCCTGCAAAATCATTCATGTTTACCAAAAAAGTAGATACGTCTACTATGTCTTTTAATGAAGCTCCAACTTTTTTTAGGTTATTATCAATATTGTTAAGCACTTCGCGTGTTTGAACTTCAATATTTAAATGTTTAGTTCCCATTTCATCAATGATATCAACACCTGCTATGGTGTTGTCGGGTCTACGTGAACTAGTTCCTGATACCCATATAAAATCACCTGCTCTTTTAACATGTGGATAGGCTCCTCTTGGAGTAACTTTTTCTTCTAAGTCTTTATTTTTCATAGGTTATAATTTTTTTGCTACATCATCATCGTGTAAAATATCTTTTGTTTTATTTAATACCAAGGTAAGTTTTTCTTCTAAATTCATAGAATCCGTTAATTTAGCATCATCTAATAAGTTTAAAATTGCTTTGTCTTGTGCTCTCCCTATTTTCATAGCATCAGAATAAGGAATGTCTGCATTAAAAGTTACTAAGGAATATTTCGAATTGTATTTACCTGGATAATGATCTTCAAAAGCTACTTCTAATTTTCTTTTTTTCTGAAATAAAGGGTTTGCGGTATGCTCTTTCATTTCATAAAAATTATCAATAGCAAGATCTGCAATGGCATCGGCATCTACTTTTCTTTCTTTTTGAAATTCAGAAAAAGTTGTTTTCCAATCTCCTTCGTACTTTTCGATATATGTATCTAAAACGATAACATCCTCAAAAGAAGCATTCATTCCTTGACCATAAAAAGGGACAATGGCGTGAGCAGAATCTCCAATAATTAATGTTTTTCCATACGCATTCCATGGGTAGCATTTTACAGTACCTAAGCGACCTGTCGGATTTTTAAAAAACTCTTCTGTTAGATTAGGCATCAATTCTTTTGCATCAGGGTATTCTCTTTCAAAATAGTTAGAAACTTTTTCTGGAGAATTTAAGTTGTCAAAATTATCTTTTCCAGTTTCATGTGCTAAAAATAGAGTCACTGTAAAACTCCCATCAAGGTTAGGTAATGATATCAACATGTTTTCACCTCTAGGCCATATGTGTAGTGCATTTTGTTCCGATTTAAAGTTGCCGTTTTCTGCAGCTGGTATTGTTAATTCTTTATAGCTATGACTCAACCAATCAATTGAAAAACTTAATCTAAGATCTTTATTGTTGAACATATTGTTTCTCACTACTGAACCTGCTCCATCAGTACCGAAAATAAGATCAGCATTGTAGGTAACCTTTTCTTTGGTATTATAATCCTCAAAAATAGCCACAGTGTCTTTAAAGTTTAAAGATTCACAACTTTTATTAAAATGTAGGTTTACATTTGGTAATTTTTCTGCAGCATCAAGTAATAACATATTTAAGCTAGGACGCGATATAGAATTGATGTATTTATCCTCTTTACCGCTATAGAGGCTCATAAACTTATTGCCACTAGCATCATGAATCATCCTCCCTATCATAGGTAGGCATAGTTTTTTTATTTCATCTTGAAGTCCAACCATTTTCATCGCTTTCATTCCACGATCTGAAAGAGATAAATTTATAGAGCGTCCAGCATCTTGGCCTACTGTTCTTAAATCTGGGCGTTTTTCGACCAAGGTAACATCATAGCCTCTTTGTCCTAAACGCAATGCAAGTAAGCTGCCACATAATCCTGCTCCAATAATTAATACGCGTTCTTTTTTCTTTTTCATGGGTATATATTTATAGTATTTTAATAGTAACAAGCTGTTTGCTATTAGTGACCCTCTTGATTGTGAAAAATTTTAACATGTTCATTTTATTAATTTAAAACTTTTTTTAATCGTTGAACAAATTCAAATACATCTTGATAGCTATTATAAAGTGGTGCAGGCGCTACTCTTATAACATCGGGTTCTCTCCAATCACTTATCACACCATTCTTTGTTAGTTGCGTATGTAAATTTTTATTGGCACTCTTCACCTGAATTGATAATTGACAGCCTCTTTCTTCTGGATTTTCAGGAGTGATGATATTTATTCTGTCGTCATTTAATTCGTTAATTAAAAACTCTAAAAAACTAGTAAGTGATTTAGATTTTTTGATGATATTCTTAAAACCTGCAGTTTCAAATAAATCTAAAGAAGCTCTAATTGCAGCCATTGATAGTATGGCAGGATTGCTTAATTGCCATCCTTCAGCACCAGGTATCGCATCAAATTCATGGCGCATATTAAAACGAGTTTGTTTATTGTGTCCCCACCATCCTGCGAATCGATTTAAATCGGTATTATTAGCATGACGTTCATGAACAAAACAACCACCTAAACTCCCTGGACCACTATTTAAATATTTATAAGTACACCACACTGCAAAATCTGCTCCAGTTTCATGTAAATTAGGTTGGATGTTTCCAACACCGTGAGCTAAATCAAAACCTACTAAGCTATTGTGTTTATGTCCTAATTCAGTGATTTTTTTTAATGGATATAATTGACCGGAATAATAGTTAGTACTTCCAATCATTAATAATGCAATTTCATCACCTTGGTCTTCCATTATTTTTTCTAAATCTTCAAATCGACATAAATTTTCGCCCTCACGGGGTTTCCATAAAATTAATCCATCATTTGAATCATAGCCATGAAATTTTAACTGGCTTTCCATCGCATATTTATCGGATGGAAAAGCATCACTTTCAATAACGATTTTGTACTTGCTTTTTGTTGGCTGATAAAAGGAAACCATCATTAAATGAAGGTTGGTCGTAAGGCTATTCATGATCACAACTTCACTTGGTTTGGCACCCACTATTTTTGCCATAGAATTTGTTAAAAATTCATGATAAGGCAACCATGGATTTTTAGCATCTGTATGTCCTTCAACTCCAAATTTTCCCCAATCATTGAGCTCTTGTTGTAAATAATTTGATGTTTTTTTTGGTTGTAATCCTAAGGAGTTTCCACAAAGATATACCAATTCTTCACCCTCATTATTTGTTGGAATTAAAAACTCTTTCCGATAGTTTTTTAATGGATCTTCTTGATCTTTTTGGATAACAAAAGCTAAATTGTTTTCGTACATTTAATTGGTAATTTTGAACTTAAACAAAAATAAGGATTATTATTTGTTTATTTGGAGGAAATAAAATCTCAGTTTAATAGAAAACAATAGTAATGAATATTAAAAAATCATTTGATATAAATCGCGAAACTTGGAATAAAAAGGTAGCTATTCATGCAAAAAGCGATTTTTATAACGTAGATGAATTTAAAAATGGCAAATCTTCTCTTAATAAATACGAGCTAACTGCTTTAGGAGATGTTTCAAATAAGTCGTTACTTCATTTACAATGTCATTTTGGCCAAGATACTTTGAGCTGGGCTAGGATGGGAGCAGATTGTACTGGGATTGATCTATCGGATGAAGGTATAAGGTTAGCAAAACAGCTAAACGAGGAGTTGGGTTTAAACTCCAAGTTTGTTTGTTGTAATGTTTTAGATGTTTCAAAATATATAAAAAGTCAATTTGATATTGTATTTACAAGTTATGGTTCTATTGCTTGGTTACCTGACTTAAAGCCTTGGGCTCAAATAATATATGAAAGGTTAAAAGTAGGAGGTGTTTTTTATATAGTAGAATTTCATCCTATAGTTTGGATGTTTGATTATACTACTAATCCTCCAAAATTAGCGTATGGTTACCATCAAAAAGAAGCAATATATGAAGAATATGAAGGGACTTATACAGATGAAAAATCAAATATGATAAGTAAAGAATATACATGGAATCACAGTTTAGGAGAAATTATCACTTCGCTAATAGATGCTGGATTAACTATTGAATGTTTAAATGAATATGACGCCTCACCATATAATATATTTCCGGAATTAGAAACAAATAATGAAGGAATGTATGAGCTTTCAAATAAATTATATCCTTTATTATTTGAATTAAAAGCAACAAAAATTTAATTAATGCTTTGAATTTTCTTTAAGTAATTCTGGAAACTTTTTTTGAAACCTCTTTAATCTAGGGATAGATACGTTTTTAATATATGAATTATCTGGATGTAATCTTTCATAATTTTGATGGTATTCTTCACCTTTCCAAAATTTTTGAAAAGGCATCACTTCAGCAGCAACAATTCTGTTTTTGTCTTCTTGATATAAAGCTTCTATTTGATCATTAATAATTTTCTTTTCTTCCTCATTTTGATAAAAAATAATAGAACGATATTGAGAACCTCTGTCATTTCCTTGACCATTTAATTGAGAAATGTTTTGTGACCCAAAATAAATAGTGACCAATTGTTTAAAACTGATAATTTCAGCGTTATAAATAATTTCTACAGCTTCTGCATGACCCGTTTTACCTGTGTTACTTTTCTTATATGTTGGATTTTCAGTATGGCCTCCGCTATATCCAGAAATAGATTCTTCTACTCCTTTTACACTTTCATAAATAGCTTCCACACACCAAAAACAACCACTTGCAAAATAGGCGCTTTTAAAACCATCTTTACGCTCTACTTGAGCAGGTTCTGCTGTTTTTTGATTTTTAGAATGAGCATTGTTTTTATTAGAATTTTGACAGGATGCTGGTAAAATAACTAATAAAATTAGGACAGAAATTGTAAGTGACTTTTTCATAAGAGTTTTTTTGTAGGTTGTAATAATCAAAAATACCTTTCTTTTTACAATAAAAAAAGCCTTCAATTTCTTGAAGGCTTTTTAAAATTATATTTAGAATGGATTAAAGCTTGCTAAACATTTTTGTCATTTTTGCCTCTTCTTCGTTAGCTAAGTCAATATCTACTAATATTCTTCCACTATGCTCGTCTGTAATAATTTTTTTACGACCTGCAATTTCCATTTGTATTTGTGGTGGAATGGTAAAGAATGATCCTCCAGATGCTCCACGATCGATAGCAACAATTGCCAAACCATTTTTAACATTGCTACGAATTCTCTTGTAAGCTTTAATTAAACGTTCTTCGATTTTTTTCTCAAAATCAGCAGATTTTTTAATTAATGCTTTTTCTTCTTTTTCAGTTTCAGCTAAAATTTCATCTAACTCCCCTTGTTTGTGAGTTAAATGATCTTGACGTTTTTTAAGACGCTCATTAGTCTCCTCAACTACTAATTTCTTTTGTTCTATCTGTGCTTTAAATTCTCTAATATGCTTTTCGTTTAATTCAATTTCTAAAGTTTGAAATTCAACTTCTTTACTTAAAGAATCGTATTCACGATTATTACGAACGTTATCTTGTTGTTTTGTGTATTTCTTGATAAGGTCTTTAGATTCTTCAATCTGATTTTTCTTATCTGAAACATTATTTATTACAAGCTCAACCCCATCATTTAATTTTTCAAGTCGAGTATTCATTCCTGCTAATTCATCTTCAAGATCTTCAACTTCTAATGGAAGTTCACCGCGAATGTCGCGAATTTTATCAATTCTAGAATCGATAAGTTGTAAATCAAATAAAGCTCTTAACTTCTCTTCTACAGTGATTTCGGTTTTCTTTGCCATGTTTTAAATATAGGTAATTGGATTGGTATTTTTTTGCGATAAAACGATTGCAAAAGTAGTAATTTTTTTGTTAAGGAAAGCAACTAATAGCTCTTTTGTGTATTGCTCACTCTCATAATGACCAATATCTGCCAAAAGAATATTGTTTTCTGCTGTAAAAAAATCATGATATTTGCAATCTGCTGTAACAAAAGCATCTGCTCCTGAACGTTTTGCAGCTTCGATTGCATAGCTTCCGCTACCCCCTAAAACCGCAACTTTATGGATGGATTTATTCATTAATTTAGAGTGACGAACACAATTGGTATTCATATTTTTTTTAAGGTAATTTAAAAATTCAATTTCTGTCATTGGATTTTCTAATTCTCCTGTCATTCCCATTCCAATATGTTTATTTGTATTTTCTAAAGTTATAATTTCGTAAGGAACTTCTTCATAAGGATGAAAATTAAAAAGTGCCTTTAAAACGGAAGCTTCTTTATGTTTTGGGATGGTAATATTTAACTGAACTTCTTTTTCATAATGTAATTCACCTTTAACACCTTTAACGGGATTTGAATTTTCATTTCCAATATAGCTTCCATTTCCTTCGGTAGAAAAACTACAATTGCTGTAATTTCCAATAGAACCAGCTCCAGCTTTAAATAATTGTTCAAGAAGTTTATCTGCACTATCTGAAGGGGTATAAGTGGTAAGTTTTTTTATGGTGTCACTTTTAGGAATCAATATGTTTCGATTTGTCAATTTTAATTTTTTACAAATTATAGCATTTACTCCATTCCAAGAATTATCTAAGGCAGTATGCATTGAAAAAATAGCAATGTTGTTTTTAATTGCTTTAATAACAACTCTTTCAACATAATTTTTACCTGTTAACTTTTTTAATCCTGAAAAAATAATAGGATGGAAGCTTACTATTAAATTGCAATTATTTTTGATGGCTTCATCAACGATGCTCTCAAGAGTGTCTAAGGTGACTAGTATTCCCTTAACTTCAGTATTATAGTTTCCAACAAGCAAACCTGTATTGTCAAACCCTTCAGAGTAAGATAATGGTGATAATTCTTCAAGTATGGAGATGACTTCATTAATTTTCATGTGTCTATATTTTTTTATTTTATCGTGACCTGCAGTTCGCTATTAGTCATCTTCTTGTATATAAAATTTTTTAGCAAGCTTGTTTTATAAAATATAATTTAAGGTAAATATAATGCATTCCTATTTTGAAATAAAAATTTGAGAAACTCATTTTAATGGGAAGTTGTATTTTTGTGATATGAATATACTTCGGAAGCTTCTTTTACCCTTTTCTTTATTATACGGAAGTATTTTAGCTTTGCGTAATTTATGTTACGATAAAGGATGGTTTAAAAGTAAATCGTATGCTATTCCTATAATTTGCGTAGGCAATCTTTCTATTGGTGGAACAGGAAAGTCTCCAATGATTGAATACCTGATTAGTTTTCTAAAAGAAGATTATAAAGTAGCTGTTTTAAGTCGTGGATATAAAAGAAATACTAGTGGTTTTAGAGATGTTTTAATTAATAGTAAGGCTGAAGATGTTGGAGACGAACCATTACAGATTAAGAGAAAATTCCCTGAAGTTATGGTTGCGGTTTGTGCAGATAGACAAGAAGGTATTGAAAAAATAAGAATTAAAACAGATGTTATTTTATTAGATGATGCTTTTCAGCACCGAAAAGTTAGCGCTTCTACAAATATTTTATTGACCACCTTTGACGATTTGTATGTTCATGATATGGTATTACCAGCAGGAAACTTAAGAGAATCTAAAAGAGGAGCTAAACGTGCAGATTTAGTTATGGTAACTAAATGCCCTGAAAAGCATTCGCATGCTAAACTTCAAGAAATTCAATATATATTAAATTTAAAACCTCCACAAAAAATCTATTTTTCAAAAATTAGTTATGATGACTCCATTTGTGGTATATCTAAAACATTACCTTTAAATTATCTTTTGAATAAGAATTTTACCTTAGTTACAGGAATAGCCAATTCAAAGCCTTTGGTTGAATTTTTAAAACAAAATCAGTTTAATTTTGAACATAAAAAATTTCCGGACCATCATCATTTCTCTAATTCTGAAATTAAAAATTTTAAAGAAAAAGAGATTATTTTAACTACTGAAAAAGATTTTGTGAGGTTAGAGCCTAGATTAAATAAATCTGCTATTTATTACCTTCCTATAAAAACAGCTATTTTAAATGAACAAGAGAAGTTCTTTAAAGAATATATTATAAACGAAATTGAAAATTTTAGCACTAATAATTAACTAATTTTAGGGTTGCTTGCTTTAAGACTATTGGATATTTTTTCAAAGAAGTCTTCTGGTTTAAAAGGTTTTGTCAGCTTGTTTATATTTTAATAGCGGAAAAGTAGTTTCAAAATAATTAATGGCAGCGCTTGGATTGTTTTTTTCTAATTCATGTTTGACTTCTTTTCCATTAAATTGATGCATTGTAAAGAAGCAAACGACAGTAAAAAGTAACTTTATTTGGTTTTAAAAAAAACCATTCTTATAGGTTAAATATACTTATTTCTTAGATACTAAGTAAATTAAATCTATTATTCTCGAAGAGTATCCTACTTCATTATCATACCAACCTATAATTTTAATCATTTTGCCAATAGCAGAAGTCATACCAGCATCAAAAATACAAGAATGGTTGTTTCCATTTATATCTACCGATACTATTGGGTCTTCGGTGTATTGAAGGATATTTTTAAAACGTGTTTCTGAAGCATTTTTAAAAGCATTATTTATTTCAGTAATACTAACTTCTTTTTTTGCATTTATGGTAATATCGGTTAAGGATCCATTAGGAACCGGTACTCTAATTCCACAACCTCCAATTACATTTTCAAGTTTCGGAAAAATTTTGGTTAAAGCTTTTGCAGCGCCTGTAGTAGTAGGAACAATAGATTGACTTGCCGCACGTGCTCTTCTTAAATCACGATGGGGTTGATCGTGTAAACTTTGATCTGTTGTATAGGAATGTACTGTAGTAATATATGCTTGTTCTATGCCACATAAATCATTGATGATTTGAAGCATTGGAGCAGCATTATTGGTTGTACAAGAAGCGTTTGATATAATGATGTCTTCAGAATTTATGATGGAATCATTTACACCAACGACAACCATTTTTATAGATTCATCTTGAGGTGGAACGGAAAGAATAACTTTTTTTGCGCCATTATTTATATGATTTTGCAATTGATTTCTAGTATTATGTTTTCCAGAACATTCAATAACAAAATCTAAGTTGCCCCAATCTATTTTTTTTATGTTTTTTTCTGAAGAAAAACGAATGGATTGATTAGCAATTGAAATAGTATTGTTTGTAGCTTTTGTTTCTTCTTTTAAAACTCCATGGATGCTATCATATTTTAATAAATGACATAGCGTATGTGCATCTGAAATATCATTAATGACTTTGACCTTTATTGTTGGATGGTTTATTAATAACCTGAAAAGAGTTCTTCCTATTCTTCCAAAACCATTGATTCCTATTTGAATAGTTTTCTCCATTAATATAAAATTAAGTAAGGTGTTTTTGAGCTTTATAAGATGAACGTACCAAAGCCCCACTTTCTACATGACGAAACCCTAACTCTAATCCAATAGTTTCGTATTTTTTAAATTGTTCGGGTGTAATAAATTCTTTTACAGACAAATGTTTTTTGGACGGTTGTAAATCTGTCTCTTATACACATCTCCGAGCCCACGAGACCTCTCTACATCTC
>OJFC01000054.1_pt1 | contig 19535 bp, 22 predicted proteins | sample 1594021 | NCBI WGS metagenome assembly OJFC01 (sample SAMN05416739, study PRJEB24817) | seawater metagenome | isolation source: Sea water | place: Canada:Atlantic | collected 2013-07 | reverse complement strand
ACCCCAGCCCGACCTCCGCCATCCGATTTGCGTCCTCCGCTCTCCACCGCCCCAACCTCCTCCAAAGTCTTCCACCCTTCCTGCACCGCCTTCGGTCCCGGAGGGTCTAAAAATGGAAAATTCCGGACATCACCCAAGCCGAGAGATAACATCCGCAGGATCACGCCCGAAAGCGCACTCCGCCGAATCTCCGGATCGGTAAACTCCGATGCCAGCTCCAGCGTCTCCTCATCGTAAAGCTTCACGCAGATGCCATCGCGCACCCGACCACACCGGCCCCGACGCTGCCGTGCGCTCGCCTTCGAAATCATCTCCACCTGCAGGCTCTGAATCTGCCGCTGCGGATTAAAGCGACTCACCCGCGCCTGCCCGCTATCCACCACACTCACGATCCCCGGAATCGTCAGCGACGTCTCCGCGACATTGGTCGCCAGGAAAATCCGACGTTTCCCGCTTGGCTGAAATACCTTTTCCTGATCCTTCAGCGAAAGCCGCGCAAACACCGGCACCGCGTCCGTGTTGTATAACCCATGCCCCTGGATCATCTCGGCACACTCCCGGATCTCCCGCTCCCCCGGCAAGAATACCAGCACGTCCCCATTCGGATCCAAATCCGTGACAAACTCCACTCCGCGCAGCACATGCTCCTTCAGCCGCTCCCCATTCTCCCACTCCGGTAAAAAAATATCCTCCACCGGAAAAGTCCGCCCCTCAACCTGCACCACCGGACAATTCCCAAAGAACTCCGCAAAGCGACCCGCATCCAGCGTCGCCGATGAAATCAGCACCCGCAAATCCCGCCGCTTCTCCACCAGCCGCTTCAAATAACCCAAAAGAAAATCGATATTCAATGACCGCTCATGCGCCTCGTCGATGATGATCGTATTGTATTGTCTCAGCGACCGATCCCCCTGCGTCTCCGCCAGCAGAATTCCGTCCGTCATAAACTTCACCACCGTATCCTTCGTGCACACCTCCGTAAAACGAACCTGCCAGCCCACCTCCTTCCCCACCTCAACCTTCAGCTCCTCCGCCACCCGGCGCGCCACCGATGTCGCCGCCAACCTCCGCGGCTGCGTACACCCAATCCGTCCCTCAGACCCCAGCTCCCTCGCCAACTCAATCGCCATCTTCGGCAACTGCGTCGTCTTCCCGCTCCCCGTCTCACCCACAACCACGACAACCTGTGAAGAACGCATTGCCTCCAGAATTTCCTCCCTCCGCCGCGAAACCGGCAGGTCTGGATACGTAATCGTCAACGCTCCCTCTGTAGCGGCGGTCTATGATTCTCGCAAGCCTTCGCCCTCATCGACCAAGTCCTTTTCACCCGCAGCAAAATCCCTTCCAGCACCAATGGGTCTTCCTAATATAGCGAAGGGTACGTGGCGCGCCGTAGCTCGAAAAGCGTGAGGAACACCCTGGTAAGTTCTTCCTGAAGAGCAACCCAAGCCCTGTATTGGCAATCCAATCTCTCATCCGCTGAAGCAGCCTCAGCCGTATATCTGCCTACTAGTTTACTGCTAACCATTAGCCAATTAGCAGAAAATAAAAATCCTACTAGCTGGGAGAAAATTCTCGCAGATGCCGGCTCTTAGGAGCAATCCGTCGAGATCATGTCCTGCGTAAGCAAGAAAATCGCTGACACTGACCTCCATCTCCACTGGGATAAAATCAGAGATCGAGAGTGGCGAAGTCATCTACAAGGATCCAAGCACTCTACCACTACGCCAATGATCGACTTTTTCACCTCCGACCTTTCGAACGAAGTTCACGCCAATGCCATCCTCTCGTTGATGGAAGAATTTGCCAGCGGGCTCTCAGAAGGTGGCGAAGGGCTCCCTGAGTTCACAAAAGATCACCTCATTCCTGAACTCGATCGCCGTGACAATTGCCACCTCCTGCTAGGGATGGATGACGACGCTCCCGTGGGTGTCACCATTTTTTTCGAGGTCTTCTCGAGCTTCGTCTGCAAGCCCGTTTTAAAAATTCATGACTCGCGATCAGCTCCAACTTCCAAAGAAAAGGGATGGTAACAGTTCTCTTGAAAAAGGTGGAGGCTCTCGCAAATGAACTCAAATATTGCAAGATCACCTTGGAAGGTCTCGAGGAAAATACCATCGCCAAGCACGTCTACGAGAAATTCGACTTCGCATGCTACGAGCTAGACCCCTCAATGGGTAAGGCCATGTCTATGGAGATGAAGCTATGCTGCTAGGATCCCTTCTTCTCGAACCATCGGTAGTGTCCGGTGATCTTAAAATCGAAGAGGCGGTTGTGCTGCACTACTCCGCTTCCGATATTGTGAATCACGAGTGGGGTGCCATCGACTGCTCGTTCGTCGGAAACGATCATGATATGAGGGCGGTTTGCTGGGACCAAGCAGGTCACAAAGTCTCCCGCGCGGTAATCCCGTGGGTTCTTCGTAACCTCTTTTTCAATTCCCCGACGTTTGAAAAATGTTCTGAGGTTCGGAACCCGACGGTGATCGATATTTCGGTCCGGACGTTTGAGCCCCCAGATCTTGGGATACTTGAAAAAGTTTCCCTTCATATCCTCGTGCACCAGTTTTTGTAAATCCGCACCTTTCGTTCGAAGAGCCCGGATCACGACATCAGTGCACACCCCTTTTCCCATGGGAATGTCTCCGCCGGGATACTTCATACTGACATAGGCCGGGTCATAAGTGGTCGTGACCCCAATCTGCTCACGAGCGGCTTTCGAAAGCTCACTTGCCTCTTTCGCCGCCAGGGGCGCAGGAAAAAGGGTATCGGCCTGACAGCTGAAGAGAGCAATCGTCAGAAGAATCAAGAATGGCTTCATAATTAAAAAAACGGCACCCAATCGAATTTTCGCCTGATTCGATCTTCGTGAATCGCGCGGTTCGTCCTATGTTCCCCGCCGTGACCCCATTGGAGACGACCCTTTCCTATCAATTTCAGAACTCTTCCTTGCTGAAGGAGGCGCTCTCCCATCCCAGTCTCTCTTCGGAAATACGGCCAGCCCCGCCTGATAACCAACGACTTGAGTATCTCGGCGATGCCGTGCTCGAGCTGATCACGACCGACTATCTCTTCAAGCGGTTCTCCGATCTGCCTGAGGGGCCCCTCACGAAACTACGAGCAAGCATCGTTTCAAAACCCAGCTTGGCGACAGTCGCGTCCCGTCTCGGGCTTGGTGAAGCGCTCTTCATGAGTAATGGAGAAGCATCCAGCGGCGGACGGGAACGCCCCTCGAATCTCGCCGATGTTTTAGAAGCAGTGATCGGTGCAATCTATTTGGACAGCGGTCTCGAGGTCGCCATGAAAGTGGTCACCTCTGTCCTACAACCTGAATTCGAAGCTCTCGACCCTCAAACGGCCCAAGTCGCAAACAGCAAGGGAAGGCTTCAGGAAATTCTTCAGCAGATCACCTCAGAGGCTCCTTCCTATAAGGTAGTTTCCGAAGAAGGCCCACCCCACGCCCGTATCTTCACTTCAGAAGTCAATTGGGGAGGCAAGGTCCTCGGCAGCGGAGAGGGACCCTCTAAAAAAATCGCCGAAACCGAGGCCGCCACCGCCGCTTTGAATTCAGGTGTCTGGAGGTAGAACGCTTAGTAATTCTGAAGGTAGATCTCATCCGCTTCATCCTTCCGCTAATGGATGAAGACAAACTTGCAAGCGCCCGAGAGAAACACCACAAGCAGAACCCCCACTGCGAAAAGAAGTGGCTACCCGGTTCCCAGTAACCCGAGGGTCGAGACACTTCTTCAAGGTCCCACTGATAGGGGGAAAACGCCGCCTACAGCGCTCTCGAACTCCCACGGGACAAATTGCTTAGCTTGAAGCCCTCAAGAGCGAAAGGGCTGCCGACCTCGATTTGAACTTTATGAAGGAGGCCCTAGCCAAGAAGGAGGCCCCTAAAAAGCGAGCGGAATACCAGAAACTACGCCAACATGAGGAGGCACGAAAAATGCGGCTTATTCCGAATGTGATTCTCCCAAACGTTCCAAAAATCAATGGGTTTAGCTTCCCACTCTCACGGGAGATCGATTCTGAAACAGACTAATCCTACCAGAAAAAGGTAACCGGGATCGCCACGATTCGGCGACGCGCCTTGCCATTGTCTTCGCTTTCTTCGATCGCCACCACGATGCCGTTCTCAAACTCGACCACTGTTTTGGATTTTTCCTCCTTGGTTTGATGAGTGAGCTTGCGGTAGACGCCGCCAGTGGTGGGATCGCGGAAATTGGCGTAATGGTTTTCAATTTCGTAGTCGATGTATTCAAGCGTCGATGACTGTCCCTTGGCGGTCCGGCGCACCTTGCTCTTCGTAGGTCTTCCAAGAACCTTGCTCACCTCAAGATCGGTCATGCCAATCGCGAGTTCCTTACTCGCGATGAGCTCCCGCACGACAATCTGCCGCTCGAAGACCGCCTTAAACTTCTTGGCAAATTCCTTGTCCTTGGCCGTGAGGGCCGCCGGACTCACCCAGCCGCTCACGCCCTCGCCATTCTGGCGTTTTCCGCGAATCTGGTAGGCTTTTTCGGTGAAGCCGACGAGTTCGACGCTGCTATTCACCTGAAGAGCTCCGCGCTTACGGCCTCCCTTTTTCGAAGAAAAAACCCAGCCCGCCTTGGCCACCTTCAGCTTAATCGGCTTTTCGGAAAATTCCTGCACGTAAACAACATCGGGATCGTCATTGAGACCCTGAGCAGCAGCAGGAAAGGCGCAGAGCAGAAAGAGGGTGGAGAAAAGGAAATATTTCATCGCAGGAATTAGGTTAGCCGAGAACGGTTGTCATGAAAGACGATTTCTCGATCTTGGTAAAACGAGCAGTTCCTTTGCTTTATTCAATCGACACTAAAAAAATTTCCACTCGCCCCAATTACAATCCCAGCTGAGACTCACCGCGTGAACGGACCGATTTCTCAAAAGCTCTTTGCCAAAGCCAAGACCCTCATCCCCGGTGGAGTCAATTCACCCGTGCGGGCCTTCCGAAATGTCGATGGCGACCCCTTTTTCGTCCGTCGTGGCAAAGGTTCTCGAATCGAAGACGTCGATGGCAAGTCATACATCGACTACATCGGCTCTTGGGGCCCCAATATCTTGGGCCATGCTCCCACGATCATCACTAGCGCGATCCATCAAGCCGCCAAGGATGGTGTCTCTTACGGGATTCCGAATATCTACGAGGTGGAAATGGCGCAGCTGATCACTGATTGGGTGCCATCCGTCGAAAAAGTCCGCATGGTCAACTCCGGCACCGAGGCCACGATGTCCGCCATCCGCCTCGCTCGCGGATTCACCGGGCGTGACAAGATCGTAAAATTCGAAGGCTGCTACCACGGCCACGTCGATTCCCTCCTCGTCGCCGCCGGATCCGGCGCTCTCACTTTTGGCGAGCCTGACTCCGCCGGCGTGCCCAAATCCTTCGCCAATGAAACCATCACCCTCCCCTACAACGACCTCGAGCGCTTAGAAGAAATTTTCGAAAATCACGGCCACGAGATCGCCGCCGTCATCGTCGAATCCTACCCCGCCAATGCCGGCCTCGTTTTTCCCCGCAATGGCTACTTGCAAGCAATGCGAAATCTCGCGACCAACCACGGCGCACTCGTCATTTTCGATGAAGTCATGACCGGCTTCCGTCTTGCCAAAGGCGGTGTGCAAGAACTCGAAAACTTCACCCCTGATCTCACCGCCATGGGCAAGGTCATCGGCGGCGGACTTCCCGTGGGAGCCTTCGGCGGACGGGCCGATATTATGGATCAACTCGCGCCCGATGGTCCCGTCTACCAAGCAGGAACCCTCAGCGGAAACCCCCTCGCCATGGTCGCCGGCCTCACCCAACTCAAGGAACTCAATAAGCACGGCGCTTATCAACATCTTGCCAACCTTGGCGATCACTTCGCCACCGGACTCCGCAGCGTCCTTTCTGAAAAAGGGATCCCGCACCGCGTCAACCAGGTCGGCTCGATGTTCTGCCTCTACTTCCTCGATGAAGAAATCATCAACGTCGACACTGTCTCCAAACAAGACTTCACCATTTTCAAGAAACTCTTCTGGGACCTCCTCGAGCAAGGCGTCTACCTCGCCCCCAGCCCCTACGAAACCGGATTCATCTCCATGGCACACACCCTCGATGATCTCGATGACACTCTCATGCGCATCGAGAAGGCCGTCTCGAAGTGGTAACTCGTCTTTTTAAGACTAAAAAAGATCCCCAACCCCTGCGGGGTTACGTCGTTTCACGGTGATGTTTGCAGACCGCCCCGAATTCTGTTATCCTCGGAAAATTAAAAGCTAATCCCCATCACCTCATGACCATTTCCCTACCCAAGAGCGTGGACATGACAAGGAACAGGCCCTCTCCAATGAACTCAAAAAGGGCTTCGACGAGAGGAAAAATCACCGATCCATGGGAGAGCCCATATTTCTTTCATTATATCTCATCCTTCCGAGTGGATTCTAGTTCTGCGGGTCTTGGCAAAAAAACAAGAACTTCTGATAATACTATTCCGAAATACCGTGAGGTATCTGGTAACTCGGTAGATATTCCAGATCGTTAGTAGCTGGCCTAAATTGAAATAGATTCCGGGACTTCCGAAGTTTTTGAGAAACCGCTCTTGGGGTGTTTTCCGTTGAAATTGGGAAGGCCTTATCTTTTACTTCTTCGGCTTGGTCCAGGGTTTGGGATCGGGGAGGGTGAGGAGGTGTTTGACGGCGGCTTCTAGCTGTCGGTCTTTTCCGGCTTGGCGATTCTCGGGAGTATTGGCGACTTTGAGGTCGGGCTCGAGTTGGGTGTTTTCAAGGTAATTACCTTGAGTATCAAGAGTGGAAGTCTGCGGGATGCCAAAGAGGATTTCTTGATCAATGAGGTGTTCCCACCAGACGGCGGTGCCGGTTCCCGGAACGGGCATACCGACGAGCTTTCCGATGCCAAGCGTCTTGTAGGCGTATGGGAAGATGTGGGCGTCAGAGTAGTTGCCCTCGCCCATGATGACGGCGGAGGGGCGGTCCCAGCGGAAGAAGGGTTCGCCGCCGATCTTCTCCTGCTCGCGGGGGTAGAAGCGGAGGAAGGCTTCGCCGCTGAGGAAGGAGGTGAGGTCTTCGGTGAGCCAACCGCCGCCATTGAAGCGGGTATCGACGATGAGGGCCTTTTTATCGGAGTGGTAGCCGAAGACTTGTGAGAAGAGGTCACGGAAGGAGCCGTCATTCATGCCGCGGATGTGGACGAAGCCGATCTTTCCTTCGGAGAGGCGCTCGGTTTCTTCACGCATCCTTTTGATCCAGCGCTTGTAGAGAAGTTCGCCTTCGGCCCGAAGGCTGATAGGGCGGATGACCTCTTCGCGCTCTTTATCATCGGGCGTCTTGAGGGTGAGAAGGATGCGCTTTCCAGCGAGGCGGTTGAGCCGTTTGGAAATGTTTTCGCCTCCGGCGATGGTCTCTCCGTTCAGTTTTTCGATGATAGTTCCGGCGACAACGGGCTCATCGAGAATGGCGAGCGGACTGCGGTCAATAACTTCGAGGATCTTAATGCCGGGGCCGTTGTGAGCTGAATCAGCGATGATGCCGAGCGAGGCGGTGGAATCGGCAGAACCATACTTGGGATAGTGGCGGGCGCCGGTGTGGGAGGCATTGAGTTCGCCGAGGAGCTCGCTGAGCATTTCGACGTAGTCGTAGTTGTTATTGATGGTAGGAAGAAACTTTTCGTACTCCTTACGGTAGAAATCCCAATCGACTCCGTGGAGGTCGGTGCGGTGGAATTTCTCGCGGACCTGACGCCAGACGTGCTCGAACATTTCTTCGCGCTCGGCGGCGCGGTCAATATTCATTTCGCCGGACTTCTGGAGCGGCTTGGCTTTGCCATCCTTGGTGCTAACTTCGTAAAGGCGGCCGGCGGAGATGACGAAGAGTTTTTCGCCATCCTTGCTAATCTCGAGGGCGGAAGGAGCGTCGTTATCTTTCGCGCCACTGATGGTGCCAAGGACTTTGGTCTCATCCTTGTAGAGGTGGCGGACCCAGATCTTGTGCTCATCGCGGTCCTTGGCCATGTAGTAAAGCTCGCGGCCGTTGGGCGAGAGAGCCATTCCTTCAAGGTAGGTGGAGTGAATGGTGAGGCGCTCGATGCGGTCGACGCTGCCCTGCGGATCGAGCGGCTTGTTTTCTTCGAAGAGCTTTTCCCAGGCTTCGTCATCGATGAGGTCGCGTTCATCCTCGCTCATCTTAAAAAGGCGGTGGGCGCGGTTGGTGAGGAAGCCGGCGTAGACGTCGAGCTCGTAGCCCCAGCTGCCGTGGTTCTTCTTACCGTGGCGGTTTGAGATCCAGAGGATGCCTTCGCCATTCCATGCCCACTGCGGGCTCATGTCATAGTAGCCATTCCGAGTGAGATCGATGAGCTCACCATTGCCATCGGCGGTAATGAGAAAGACATTTTCGGCCCAGCGGTCTTTCTGAAGAGCCATGGTGAGGAGGTTTTTACTATCGGGTGACCACTGGTAGCTGATGTCGCCATCCGAGTAGGAATAGGCGCGTGAGCTATCGAGGATCTGAATCGATTTGCGGACCTCGACGTCGAGAACCATAAGCTGCTCGCGGTCTTGGAGGTAGGCGATGGAATCTCCATCGGGCGAGTAGAGCGGCTGGAAAGTTTCGTCATCGGTGGTAAGAAGCGGCTTCTCGGTAAGGACGGTGGCGAGGTAGAAGTGCTTCTCTTCCTCACGGGCGATTTCGCTGGTGTAGAGGTTCCAGCTGCCATTTCGCTCGGAGGCGTAGACGAGCTTGCGGCCGTCGGGGTGAAAATCGACGCTGCGTTCCTGCTCGGGGCTGTTGGTAATGCGGCGGGTCGTCTTGTGCTCGACGGAGGTGACAAAGATTTCGCCACGGGCGATGAAGGCGATCTCTTTTCCATCGGGCGATGCAGTCATCTCGGTGATGTCTTGGGAGAAGCTGACCATCTCGGAGTTCATCTTTTCCGCGCTGCGGATGGTGACCTCGAGCTTGCGAGGTTTGGCGTCGAGCTTGTTCTGCACGTATAGGGAACCATCAAAGCTATAGGCGAGGCGGCCTTTCTGCGAGCGGGAAAGGAAGCGGACGGGGTGTTTTTCAAAGCTGGTGATTTGCTGGGGCTCGGTGCCTTCCTTTAGGGAGCCTTTCCAAACGTTGGAGGAGCCGCTCATTTCGGAGAGGTAAAGATAGTCTTCTTTTTCGGCCCAAACGGGATTGCGATCTTCCCCGGGGAAATCGGTGAGCTGGCGATGCTGCTTTGATTGGGCGTCATAGATCCAGATGTCGCGGGTCACCGATGACTGATGGTGCTTGCGCCAGTCGTCCTCGTAGCCCTTGCGGTCATGGTAGAGGAAATGCGTTCCCTTTTCGGAGATGTTCAGATATTCGGCAGGTGTGGTGAAAAGCTGGGTGGGCTCGCCGCCTTTCATCGAGACCTGGTAGAGTTCACCGATGCGACGGTTCGGGATATCCATCGAGGCGGCGGCGTCCTGACGAGTGGAAGTGAAAATGATGCCGGAGCCATCAGCCGTGAAAGCCCAGGGGATGTCGTGATTTGAGTGGAAGGTGAGGCGCTCAGCCGGGCCGCCCTGTGCAGGCATGCGGAAGACATCGTTATTTCCATGGCGATCCGAGGCGAAGGCGATCCATTTACCATCGTTTGACCAGACCGGATGAAACTCGCGGGTGACGTGCTGGGTCAGCTGAGTGGCGGTGCCGCCTTTACTGGCGACGGAGTAGAGGTCCGCGCCGTGGGTGAAGACGACGGTGTCGCCATCGGGAGAAATTGCCGGATAGCGGAGCCATTCTGCAGACTCAGCCTGGAGGAGGGTGGATGCGGAGAGAAGTAAGAGCAGGTTACGCATGCTCCTAACTCACAAAAATTCACCCCAGAGGGAACCTCAAAAGGGGAATCTTGCGAGAGGGTTCAATATTTTCGATAGATCCCATCCGGAAGGCGCTCTTTGAGGATGAGCCAATAGATTTCGCAGAGCGCGGCGAGACCGGAGGCAGCTTACTCATCGCCTTCGCTCGCGGCGTCGATGACGAGGGACCAACGGGAGGTGGCGAAGTAGAAGATTTTAGCGGGTGGGTCGTTCTTCATAGGCCATGGCCGCGCTCGATGAGGGCTACATGGCATCTTCCCCAGATCCGGGGATTCGTTACAGGGGATCTTTTTGGTTACTGGAGGGAGCTAGGATGGGAGGGCTACGAAAAATCACCCGTCAACAATGTCGTATCTTCAGATTGGAAACGATAGTCCTCTATCTCCACGCTCCATTTGGCATTGGAGTGTCCCTTGCCATGGGGCTCATGCACAAAATGAACCTTGATGCGCGTGCCTTTTTGCACGTGCACGGTTTCGCCAAGCGGAAACACCGTCCGTCCCCAATGGGTATCCGGGCAGTCCGGGGCATTGGACAGCTCCACGGTCTTGGCAGACTTCGTTTCAAACCACGCTGCGAGGATATTGATCTCGCCTTCACATGCAGAGATAAACTCAAGCTCAGCTTCAAAAGTCCCACTGGACTGCGCCTCGGTGCAGGTATGGCTATCGACCGTCCACATCAGCTGCGCCTCGCAGGCCAGATCTTGTGCTTTGATGTGATGACAACTGGCTTCGGTGCGTCGCTGTGAGTCATCGCCCACAACCGTGAGGTCCACGCCGTAGGGCCGGCTATACCAGAATTCGATCTCGTCCTGCAGATACTGGTCGTAGGCCGGAGCCATCCAGGAGGTGGTTGAACCTGGAATCATGATCCCGCCAGGCTTCAGCCAGCGGTCTCGGGCCTGGATCACAATCGGCAGGAGATTTTCATCCACGCCATATCCGCCCAGCCATTCAGAGACGATGACATCAACCTTCTCAGGCAGTTCCAGGGCCTCCATTTCCCCCTGAATCACGGTGATTCGGTCACTCAGGCCATTGTCTGCAATGATTTGCTTGGCATGCTGAGCGACAGGCGATCGCTCCACCGCATAGACTTTTTTTGCTCCGGCCTGGGCGGCAAAGATACTCAGAATTCCCGTGCCAGCGCCGATGTCCAAGACCACAGAATCAGGTGTCACCACCTCAAACAAGGCATCGCGAAAGGCTTTGCAGCGAACTTCATCTTGCAACATAGCTCCATGATTCGAGAGGTCCCGGTAACTAATTTCAATAGCCATGCATGACTGCTACTGGTCAGAGATTGTTTTTTCAACCCTTTCGTTTGACTGAGGGCAGAGATCGGGATTGGAGGGGGTGCAAGGAATCCTTCATCAAGGCGCTGGACAAAAACGGCAACTTTTTCAAGGGATCCCTCTTGGATTCAAAGTGGAAGTGCGCAAGTCGGTTTGAAAAGCAGGAGTTCACGTCGCTTAGAGGCGAGGGAAGTGGCATCTTTACTCTCCGGAGTTCGGCTGATGGTTGAAGTGGTGGCGTTCGTGATTTTGAACGGCCGCAAGGGGACGCTCTGGCAGCAGCGATCAAACACACATTTCGCACCTAACGGGCACTCCGTGAGCCTCTATGAACGAAAGAGATAAAAATCTGCCTTTTTCCGGAAGTCAAAAAACAAGATTTATGGAGACAATTCTACTTCGAAGTGATCTATTAGATCATAAAAATTTGATAGAGACATATGAGCCATAACGAGTTACCGCCTCAGCCTAAATCTTTTTTAGAATCGCGATCTTGCGCAACGACAGCAAAACGGCATGCTTCCCAAAATTAGCCACAAATACGCTGAAAATATGAACCAATCTCATCAACAATTTACCCGGCGAAAATTCGTTGGCCTCGGTCTCGCCTCCGTGATCGCACCCTCCGCATCCCGTGCGCAGTCCGCCAATTCCAAACTTAGTATCGGAGTCATCGGCTCCGGAGGTCGCGGCGGGGCCAACCTCAACGGGGTCAAAGGCGAACACATCCACACACTTTGCGACATCAACCGCAACACACTAAAATCAGTTCAGCAGCGTTTTAAGGACGCCAAAACCACCACTGATTGGCGTGAAGTCGTCTCCAATCCTGAGATCGATGCCGTCGTCATCAGCACCGCCGACCACCACCACGCTCCGGCTGCCATCGCTGCAATGCGCGCCGGCAAACACGTCTATTGCGAAAAACCGCTCGCCCATACCGTGCAGGAAGCACGATGGATGCAGGAGGAATATGCCAAGCAAAAAGGAAAAATCGCAACCCAAATGGGCACCCAGATTCACGCCGGAGTCAACTACCGCCGAGCAGTCGAACTCATCCAGGCTGGAGCGATTGGCAAAGTTCAAGAAGCCCACGTCTGGTGCAACCGCAGCATCACTCCCATTAGTAAATCTGTCCTTGAAGCCCAACCCGTGCCCGATTTTATCGATTGGGATGTCTGGCTCGGCCCCGCACCCGAGCGCCCCTACAATGAGGGATACTGGAAAGGCGGAAACCTCAATTGGAACCGCCGGTGGGACTTTGGAAACGGTGTTCCTGGTGACATGGGCAGCCACCTCATCGACCTCGCTTGGTGGGCCCTCAAACTCCGTCACCCCACCCGTATTTCGTCACATGGCCCGGACCCCGATCCTATCGCCGCCGCCCCGTGGCAGGAGATCATTTGGGAGCATCCCAACGACCTCAAAGTGCACTGGTATCACGGTCCCGAAGGTATGAAGCGTCGCAACGCGATCCTCCAACCCCTCGTCGGTAACGACACCGTCATCAACAAATGGGGTATCGGCGTCGCCTTCATCGGCGAAGAGGGAATCCTCGTCTCCGACTATGGGAAAAATGTCCTCAGCCCCTCGGCCAAATTCAAGGACAACAAGACTCCGCCCCAAACTATTGCCCCGTCCGCCGGACACTACAACGAATGGCTCAAGGCCTGCCGCGATGGCACCGAATCGCTCTGTAATTTCGACTACTCCGGCTCCCTCATCGAGCACAACCTTCTCGGAAACCTCGCCCACCGCGCCGGAAAATCTCTCGATTGGGATGCAAAAAACTTCCAGATCACGAACGACAAAGCCGCGAACAAGCTGCTCAGCAAAACTTACCGCAAAGGCTGGGAGATCAATTCCTAGGGCCCCACAACCTCCGGAAAAAAGATGCCGGGCATGCGCGGCGTTCTTTTGCTTTTGAAGCTCGTGAACTCCTGCGAGGGCAGTTCCGGGAAACCTCCCATCAGCTCACGCAAGAACACATGCCCGGCAGTAAATTTATGAGAGATCCAGGAAATGATTCCACAGACCTCACTGCCGAGTCTCCCGAAGTTCCACGCATTCGCCGGCCAGGAGAATGACGGGATAAGTGGAAACAATTTCGGGGAGCACGCTCGTCAGCAGCACGTCGAAGATTTCACCAAAGGATGTGGGTCGCAGGTACTACTTTCCGGATTCGCGGGATCTAGTTTCGTATGAATGTGATCGCTGCTGGGAAACAGTTGATGATCAAAAAGGTCGAGACGCTGTTTTCGAGTGTGACCAAGGCGGCGGCGGCGCACCAGCTGTGGAGTAACATCCGCTCGTAGAAATTCAGGGCCTCTCCATTGGGGGACCAAAAACCGGAACTGTCATCCAGCACCCAAATTTAGAAAATGAAGTGAAAACCTGGTCAGCTCAATCGCCGCCAGAGTTCGGCGAACTGATCTGTGAAGTCTCTCACAAGTTTGGGGTTGTTCGTAATGATGATGTTTTCGTCGTTCTGAGTAGCCGCCGACCGCGTCCAATTGTAGCTCCCGGTTAGAAGGATATCATTGTCAGCTACCGCAAATTTGTGATGCATATGAGCCGATGTGCGATCATACAAGCAATCGATTCCAAGGCGTTCTAACCGGGCCAAATCAGATCCGAGATCCTTTGATTTGTCGTCATCGGATATCACGCGGATCCGCACCTTGCGCGCGAGGGCTTCAGTGAGCTTCCGCACAATCCGATCATCCGTGATCGTGAAAACACAAATATCGAGTGACGTTTGCGCCTCTCCAATCAAGCGACGAATCCGATGCAGGCAGTCCTCTCCCGGACTAAAATAGGCACTCGCCTTCACTTCATTCTCACTCGCGTAGAGTAACTTAATAATGCCCTGCAACCAGTCCATGGCACAGATCTGACCGACTTCCTCCATCATGGACCCGGCAAGGCGGAAGGCTAGCTGCCGCACTTTCGCCTGCTCAGCGACATCACCATGAAGATCCTTAATCGCCTTTTTGAACACCTTCTTTTCAGAACGACTTAGAGCAAAATCCTCCAAGGAGGTCGTCAGTAGTTTTTCAATCTCTTCCATTTTTCTGTTATTCACTCGCTGATCGGGTCCTCCTTGAAGAACCGCATAAAATCTCTCTCCCTCAGGAAAGCAAATTCAGTGCTCTCCTGGCAAGCCCACTTCAAGTGCTTCCATATTCATCCACGATCCGGGAGACGAATCAGGAGCTTCTCCGCCTTACTAAAGTTCAGAGCGCCAGCTGGCAGACCACAAAAGGAGACACCACAAGCGCCTCAAAGAGTTGATCGCCCTCTTCCCATTGCGAGGCATGAAGTGACTCGATCTTCACGAGATCTCCCGCTTTCAGCCAAGAATCAACGGATTCCTTGTCATCGGACGAAATAGCCACTCCCACGGTTTCAAGCGTCAGCGCCGGATCAACGAAATACAGGGATCCAGTCTCGAAGTGAGGCTTGAGGTAACTCCAGTCGACCTGGCCCCGATATTTCGCGAGCTTCTCTTCGGTCGGACGGGCGTCCTCACCCAACATCCCGTATTTCATCTGCTCTGACTCTTCGCTCATGAGGTAAAGTTGAGCGGAAAAGGCGCGCGCGGCAATCTCTCTATTTCCCTCTTCCTTCTCCTCGTCTTCCTTTGCCGGGACGATGGTCGATGACGCCATCGCCATCCCGGTCTTCCCCAAATTCAACGGGCATCTCGAAGTAGACACCAGCCCGGCGACCAACCTGGACGTGCTCGGAATATCTTTTCTTCGCCGTCGTCTTCGCAAAGGTGGCATTGGCCTCACTCATCGCCTTGGCTATTTCTTGCCGGGACGCGTCCAGAGGGAGTTGCGCCATCACGCTGCCCTTCTGGCCAAAGGGATCCGGATTGATCATGATGATTCCCTTCGTCGACTTCTCTCCTTCGATCACCTCACTCCAGAGCGCGGCATCCTTTTCCAAATCAAAGTGGAAACGGCCGATCATGGCCTCGGACCAAGCTGCTGCTGAAAGGTTCTTCGAGGCCTCTTTGCTCTCGCCTGCCTGGAGCACCAACACGCGCTGATCACCTGAAGCAATATTCAGAGCCATGCGGAAGGTCCCGAAGTTGGGCATCTCCGCAGGAATCTTCGTTTTCTTGACACGATATTCTTCGGAAATTTTATCCAGTTCAGAGGACAGATTTCCACGACGTCCAAAGATCTGGCCCGGCCCACGTCCACTGCGGGTCAGGCGTTCCTTCCCATCGGGTGCCAGAATACAAAAAACGGTATTTTCAAAACGTCCTCCAAGATAGGAGCGGACAATCTTCTGATTCTCCTCGCTGCCGTATGAGTCGATGCGGACGCAGACAAACTTCCGGGTCGCTGCAATCACTTCCTTATCGCTGAACTCACGGTTCTGCGTAGCCGTGTAACCCGGTCAGAAGACACCTGAAATTCCCCCACATTGGGAAGCAACCGCCATAAAGAGGATCGGCTTGTTCGTGCGCTTCGCTTCCGCGCGGCCTTGGGCAAGTTCGGGATACCAGGCGATTCCAGGGTCACCAAGGGGAAGCGCAGATTCGCCGAGATCACTAGGACGCGGACCCTGGGCAAAGGCCCCGACACTAAGAGCAAAGAGAAGGAAGATTGTCTTCATGGAGGATGGAACTCCCCGAATTTAAAAAAGTTGCACGCTCCACAAGGGTGCGGTCTTCTGACTATCAGAAATGGCTCGTTAGCATCATGGAAATGGAAAAAACTCTTCGGCTTTTCGGGGAATTGCGAACGATAGTATTCTTCTGGGCTGATGTGATCCTCACTTCCCAAGATAGAGCCAGACGAAGTCTGTGCGCTCAGAGGTAAGAAATTCGGAGCGTGACCTGTAAAGCTTGTTATACTCATTCCTGAGCTTGCTCTGATCCTTGGAATCTTCGCTTGGAGATTCTGCATCTCGGTCCGCATGATCAACATTTTCTCTTCCCACTCTTTCTCAGCTAGGAAAACTTTGCCCATCGACAAGCCCTTGGCCGAGGTGTTGATCGTGGTTGAATCTCCCATTAAGATATCGAGCTTCCCATCGCCATTGACATCGTCGGCCCAAACTCGAGTGGACCCTGCCGGACCCGCCTTCTGATTGACCCAGATCGGCTCTCTGCTTCCTTCGCTGATGAGCGATTTAAATCCCTTCACGGTGATTTCTTTCTCTGCGGTATTTTCAGCCCACTGGGCCCCGCCGTTGGAAGATCCGCTGAGGATATCGAGGTCGCCATCGCCAGCAAGATCCACACAGAAAGGATCACTGTGGTAGCCTTCAATCGCTAGTTTGAAATCTTCGGATTGAGGCGTAAATTTTCCACCGCCCTCTCCACGGAAAAGGAAGAGCGATTCTTTGAAATTCCCGACAAGAAGATCAAGATCACCATCGAAATCCCAATCGACCGCCGTGGGCCGGGTGCAGATGCGGTCAGTCCTGGTGTCATCGTTCGAGGGATCCCCGATCAGGAGAGGCTTGCCGTCGCTTCCTTTGAGCGGAGTCGCTTCCTTAAAATCCATCTTCGCTTCCCCAGAGCACTTGGAAGAGTCCGGCCATGCCTTTGATCTGCCGGGCCGAATAGGAGCCCGAAAGAATATCGAGATACCCGCCGCCATTAAGATCCACAACCTGTGGAGTCGACGAGGTGCATCACCACACGCCGGGAATCTCGACAATCTTGCCATCGACCTTGAGCCAATCGCCTTTTCCCACGCTCCCATCGCCTTTTCCAGGAAAGACCTGAATCTTCCCCTTCGAGAACTGACCCACAAGGAGGTCCTTTTTTCCATCGCCATCCACGTCGGCCCAGCTGGGAGCCGCGTAACCGGGAGACTGGACTTTCACTAGGTGATCTCCGGCCATCATCCGGAGCGGAGATTCAAATTCGAAGGCAGAGGCCGTGGTCAAAGCGAGCAGGGTGGCCACAAAAAAATCCCCAGAGAGAATGCACCTTCATCGGGTGATGAACGACGCCTCACTGGGGACTTGTCTCTAAAAAGAGTTTCTATTTTGCAGGCTCGGTCGTGAAGCAGCTGGCCGGAAGGCCCGCGTTATTCACGAGATTGGCTCCCTCGGGGTTTTCAGCCCATGCATAGCGAACTTTCGATGGCTTCTGAATCTTGTCATTCCAGACGATCACTTTGTCCTCCTCCAGCTTGGCTTGCGCCCAATGCCAGACGCCGTCTTCGCCCGCCATCTCGAAGCGCTTTAGTGGCCCGCCATCGCGGCTCTTCAACCCGTCTGCATGCTCAAATGAAATCACCATCTTCGCACCATTTTTCTCCGCTCCGGCGTAAAGCGGCCCGGAAATCACGTGGCCTGTTTTGCCGTAATCCTGGGCCAGTGACCAACGAGCGAGGCGGTCCCCGACGTCCTTCTTATTACGAGGATGGATGTCATTAGCGGCACCGATGTCATTGATAATGGCCATGCCGGAGTGAGGGATCGACTTGAGCGCGCGGCGCATTTCATCCTGCACAATCACCCAATCGCTCTCGATCCCGGGCTGGGTCGATGGCTGGCGGTAGTTTGCAAGCTGCACGTAATAGAACGCGAGGTCACTTCCCCAGCGAGTGCGCCAGTCCTTAATCATGCAGCCGAGAAGTTCTTCATAAGCCGTAGCGCTCCCCCTATTAGCATTCGACTCACCCTGATACCAGAGCGCGCCCCGAGCTCCATAGCCAACGATTGGGGCGATCATGCCGTTAAAAATAGTGGAGGACATGCTGGGATTCACCGCAGGATCTTCCGGCTTGCGTGGACCTCGGGGCTGGCGGCCCTTTTTATCCTTCTGCCAAGCCTCGAGCTTCTGGCGATACGCTTTCTTTTGCTTTTCGAAGGTGGCATTGGCGGCCTTCGGGTCCCAGGCGGCAACCGCCTTGGCTTTTCTTTCAAGAAGACCCTTCGCTTCAGGAAGTGCCTTCAGAGCCGATTCACTCGTGAAGGCTTCCACGGGCTTTCCTCCCCAGGAGCACTCGATGACACCAACAGGGACGCCCACTTCTTCACGGATTCTCTTTCCAAAGTAGTAACCCACCGCAGTGAAGGAACCGGTCTTGTCAGGCTGGGTGCGCTCCCAGCTTCCAGACCAATCAGTCTGCGGCGTGGCGGTCGCGGCATTGGCCGAGACGAACACCCGGAGGAGAGGATCTTTCGCGTTCGCGATTTCTTCTTTCGCACCGTCGCTGTTAGAAACCCGCCACTCCATGTTCGACTGACCCGATGCGAGCCAGACCTCGCCAATGAGGACATCTTTGACGAGGACATTGTCCTTACCGTTCGTAACCTTGAGCTCCTGTCCCTTGGCATTTGCCTTCAGGCCGGGAAAGGTGACCGACCAGGAACCGTCGGAAGTCGCCTTCGTAGTAAGGTTTTTACCATCGAAGCTCGCCGTGACGGAAACACCGGCATCCGACCATCCCCAGATCTTTGCGCCCGTCTCCTGCTGAAGAACAGCACCATCAGAGAAAATAACCGGGAGCTTCAGTTTGGCTGAGAGAAGTCCGGGGGATAAGCAAAGGAGAATTGGGAGAAAACGTTTCATCTGATAAAGTGCGAATGTGGGCTATACGGGCAATTCTTTCCAGTCCTTTCGTAGATCGCTTGCACCGATCAAAAAGAGGCGACACCTTATCGCCCATGAAGCTTTTCGCCTGCTTGCTCTCACTCGTATCTCTTGCCGCTGCCGCGCCACACGGAGTCATCCCGAAGCCCATCGCATCAATAGCCCAGAAAGAAACGTTTGCGCTCAGCGCCCAGACTGCCGTGCGCGCCACGCGCAACCTTCGGGCCGAGGCCAACTATCTCCTTGAGGAAATCCAAAAAATCACCGGCTTCCGCCATCGCTTCATGCCCTTAAACTACCGTGGCAAGATCCCTGGTTCCGTCCATCTGGAAAAGAACGTCGACCTGGAGCCCGGTCACTACACCGTCGAATTCGAACCCCTCCGAGCCGTCATTTCCGGACACGATACCGAAGCAATCTTCCACGGCATCCAGACCTTTCTCCAAATTGCGCCCGCCGAACGGGTCGAAGGATTCTACCCCTTCTCCTGTGTTAATATCAGCGACCGCCCCGGCAGCGCTGACCGCGAAGTCCAACTCGACGTCGCCCGCCACATCATTCCCAACGACGAGCTGAAGGACTTCATCAACCTTCTCGCCTTCCACAAGTTCAACAAGCTCAGCCTCCGTCTCAACGACGACCAAGGCTGGCGTCTTGAGTCAAAAAAATACCCCAAGCTCACCACCATCGGATCCGTCCGCACCTCGACTCCTCCCTACGGCGATCGCTTCGGCTCGGATGACGAAGAATACCGCGGCTACTATACTCAAGAACTCATCCGTGAGATCGTGGCC
>OJFC01000047.1_pt1 | contig 20856 bp, 22 predicted proteins | sample 1594021 | NCBI WGS metagenome assembly OJFC01 (sample SAMN05416739, study PRJEB24817) | seawater metagenome | isolation source: Sea water | place: Canada:Atlantic | collected 2013-07 | reverse complement strand
CCTGTTGCTTCTATTTACTATCAAGGATTAGAACGCGCAAATGAAGGCATAGACGCTGCCGAAAAAGCTGTTGTAGCTTATGGAGGTGTACAAATGGGTCAATTAGAGAAAAACGTATCTTGGATATCGTTATTTATTGCAATTGCACCAATGCTTGGATTCATGGGTACTGTAATTGGTATGATTGATGCATTCGATAAAATACAAGCAGCGGGAGATATGAATCCTTCATTAGTAGCGGGTGGTATTAAAATTGCATTACTAACAACTGTATTTGGTCTAATTGTTGCAATTATACTTCAAGTGTTTTATAATTACATTATTGCAAAAATTGATAGCATTGTAAACAGTATGGAAGATGCTTCTATCACATTAATTGATATGTTGGTAGAATATAAAAATAAATAATAATTTAATATCCAAACACGATGGGTTTACACAAAATAATTAAAATTGTAGGATTAATCCTAAGTCTTATTGGAGTAGTAATACTTGGTATGATGATTTTGAAAGGTGATAATGATATTAAAGAAACTGGTTGGGGTGTTGATGCTTTTATAAACACCGCATTTGTAATGTTATCTTTGGTAGTAATTGCCGTTGTATTTTTTGGTTTGAAGGGGCTAATGGCTGGAAACATAAAAAATGCGCTTATCATTTTAGGAGCTTTTATTGTTATCATTGGAGTTTCTTACGGGCTTGCTGATAACAATCAATTACCACTTCCAGATGGAGAGTTATTGACTAAATCTAATTCCAAATGGATTGGTGCAGGACTTTATACCTTTTATATATTAGCAATTATAGCGATTGGTTCTATGGTGGTTAGCGGATTTAAAAAAACAAAATAATATGGCAAGAAGATCAGCACCAGAGGTAAATGCAGGGTCTATGGCAGACATAGCTTTCTTACTACTTATTTTTTTCTTAGTAACTACTACTTTAGAAAAAGATAATGGGATCGCTAGACAACTGCCGCCTATAGATAAATCTGAAATAGAACCTCCAAAAATTAAGAAAAAGAATCTTTTTATTGTATTAGTAAATAAAAACGACGAATTATTGGTTAATGATAATCCAATGCAATTAAAAGATATACGTGAAAGTGCTATCGAATTTTTGGATAATGGAGGTGCTTTATCTAATAGTCCTGAATATTGTAATTATTGTAAGGGAAAACATTCTGAATCATCTTCAGATAATCCTGATAAAGCTGTAATATCTGTACAAAGTGATAGGTTAACTTCTTATAAAATGTACATATCTGTTCAAAACGAATTAGTTGCTGCATATAATTTTTTAAGAGATAGAGAATCTAAAAGACTATATGGATGGAATTTTTCAGAAGTTAAAAAAGATATTGACGCTGGGACTTATTTAGGAGATGTAACTGATGCACGTGCAAAACTAAAAGAAGTACAATTGTTATTTCCTTTAAAACTATCTGAAGCAGAACCTAAGAAAAATTAATAAAAAAGGAGAAAATGTCAAAATTCACAAAGAAAAAAGGTAACGAATTACCTCCCGTATCTACAGCATCTTTACCAGATATTGTATTTATGTTATTATTCTTTTTTATGGTGGTTACGGTTATGAGGGATACTGAGTTAAAAGTTGAACAAAATCTACCAAAGGCAAACCAAATTGAAAAACTTAAAAAAGATAGATCTGTTTTTATTTTTGCTGGAAAACCAAGTCTTCAATATAGAAAGAATTTTGGTGACGAAGGTAGAATACAAATTGGAGATAAATTTACAGATATTTCAAAAATTGGATTAGCATTAACAGAAGCAAGAGGGAAACTAAACCCTGAATTACAAAGTAAAGTAGTCGTTGCTTTAAAAGTAGATGATGATACCAATACTGGTTTAGTTACTGATATTAAAGAAAAACTAAGACAACTTAATATGGTGAAAATAATTTATATTACTGCAAATGGAGATCCAATAGAGCAATAAAATAACTATTAAGATTTATTAATTGCCTTTGTTCTGATATCAGAGTTAAGGCTTTTTTTATATAATTAATTACAACTATCTTTATTGCAAAGTTAAAGAAAGAAAATCCTTTTTTATGACATGATCCGATTCTTACTATATACCTTCTTTCTTTTATTTTCAATCTATACCATTGCTCAGGACTCTATACCAAAATTTGACGGCGATTCATTCTATCGAGAAGATCAGTTTTATATTGGCGTATCCTATAATATCTTTGCAATTATTCCATCTGGGATGAATTCTGAAGGCATATCCGCAGGTTTTCAATTTGGTTTTCTTAGAGATTTTCCTGTCAATAAGAGGTGTAATTTAGCCTTTGCCATTGGAGCAGGGTTTTCATTCGATCAATATGGTCAAAATCTATTAATTAATGAAGATGATTTAGGAAATACTAGTTATTCTATAATAGATTCAAATCAAGATTTTAAGCGAAATAGATTTAGGGTTTCTGTAATAGAAGCTCCAATACAATTAAGATGGAGAAGTTCAACAATTACAGAATATAAATTTTGGAGAGTTTATGCTGGATTTAGAGTAGGTTATACTATTTGGAATCAATCTTCGTATAAAGATACCATGGAAACTATAAGAGTAACGGATATTTCTAATTATAAAAAATTACGATTAGGAGCCAGTTTAAGTGTAGGGTATAACAAATTTAATCTTTTCGCTTATTATAGTTTAAATCCCTTCTTTAATGAAAATGCGGTCACTACTGATGGTCAAAAAATAAATTTTCATGGAATTAAATTAGGATTGATTTTTTATATTTTATAATACTAGTTCCCCATTAAATTTATCCAAGCATATTCAAACAAGTTTATTGCTACTATTAATGTTTTTTTATTACTAATTACTTTCAGTCTATATTTTGATACGCTATAGCGTAGTGGTCTAAAATATTTTATCGCGAATAATTAGTTCTTTATAACCAATAATTAAGCATCACAACTTGCGGAATAAGCCCAATAAAAAATCCTGTAAGCAATTCGAGGATGGTATGTGATTTTGTATCTAATCTTGAAGAAGCTACCCAACCATTTATTAAGAAAAAAATACCGATTTCTAATAAATAATTTTTATTAAAATGGACGCTCAAAGCAATTAAGAACATAGTGACTCCAGCAACTCCCATTTGATGTAAGCTTACTTTAAAGTTAAAAAAAATTAATACTAATGCCGATATAGTTGTAAATAATACGCCAACAAAAAAATAATACATTTCGGGTGATTGATACGAACTAAAAACCATTTTAATAATAACAAGAACTAGAAGTGTCTGTATCATTAAAGGAAATTTTCTTTCTTGGACTTCTTTTAAGTTAATACTCTTAACTAAACCTAAGTTTTTTAATAAGAAAAAAAAAATTAATGGAATTAAAATAGTAATGATAAAAATAGCACAAGTCTTTGCATTAATTACCTGGGGTTCAATAAATCGAGGCGTTAAACCAAAATATAATCTAGCTCCAATTAATGGCATTAATAAAGGATGAAAAATATATGCTGCGCTACGTAAAAAATAATTCATTATATTTTTTTTCGCAATCGAGCAACAGGAACATCTAATTGCTCGCGGTATTTAGCGATGGTTCTACGCGCAATTGGGTATCCTTTATCCATTAGTATGACTGCAAGTTTATCGTCTGTTAGGGGTTTTTTCTTATCTTCTTCTAAAATAATGTTTTCAAGGATGTTTTTTATTTCTCTAGTAGAAACATCTACACCTTGATCATTCTTCATGGATTCACTAAAGTATTCTTTGATTAATTTTGTTCCATATGGAGTGTCTACATATTTACTATTTGCGACCCTTGAAACCGTAGAAACATCCATATTTATTTCTTCTGCAATATTTTTTAAAATCATAGGCTTGAGTTTTTGCTCATCACCAGTTAAAAAATATTCTTTTTGATAATGCATAATTGCATTCATTGTAATAAATAAGGTTTGTTGTCTTTGTTTAATAGCATCAATAAACCATTTTGCAGCATCTAACTTTTGTTTAATAAACAAAACAGCATCTTTCTGAGATTTCGTTTTTTGTTTAGTTATTTTAAAACCTTTTAACATTTCGCTATAATCTCTCGAAACATGTAGGTCGGGAGCATTACGCCCGTTAAGAGTTAGTTGTAGTTCTCCATCTCTTATTTTAATAGCAAAATCTGGAACAACATGTTCTACCATTTTAGTATTTCCAGCATAAGAACCTCCAGGTCTTGGATTTAAAATTTCAATTTCATGGATAGCTGAACGTAATTGTTCTTCTGTAATGGAATATTTTACAAGTATTTTTTTATAATGTTTTTTTGAAAATTGTTCAAAAGATTCTTCTAATAACCGAATTGCTATGGAAACTGCTTCGGAAGTATTTTTCCTTTTTAATTGTATCAATAAAGATTCTTGAAGATTTTTTGCTCCAACTCCTGCGGGATCTAAACCTTGTACAATTTTTATGATTTTAACCACCTCATTTTCAGTGGTGAATATGTTTTGAGTAAAGGCTAAATCATCGACAATATCAATTAAATCTCTTCGTATATAGCCACCTTCATCAACACTGCCAACTAAAAAGCGAGCAATTTCTTTTTCCTCTTCATCAAATCGATACGTGTTTAATTGCTGTAATAAATATTGATTGAAAGAAGTCCCGGAAGCATAAGGGATTTGTTTATCTTCATCGTCTGGGCTATAATTATTGACAGATAGTTTATAATTTGGAGTTTCGTCATCACTTAAATATTCGTCAATATTTATATCAGTTTCAATAAGCTCATTCCCATCATCTATTTCACTGTCATATTCTTCATTACTAAAATCATCATCATATTCATCCTTTTCATCTTTTCCTCCCTCAAGGGCTGGATTTTCTTCAATTTCCTGCGATATTCGTTGTTCAAATGCCTGCGTCGGTAATTGAATAAGTTTCATCAACTGAATCTGTTGAGGAGATAACTTTTGAGAAAGTTTAAAATTTAATTGTTGTTTTAGCATGCCTATTTCTATCTTATAAAAATAAAAAAAACAATCTATATATTAAGGATGAAGATTGTTTTTAATCTATACGATATATAACGATAGTTTTATTAAAAACTTGCGTTGCCTGGTGTACGAGGATAAGGTATTACATCTCTAATATTACCCATACCAGTTACAAACTGTACCAACCTTTCGAAACCTAGTCCAAAACCGCTATGAACAGCTGTTCCAAATTTACGTAAGTCTAAATACCAATACAATTCTTTTTCGTCGATATCTAAGTCAGCCATTTTTTTCCTTAACACATCATAGCGCTCTTCTCTTTGAGATCCGCCAACAATTTCTCCAATACCTGGAAATAGAACATCCATAGCTCTTACCGTCTTTCCATCATCGTTAAGACGCATGTAAAAAGCTTTGATGTTTGCAGGATAGTCAAAAAGAATTACGGGACATTTAAAGTGCTTTTCAACTAAAAAACGTTCGTGCTCACTCTGTAAATCTGCACCCCATTCTTCAATAATATATTTAAATTTTTTCTTTTTGTTAGGCTTGCTATTTTTTAAAATATCTATAGCTTCCGTATAACTAACACGTTTAAAATTGTTTTCTCCAATAAAAGCTAATTTATCTCTTAAAGACATTTCACTTCTTTCTGCTTGAGGCTTGCTTTTTTCTTCTTGAAGTAAACGTTGTTCTAAAAATTCTAAATCGTCTTTACAATTTTCAAGAGCATAGTTTACTACATATTTAATAAAGTCTTCTGCTAGATCCATATTCTGATCTAAATCGTTAAAAGCAACTTCTGGTTCGATCATCCAAAACTCAGCTAAATGGCGAGAAGTATTAGAGTTTTCAGCTCTAAAAGTAGGTCCAAAAGTATAGACTTTACCTAGTGCCATTGCATACGTTTCCGCTTCCAATTGACCGCTTACCGTCAAGTTTGTTTCCTTTTCAAAGAAATCTTGTTTGTAATCTATATTTCCGTTTTCATCTAAAGGAGGGTTTTTAGGGTCTAAGGCTGAAACACGAAACATTTCTCCAGCACCTTCAGCATCACTTCCAGTTACAATAGGAGTGTTCATATAATTAAAACCATTTTTCTGAAAGTATTCATGAACAGCAAAAGCCAGTTTAGATCGAGTTCTCATTACTGCACTAAATGTATTGGTGCGAATACGTAAATGAGCTTCTTCTCTTAATTTTTCAAGAGAATGTCTTTTTGGGGAAATAATAGTCAGTTTTACGTCCTCTGGATCAGCTTCACCTAAAATTTCAACCTTTGACATTTGAATTTCAACTTTTTGTCCTTGTCCTTGGCTTTCTGCGATCGTGCCAAAAACCTTAATAGCTGCTCCTACAGTAATTTTCTTTAATAAAGATTCTTCAAAATTTTCAAAATCAACAACACATTGTAAATTTTTTATGGTAGAACCATCATTTAGAGCAATAAAACGATTGCTTCTAAAAGCTCTTACCCATCCGTTAATACTTATTTCTATTGGAGAGGGTTTTGTTTCTAATAAATCTATAATTCTTTTTTGTTGCATGACTTTTATTTTGATTGACAAAGATACTTTTTACTTATAAAAAAGTAAAATGAGTTATGAATTTTCGTTTTCTTCTTCTAATTCAGTATCAGATAATATTTGAATACTTGGTTTTTTAAGCGTTTTTTTATTGGCTATACCTCTTTCGAATGATAATAATAAGGAAGGAAGCAATAATAGGTTGGACAACATAGCAAATAATAAGGTGATGGAAACTAAAATTCCCAATGCTACGGTTCCTCCAAAACTTGAAATGGCAAATACTGAAAAACCGAAAAACAAAACAATTGAAGTATATAACATACTTACACCGGTTTCTCTTAATGCTGCGTAAACAGATTTTCTAATTTTCCAATGATTTGCAATCAATTCTTGTCGGTATTTTGCTAAAAAATGAATGGTGTCATCTACTGAAATACCAAAGGCAATACTAAAAACTAATATGGTAGAAGGTTTTATAGGAACTCCTATAAAACCCATAAGTCCTGCGGTGATAATTAAGGGCAGTAAATTAGGGATTAGGGATACTAAAATCATTTTAAAACTCCGGAACATCCAAGCCATAAATAGCGCAATTAATAGGATGGCTAGTGATAATGATAAAATTAAATTAGTGACTAAGTATTTTGTTCCTTTTTGAAACACTAGTGCTTTTCCGGTTACGATAACATTGTACCGTTCTTCAGGAAATATTTTTTTAATTTCAGCTTTTAAATCTTCTTCAATACGGTCAAACCTTTTGGTTTCAGTATCTTTCATAAAGGTAGTGATGCGGGCAAATTGACCAGTACTATCTACATAATTATCTAAAAAGCGGGTATTCTGAGTACTACTTTTTGCATAAGAAAGTAAAAAAGTTCGTTCTTGGCTATTAGGTAATTGATAATACTCCGGATTGTTATTATAATAGGCTTGTTTGGAGAATTTCACTAATTCTACTACCGATAAAGGTTTAGATAACTCTGGAACCTCTTCAATGTAGTTTTGAAGTTGATCCATACGTTTTAATGTAGCAAGGCTCATTACTCCTTTCTTTCTTTTGGTATCTATTAATATCTCTAATGGCATAATACCTTCAAACTCTTTTTCAAAAAATCTAATGTCACTAAAGAATTCTGTTTTTTTAGGCATATCTTCAATGATACTACCTGAAATTCCAATATTAAAAATTCCAATAATACTTATACAGAGTATTGTTACGGAACTAATATAAATAGTAATGCGATGATTTCTAACCATGTGTTCGGTCCAATCTACAAATTGATTGATCCATTTTTTACCTAAATGTTTTAAATGCTTGTCCTTTGGAGGAGGTAAAAAACTATACATTATAGGGATGATAAAAAGGCTTAGTAAAAATATGGTTATAATGTTGATGGAGGCAACAATACCAAACTCTTTTAATAATTTACTATTGGTAAGTATAAAAGTAGCAAAACCAGAAGCAGTTGTTAAATTGGTCATTAAGGTTGCGTTACCAACCTTGGTAATTACTCGTTGTAACGATTTTGCCTTATTGCCATGAAGCTTGATTTCTTGTTGGTATTTATTGATTAGGAATATGCAATTTGGGATTCCAATAACAATAATCAAAGGAGGGATTAATGCAGTAAGTACTGTAATCTCATAATGCAATAGTCCTAGTATACCGAAAGCCCACATTACTCCAATAATTACCGTAAACATTGCAATGATAGTAGCTCTAAATGATCTAAAGAAAAAGAAAAACAGTAAAGAGGTGACCAATAAAGCAGCTCCTACAAATAATCCAATTTCATCTATGATGTTTTGAGAGTTAAGAGTTCGAATATAGGGCATCCCAGACGTATGAACTTTTATTCCTGTCTCTTCTTCAAATTGCTCTATGATGGGAATTAAGTCATTTATTATAAAATCTTTTCGAATGGAAGTATTTATAATAGACTTGTCCATGTAGATAGCAGTTCTAATGGATTGCTTATTTGGACTATAAACTAATCCTTCGTAAAAAGGAAGTTTGTTAAAAAGTTCGTATTTATATTGTTTAAGAGATTCGTTTGTAAAAACAGAATCTTTAATAAAGGGAACTAATTTAAAAGCAGTAGTGTCTTTTCTTTTTTCAAGTTTTAATAGGTCACCTACAGAAATAGTAAAATCTATTTCTTTATATTTCATTAAATCTTTTGATAATTTATTCCAGGCTACAAATTTTTCAGGAGTAAACAGTGTTGAATCTTTTATTCCTAGAATAACTAGATTGCCTTCTTCACCAAATTCTTCTAAAAATTTATTGTATTCAACATTGATATAATGGTCGTCTGGTAATAAATTAGCTTCTGTTGTTGAAAAACGCATATTGTCCCACTGTGTAGACAATGCAAACGTAATTGCTGCAATTAAGATTAATAGAAAAGCTCTATTTCTTAAAATAAATCGTGCAAGTGCACTCCAAAATCCTATGCTAAAAAGTTTATTCAACGTATTGTTTAATATTGATTTCTATATGTTTTTAGAAAGGTGCAAAGGTATTAAATTAGGCTATAACTATATAGGCTTATGCGGTTTAAATATAAGCTGAATTAAAAACTAATTTATAATAACTTGGTAATAAAAAAGCGGATTTTGATCCACTTTAATTATTTTTAGAACTGTATTTTTTAAACAGTCATAATTTCTTTTTCTTTTAAAGAGAACACTGCGTCAATTTTAACAATGTGATTATCCGTCATTTTTTGAATGTCCATTTCAAGATTTTTCGTTAAATCTTCAGAAAGATCTGCTTTTTTTATTTCGTTATTTGCATGTTTACGATCATTTCGTACCCCGACTTTTGATTCTTCTGCTTCCGCTTTTGCTTGTTTTACCAATTCTACTCTTCTTTCTTCAGTTAAAGGAGGAACATTGATAATCACACTTTCTCCATTATTCATTGGGTTGAAGCCAATATTAGCTAAATGAATTCCTTTTTCAATTTCAGGAATTAAAGATTTTTCCCAAGGTTGTATAGAAATTGTCATACCGTCTGGAGTCGAAACATTGGCAACTTGACTAATAGGTGTTGGAGTACCATAATAATCAACCATTACACCAGATACCATGGAAGGCATTGCTTTTCCAGCTCTAATATTTATGAATTTTTTTGTAAGATGCATTAAAGCATTATCCATTCCCTCTTTAGTGCTATCTATTATAAATTGTACTTCTTCGTCCATGACTGTTCATCTTTAATTTTGCCTAACATAATTTAACAAAACAAATTTAATAATTTTTAAGCAATTAATATTCTACTAATTACATATTTACTTTGGTTCCTATATTTTCTCCAGAAACCACTTTTAATAAATTTCCTCTGGTATTCATATCAAAAACTACAATGGGTAATTGATTTTCTTGACTCAGGGTAAAAGCAGTAGTATCCATTACTTTTAGTCCTTTTTTAAGAACATCATCAAAGCTAATAAAATCGAATTTTGTTGCTTTCGAATCTTTTTCTGGATCACTAGAGTAAATTCCATCCACACGTGTTCCTTTTAAAATTACATCTGCTTTAATTTCAATTGCTCTTAATACAGCAGCAGAATCGGTAGTGAAATAAGGGTTGCCTGTTCCTCCTCCAAAAATTACAACTCTTCCTTTTTCTAGATGTCTTAAGGCTCTACGTCTAATAAAAGGTTCTGCAACTTCATTAATTTTTACAGCACTTTGCAGTCGAGTTGGGATTTTTTCATCCTCTAAGGCACCTTGCAAAGCTAAACCGTTTATAACAGTTGCTAGCATGCCCATATGGTCTCCTTGAACACGATCCATACCTTTGCTGGCTCCAGCTAAACCTCTAAAAATGTTGCCACCACCAATTACAATGGCAATTTCTACTCCTTTTTCGGTTAATTGTTTAATGTCTTCGGCATATTCTTTTAGACGGTCAGGATCAATACCGTATTGGCGGTTGCCCATTAATGCTTCACCGGATAGTTTTAAAAGTATTCTTTTGTATTGCATAGCAGAATTTTGTGATACAAAAATAAAGAAAAAAAGTGTTCGACCCTAAGAAGAAAATTAAGAATAAAAAAACCGACCTAAAAAATAGATCGGTTCTTAAATAAATAAAAAAATGTACTTATCCTAAAGCAACTCTTTCAAAAGAAACAACTTCATTTCCTTTAGAAGTTACGTAATCAGCCACACTTTGTTTTTCGTCTTTAATAAAGTTTTGATCTAATAAACACTTCTCTTGATCTAGCGTAGTGTTATCAGAAATAAAACGCTCTAATTTACCAGGAAGGATTCTATCCCAAATTTGCTCTGGTTTACCTTCGGCTCTTAATTCTTCTTGTAAGCTAGTTTTAGCAGCTTCCACTATTTCATCAGTTAATTGAGCTCTAGAAATATATTCAGGTACATTAATTAGGTGTTTTCCTAAACGTCCTCTTTCTATATTGTCTTTTTCAATTACAGCAATTCTAGCCTCTGTTTCCGAAGCAACAAATGCAGGATCAAAATCTTTGTAAGATAAGGTAGTAGCACCCATAGAAGCAACTTGCATTGCAATATCTTTAGCAACAACATCAGCATCGTTTTCACCAGAAGCCAATCCAACCAAAGTAGCAATTTTATAGCCGTGAATATAAGAACCTACAAAAGGAGCAGTCATTTTTTTGAAATCGTTAATTTGAACTTTTTCTCCAATAACTCCAGTTTGCTCAATCATTTTTTCTGCAACAGTCATTCCACCAAAATCTGCATTTAAGAAAGATTCTTGATCGTTATAGTTTATTGCTAATTCAACTAAGCTTTTTGCCAATGCTATAAAATCATCGTTTTTACCTACGAAATCAGTTTCACATCCTAATACTATTAAAACTCCTTCAGTTTTAGCGTCGTTTACAACTGCTATTGCAGCACCTTCACTAGATGCTCTATCAGCTCTTTTTTCTGCAACTTTTTGTCCTTTTTTACGTAAGATAGATACGGCTTCATCGAAGTTACCGTCAGCTTCTACTAAAGCTTTTTTACAATCCATCATGCCAGCACCGGTAGCATCTCTTAATTTTTTTACGTCTGCGGCTGTTATATTTGCCATTTTATTAAATTTTTAGTTATTTATTATATTAAAAAAAAGTCGTTTAAATTATTTCTAAAAAGAATAAAACTAAAACGACTTTGGTAAAATTATTCTTTTATTTATTCTTCTTCTGAGGAAACATCAGCTTTAACCTCTATAGTAGCAGCCTTAACTTCTACAGCAGCTACTCTTTTACGAGCAGTTTTTTTCTCAGGTGCTTTTTTTGCTGGTGTTTCCGCTTTTGTTGGTGTTTCCGCTTTTGTTGGTGTTGTCGGTGTTGCTTCTTTTTCCGCTTTTTCATCGGCACCTTTACGGTTACTTAAACCTTCAATAACAGCATTAGAAACACTTGTCATAATTTTATCGATTGATTTTGAGGCATCATCGTTAGATGGGATTACATAATCAATTATGTTAGGATCACAGTTGGTGTCTACCATTGCGAAAATTGGAATTTTTAATTTCAATGCTTCAGCAACTGCAATATGCTCACGAGTTGTATCTACAACAAATAAAGCGCCTGGAAGACGTGTCATATCAGAAATAGAACCTAAATTTTTCTCTAATTTAGCACGAGAACGATCTACCGCTAAACGCTCTTTTTTAGATAATGAATTAAATGTTCCATCTTCTTTAGAACGATCGATTAAAGCCATTTTTTTAACAGCTTTTCTAATTGTTACGAAATTGGTAAGCATTCCACCTGGCCATCTTTCAGTAATGTAAGGCATGTTTGCTTTTCCTGCTTTTTCAGCAACAATATCTTTAGCTTGTTTTTTGGTAGCTACGAAAAGAATTTTTCTTCCGCTAGCTGCAATTTTTGTAAGAGCTTCGTTAGCTTCTGCTAGTTTTGCAGTAGTTTTGTAAAGATTGATAATGTGGATTCCATTACGCTCCATATAGATATAAGGTGCCATGTTAGGATTCCATTTTCTGGTTAGGTGACCAAAGTGTACACCTGCGTCAAGTAACTCTTTTACTTGTTCGTTGTTGTTTGCCATTTTTGTAATAGTTTACGTTCTTGTGTTATTATAGATAGCAACCTCTTCTAATGAAAGGGTTTAGATGCTAAACTAACTCTCCGGCTCTCGGAGTAACAGCGGTATTAAAATTGTTTGTCAAATATAATTTGACGAATATATAAGAACTTATAACTTGAATTGGGCATCCTAAGACACCCAACCAAGTAGTGTATTTTCTAACGTTTAGAGAATTGGAATTTTTTACGCGCTTTTTTCTGACCGAATTTTTTACGTTCTACCATTCTTGGATCTCTAGTTAATAAACCTTCTGGTTTTAAAACTAAACGATGCTCTGGATTTAACTCGCACATTGCACGAGAAATTGCTAAACGAATCGCTTCTGCTTGTCCTGTTGTACCACCACCATGAACATTTACAGTAATGTCAAAGCTTTTAATGTTATCTGTTAACGTTAAAGGCTGCATTACTTTATATTGTAAAGTTCCTGTAGTAAAGTAATTTTCAAACTCACGCTTGTTAATTGTAATATTACCTTTTCCTTTGGCAATATAAACACGTGCAACAGCGTTTTTTCTTCTACCTATTTTATGAATTACTTCCATTACTTTTTATGGTTAAGATTAATGGTTTTTGGTTTTTGTGCTTCTTGTCCGTGATCTGCACCTGAATATACTTTTAGATTTCTGAATAAAGCAGCACCTAATTTGTTTTTTGGTAGCATACCTTTTACAGCTTTTTCTACAAGTCTTGCAGGATCTTTTCCAAACAATTCTTGAGCAGTAAGACTACGTTGTCCACCAGGATAACCTGTGTGTCTAATGTAAGACTTGTCTTCCCATTTGTTTCCGCTTAAAGTAATTTTTGCGGAGTTAATAATAATTACGTTATCACCGCAATCTACGTGAGGGGTGAAATTAGGTTTGTGTTTGCCACGAAGTAATATTGCAACTTCACTAGCAAGACGACCCAATGCTTGCCCGTCCGCATCTACTAATAACCACTCTTTATTTACAGTGTTTTTGTTAGCAGATACTGTTTTGTAACTTAATGTATCCATTTAGTTCTTTGTCTAATTGTTAATAAATCATTGTTTTTTCCCTTTAAAAAGGGCTGCAAATGTAATACTATTTAATTGAATAACAAATGGTCTTGTTTTAATTTTTTAGAGATGAATTTTTCACGCTAGTTTTTAATTAAAATAAGTACTTGTAACAATTTTACGAAATTGATTTCCTTAAGAAATCAATCATCATTATGAATATACCATCACTGCTAATTTTTTTGATTCTTTCTATTTTTAATAAAGTAATTTCAAAACAGAAATGGTATAATTTGATAAATGGTGTTTTTTTCACCCATTTTTGAAGTTTCAAATGTCGCTTTTAAATTTAATTTATTTCCGGAAGCAATTTCTGAAATGGTTTTGAATTCACAATCTTCGGAAAGAATCATATATGCTTGATTTTTTTTATTGATGTAGGGAGGTAATTGGTTAAAAAGATTTTTAAAATATTGAAAATCATCACCACAAAACCAAGCTTGCTCTTTAACGTTTTTTGGTTGTTTTGGGTAATAGGGAGGATTAATTAATATATAATCGAAGTTTTTGTTTTGTAAGTTTTCAAATAAATTAGAATACACACAATCCACCTCTAAATTATTTTCTTCAGAAGCCTTTTTTAAATTTTCCAAAGCTGTTTTGTTAATGTCTGATGCGGTTACAGTTGCTTCTTTGCTTCTTGCAAATAATGATATAATTCCACTTCCGCAGCCAAGTTCGAGAAATGACTTTTTACTTAAATCGAGTTCAGCTATAAAATCTAAAAGAATTTTAGTGCTCAAGGTCAGGTGTGGTGGAAAAACTTCAGGATGAACTAGTACTTGAATACCCTGATATTTAAAAGGTCTAGGTTTTCTATAATAAAATTCCAAACCAAATTTCAAAATCGGTTTAGTCAGACGCTTAATGACTTGTCTTATTTTTAACATTCTACAGTTTTCTAAAAGTTAAAACAATTTATAATTGTCATTCCGAGAATAACAAGGAATCTCATAAGATTCTTCACTCCACTTTGTTTCGCTCTGAATGGCTTTTTATTCTGAATAAAATCCTTGGGTTTCAGGCTGACGGTATTTCCAAATTTTATGCATTGCTTTAATTTCGTAAGGGTATTTATAAAATCCTGTGCGATATCGAATCTTGGAAACGCCACGCAACAAATTCTTTTTAAATCCTTTAATTCTATAATCGGTAGCAGTTGGATAATAGCCATTAAGAACCGTTTCAAAATTCATTATTTTATCTACCATTTTAGGAGTCAACCAAGGTGTTAGCGGATTTTTTCTTAAATCAAAATTTTCCCAAGCTGGGTCTAACCAATCTTCTAAGTTTTTAGGAAAACTAAAACCAGCTTTTTGTATTTGTTCATATAATTCAGATCCTTCCGTTGCAACAGGACTGTATAAATAAATAATTATTTCAGCATTTGGATTGATTTCTTTAATTTCTTTAATAAAGTTAATATCCCATTTTATTTGAGCCATTACCTTTTCGGGTGAATCTGCTGGCATTCCTAAAACAAAAGATAGTTCTGGAATGATACCAATAGGATGTAATCTTTTTACAAATTCTTTTATAGTTTCCCCAGTTTGAGTTCCTCCCTTATTCATTTGCTTTAAAATCTCATCATTTCCTGTTTCAGCACCTAAAAAAATCATTTTACAGCCTGCTTCTTTCATTAATATCAGATCTTCATCACTGTATTTATTAATGGTGTCAATTCTTCCTTCTCCCCACCAAGTGATTCCATCGTTTTTAATTAGTTTAGAGAATTCTACAACTCTTTTTCTGGAGGTGAAAAAATTATTATCATGAAATTCAATGGCTTGAATATTATAATTTTTTTTAAAAAAGGTGACGTCATTATACACAGTTTCAGCTGATTTAGCTTTCCAACGACCCTTATAAATTGGTACCACAGCACAAAATGAACACGTAAATGGACAACCTAAACTTGAATGGTAGCTAAAGGTGTTTTTACCTAAAAATGTTTTGCTTAGATAGTTTTCTAACTTGTAAAATTGATTTAAAAACTCATAAGGTAATTCGGGAAGTGTGTCTTGATTTAATAACTCTTCCTTGGCTGTTTTTACAATTTCATTATTCTTATCAAGATAAATAAGGTTTTTTATGTCATTCAGAACGGAGTGAAGAACCTCTTGAAATTCCTCGTTACTCTCGGAATGACAATTGGTTTCAATAGCGTTTATTAAAGATGGAAATGCCACATCACCTGGACCGTTTATAATATAATCTACAAAACCAGATGTAATGGAAACATTATATTGATTGGATGCAAAATAACCGCCCCAAATGGTAATGCTATTAGGAAATTGTTCTTTTATTTTTTTAGTATATGGGATGGCTTGTTTAAGTTGAGGGCCTGGCATTACGGTGCTACAGAAATACTTAAACTCGCCTGTTTTAAAATAGGTTTCTATTTTCCCCCAAGGATCATTCTCTAAATTTCCATCCACAAATACAAAATCGTATTTTCCATAAATAGCAGCTCCTACTTGTAAAATAGAGTTTGGTATGCGGTGTTTACCATTGGCACTACGAGGATTAAATATGAGAATTTTGTTTTTCATAATTTATATGATGCAAGGTAAGAATACTTTAAAAATTATAAAGATTGTTTGTATCCTTCAATTTTAATTTAAATAATTTTTCTTCTTCTTTTGTAAACTCATTTTTCCAATAACCTGAAGAACCTTTTCGTATTAATTTAATGAGATTTTTATGATCTTGTTGGTGTACTTCTTTTTGTCTTTTTTTAAAAGATTGATTTTTAATGCTTTCTGTTATTTGTAAAGTATTAACTTCTAAATCAAGATAGTTTAATATGTTTTTTAATTCATTTTCTGGATTATTCAATAAATCCTCATATTTAATAAAAAGCACCTCCTTTTTATGGTAATCTTTATAATGTAAAGCCCAAGGAACTTCTAGCCAAGGTGTGATTTTCTTGTTACCATAAAGTACTGCTTGAATCATTTCTTTCTTTTTCTTTTCAAAAGATAAATTCCTTAAAATAGGATGTATTCGAAGTCTTCTAAAAAAAGAACTTAATGATGAATGAAAATTAAAAAAATAAGCTCCTGAAATAACGATATCTCTTGGGTCACGAATGATATAAATTATTTTATGTACTTTTTTATTGGATGCTTTTTCTAGCTCATCAAAGGTGTGATGGGATTTATATATTTGAAATTCAGAAACATTATTCTCCGTTTTAATGCCAGAAACATTTACAGTTTCAAAACCCCAATCACCTAAAAAATTACATTGCAATAAATCTGCAGCCAACCTGCTTAACCAGTTGGTCCCACTTTTAGGGTAGCCCACTATAATGATGTTCTTTTTTTGCTTCAATTTTATTAGGTGTTAAACATTGATTTTGATTTAAAAAAAATGCATGTTTCATTATAAACCTTAGAAGCTCTTTTTAATAATTCTGCTTCAATTTTAACTTTATCAGAAGGTGGTTTAAAGATCTCTCCTTTGGTAATATTTTTTGAAGGGTCACCCCATTTTTGTGTAAATATTTTAAGTTGATATTCTTTTTTTAGAGGCTTTTTAAGCGCTAAGAAATTCGTTAGGTTTTTTAAATTTTCTTCTGAATTATTTAATAAGTCATCATAACAAATAAAAACCCAATTTAAAGGGTCTATTAAATTGGTCATTTTTTTTAAATATTCTAAACGCTCTATATAAATAGCTGTAACCGCTTCTTGACTCATAGGTTGATTAACACTGTCGGAAAGCTTGATCATACTAGAGAGTGTGTCTTCCGGATTGCGAATAAGTAATAGGTGTTTATTCGTTTTTGAAATAACCACCTTTAAGTTTGGAGTTACTGAATGATGATTAACTTGATTTACGATAAATTTACATTTTTTAAACAGCTGATTAGATTTTCTTCTAATATCAAATTCAGATTTTAATAAACTTTTTGAATCTTTATATTTCGTGAAATATTCACCAAAGCCAATTATTTCATCATTAGATTCAAGAATATGCATTAATAAAGAACTTCCACTTCTAGGATGACCCATGATAAATAAATAATCTTGATTTGGGTTTGGACTAAATGGTTTCCAAAGAGAAATTAATATGTTTTTAATGAAATTTTTCAAATTATTTTTGTTTTTTAATCCAAAACCATAATATAATTACAATTCCCCATTGCCCTAATAATTTTAATAATAAAGCACCATTTATATTCCAATATTTTATTAAAAAATACCCAATAATTATTTGAATGAAAACGACAAATGACGCAAAAGAAGCAATTTTATATTGTTTGCCTCTTTTATAATACTCACTTACTAAAAGTACTTGTAAAAATAGTGGTATCATAAACAAAAATGCCAATCCATATTGTTGAAACGTAAAATCTAGATGATATATTTCTGAAATGATTAGATACATAAAAACAGTTGCAACAACTGCAAAACCCCAGCCAAAAACAAAAAACCTTTTTTGTATCTTCTTGATTACAGTATTAGAAGAGCGATAATAATTTTTTAAATAGGGTGTAATAGCAAAAGTACTTGCCATTTGAGTCAATGCTAGAAAGCTTAAAAAAACTTGGTATTTACTTAGTTGTGAAACACTGAAAAAATGAGTTCCATAATAGGCATCAATCTTTGATCTAAACGTTCCAATCGCTAAAGGAATAAAAAAAGGTATGGATTTTTTTAATTCTAATAATTGAAATTGAACCTTGATATATTTAAAATCTTTTAATAATGCAATTGAAAATAATAAAAGCTTAAGTCCTTGAGAAATCAATATTATTTGCAATAATAATTTTAGGTTAAGTGACTCTAAATTGTAAAAGACAAGTATTATTAGTGATAATAAATAACTTAATTCAACAAAAATATTAAGTTTAAATTTTCTGTGATATACAATTAGAGATTTAAAAGATTGATTCAAAAATTGAAATAGGATTACTATAAAAATTATCCACTCTAGATGATTGAAAATAGGAATAAAAAGAATTAATAATAAACTAGGTGGTAAAAGAATACTTCTAGCAATTAGATTATTTGTCCACTGCTGATTAATTTTTGATGGGTTCTTACTGAATAATTTTAATAAATAATCATTATTCCCGAATGATAAAAAAAGTAAAAAGACATTTGCCCAAATTAAAATTTCAACATATTCTCCCCATAATTCAGTTGAGTGAAATTGAATTATAAGATAAGAAAGTATTAAAACAGAAAATGCACTTAATAGTTGACTCATTCCAAAAAGGGAAATGGTTTTTAGCCGTTTTATATATTTCCCCTTTTGGCTCATTTAATTTAAATAATTAACTTCGATTTCAGACATTTCTCGAACACTACTTGAAACTTGTAATCCTGAAAAAGGTGCAAATGATTTAATTTCTTCTCTGTTATATAAATTTCCTAAAAAATAAAACTCTTTATGGATATGCGTGGGCAAACCTAAGAGTAAATTTTCAACCTCATTAATGGGAATATTCCATTCTAAACTCAAACGTTCTGCGGAGGGTTCCATAAATGAAATATATAAAAGTTCTGTTTGGATATGTTGCAGGGATTCTTGAAAATTAACGCCATCTGCTAAAGAATTTTGTAGACTTTTATGCGAAGTTTTAAAATCGACTAACAAATCTTTAAAACCTAAATAAGGAATAAATCCGTCAAAATTATCTTGGATACTAAATAAAGGTTGTATCCCTGATTCGTGGCACCATATACATTTTGCTGGTTTTCCTGCATTGGAATGTAAAGGATCTGTATTGCTAATTCTGATGCCATCCTTATCATATATTCCAAATCGCACTTGACCGTTTGACATTAAATCTACGGTTTCATATTCAAATATTTCTTCAGTCTCTGGATCTACTTCAGCACAAAAGAAAAGTTGATTAAAACCATCTTGTTCAGAAAAACTTATCAATCTAGTTTCATAAGAGACCCCAGAGTTATTTACACGCCCTCTTTCAGGATTCAATTCATAATTGTTCAACATCTCTGAAAGTAAATAAGGAACACCAGTAATTTCATAATAATGTTCGGGAGCTCCAATTAATAAACTCACATACCTTCCTAAATCGATTGTGTTTGTTAATTGATATTCTTCAGAAGCTTTTATTACGTCATTCAAAATTTTCATTTTTTCTAAAGCATTAGAATTGAATCCTACTTTTTCGATATCAATCGAAATATTTGGTGATTGGACTTCAATACCATTTCCAGATAATGGTAATGTTGCTCCTAGATACGAGAGGGTCCATTGTAAACCATTAATCGCTTTTTCAATAGAATCGTCTTCATAACTTTTATTCCATTTTAATTTTAGCGTAAGATCTTCATTTACGATATCATCATAGGTAGAATTAGTACAAGAAAAGGACACTATTAATATAAAAACTATTAGTTTTTTCATAAATCATTTACTAACAATCATTAATCCACTTGCCAACATAGATTTCGTTTTTAATTTTAATGCTTTCAAAGTGTTTCTGTTTTTTCCTTTTAAAACTTCCTTATGAAAATTCACTTCATTTACTACTTTCCGGACTGCATAATCATAGTACTTTCTTGAATAAGTTCTTTTAAAATCAATTTGACGATCTGTTGAGGTTTCCCAATCTGGCTGAACAATAATATCTTTTTCAATTTCAGCATATAAAGAGGTCCCCTTAATAGGATAGGCAATTGTAATGGTGAAATATGTGGGGTTTGCTTTTTTAAGGTAATTAATAGTTTGGTTAATGTCGTTTTCATCTTCCCCAGGGTAACCTAACATGATAAATGTACCTGTTTCAATGCCTATAGAATTTGTTTTAATAATAGCGTCTTTTACCACAGTAACATCCACACGTCTGTCCATGGCATCTATAATTTTTTGGGAACCACTTTCTGCGCCAATCCATATGCGAAAGCATCCAGCTTCCTTTAATAATTGCAAAATTTCATCATTTAATCGCTCTGCTCTTGTAATGCATTCAAAAGGAATTTTTATGTTTTGTTTTTAATTTTTCTATTCTAAAAGCCAAATTTAAAAATTTGGCGGTCTTTGTAAATAGGAGCAAACCTTTCGGTTTAGCACTTATTAGCTATGTTTTATACACGTTGTTGTCTTTAGTGCTTTTGACAGGTTCTATAATTCGTTGAGTGTAATTAAAAGTATTATTTCTTTTTAAATTTTCTATCAATTATTTTTATTTTCCATTTTTCTCCAAAGAAATCAAAATAAT
>OJFC01000036.1_pt1 | contig 23454 bp, 18 predicted proteins | sample 1594021 | NCBI WGS metagenome assembly OJFC01 (sample SAMN05416739, study PRJEB24817) | seawater metagenome | isolation source: Sea water | place: Canada:Atlantic | collected 2013-07 | reverse complement strand
TTCCTCATCATACTCCAGATTTTTTAATTGATGACAGTAGTATGTTACTAGGTGTAAAGGTATTTTGCCAATTAACTATGGATTATTTGAACGCAAATTAATTAGTTATTGATTTAACCCCTACAAACTAATATAAAGGGCTATATCTATGGTTTAAAAAAGGTTTTTATATTAAATAGGAACAATCTTGTACATTATTTTAAAACCTATTAAGTTTGTGGTAGAAATTTATATTTATGGAAGATATTAGCTTAGTCATTAGTTATTTTGCTTATTTATTACCAGCCATTGTAGTTGGCTTGGTAGCGTATTTCTTTTTTAAAGGGCATACCTCCAATGAAGAAGGAAGAAGGCGTTATTTAATTCAAAAAGAAGCTCAAAAAAACGTATTACCTATAAGACTAAAAGCTTATGAACGATTGACACTTCTTTTAGAACGCATCGACCCAAATAAACTTTTAATTAGAGTTCAACCACATTCTGATGATTTACAGAACTATGAAACATTACTTATTCAGAATATTGATACTGAATACGAACATAATCTTTCTCAGCAACTATATGTGAGTCCAGAATGTTGGAATTTAATTACTGCTACAAAAAATGCAACGATACAAGTAATAAGGCAATCTACTATCAATAAGAACGTAAATGATCCAGATAAATTAAGGGCTTTTATGTTAAATTACTTTATGGATGAAGTTACTCCTTCACATAAAGCCTTAATGTATGTTAAGAAAGAAGTTGGTGAAATGTTTTAATCTATCAACTCGTTTAAATTGATATTTTTTCTTTTAGCATACTCAAAACCTATTTTCCACCACTGTTTCATTTTATCTTGGTCAAAAATTAATGAATTGGTAGTTAATACTGTGGGAGTAAAATAAAAATTAATAATTACATCGTTATTGGAGGCTACAAATTTCCCTATGCGAATATTCTGCTTTTCAATTCTATCAGCCATAAAAGAATGCATGGTGGTAATTAATGAAAAAGCATTTTTTGAAGGCATTCTATTTAAGTGTGTGACTTCTGTTTCTAAAACAATAACATCAACGGTTGTAGCTCCCCTTTTTATAGCCTCCTCAATAGGAACCACACTACCAAATCCTCCATCAGCATATTCGCAACCCTCCTTAGTTACCAAACTCATAAAAGGCGTATAATTACAAGAAATCCAAATCCAGTCACAAAAATCATCGTATTCAAAATCGTTGATCGATTTATACTCTACTTGATTCAAGGAAAAGTTAGAGACCGTAACAATAATTTCTTTAGCACTCTTTTGTAATTCTTCAAATTCATTAAAAGTAAGTGCCTTCGAAATAAGTTTTCGTAAGTTTTTGCTTTCTCCAAAAGTTTTTCTTCCAAGGGCTAAATTCTTTAAAACATTAAAGTGGTTGATCGCAATTTCCATGTGCCCATGTTTAGTTTTTTTAATGATAAACGGACAGTTATTAAATATACTTTTCTGATTTACAGAAGTGTATATGTCTTTTATTTTTCGGGTTTTATTTAATGCCAAATGACTAATTAATAAGCTACCTGTAGAGGTTCCTAGATAAAGATCGTACTTGTGATGAAGTTCTTCAATTAAATATTGAGAAACACCACCTGCAAATGCACCTTTACTTCCTCCTCCTGAAATCACTAGGGCTCTCATAATGCTAGTTTTTAAAATTATTTTTTATTTAACATCCTTTTTAAAAAATTTAAAGAATCAGCATCTAGTTCCTGTTCTAATAACATGAATTGTTCCCGATATTTTTCATCTTCCAATAAACCTTTAAATATGTCTCTAGAAAAATCTCTAAACCTCCAATAATGATGTTGACTCGCATCGATTAGGTTGACTAGTGAATCACGATCCCATACATTTAAATACCCAATATATTCCAATGCTTTTTCACGAATATTATACGCATATTTAGAAGAAGTATATTCAACTAATTCCTCTAAAAAAAATTCTTTTTTAGCTGTTTGGTAATCTTCAGTAATCAAGGCTAAAAACAACCAAAACTGTCTTATATTTTTATCGCGAAATCCAATAATTCCCTCCATTTCATCTAAATATTTTGATTTATTCTCCGGAAAATTAACCCATAAATTTCCCAATGCAGTTTCTTGAGTTAAATAGGAGTTATCATATAAAAGGCTTTCATAATAAGATTTTAATTCTTTGGGAATTTTATCCATTGATAATGCAATGGCCTGCCTAACAAATACATTATTGCTATTAAAAGCTTTTTTATATAATGGCAGTGTTAAAGATAACGGTTCATTTATTAATTGATCAACTATTTCTTGGCCAATAAAATCATCAGGGAACACCAATGCTTTTTCAAATTCTGCCATTTTTAATGTAATTGGAGTTCCTCGCAAAGCAGAAATTTTAAAATACTCATTAATAAAATTTGATTTGATCAATGATCTATAAGCTTGTTCTGATTTAAATGCGCTTTGCAATATCCAATCCTTTTTAAATTCAATAAGTTCTTTACCATAAACACGTTCCACCTCAATAATAAAATCATTGGTTGTAACATTTTTATACTGGTATTTCTCTAAATAATTCTTAATCGCTTTTTTAAAAATAGCATCTCCAACCTTTTCTCTTAAAATATGTAATGCCCAAGCTCCTTTTTCATAAAATGTCAATGAACTTGCTTTAGGATTATTTAAAGCTTCTCCTTTTCCTTCTTCACTTAATGATTGTAATTGCTCTGCAGATTGAAATAATTTCCAATAATAATAATCTTCACCGAAGATTTCTTTTTCAGTTAACAAAGCATAATAACTAGCAAACCCTTCATGCAACCAATGACTTTCTCCAGAAGTTTCGGTAACTAAGTTTCCAAACCATTGATGCGCAAGTTCGTGAGCATTAACATTTACATAATTTCGATCTACAAAGCCTATTGAATCAACTATAAAAGCATCTGAAAAAAAGGTAGCGGAAGTGTTTTCCATTCCAGCATATAAAAAATTTTTTAAGGGCACTTGTTTATAATTCTGCCAAGGATAATCCACATCAATTTCATGTTCTAAAAAATCAAAAATTCTTTTTGAATATCTATAAGTCGGCTCTATAAGCAATGAATCACTAGTAGGATAATATAACTCCATAGGGACATTGCTTGAAGAAGCTATTGTTTTTTTAGAAAAATCTCCTACTGCAAATGCTACCAAATAACTTGACATAGGATGCTCCATATCAAAGCTCCATTTTTTAGCATCACCATGATCAGTTACAGCAACTAATTTACCGTTTGCAACAATTGTTTTATCTGAAGGAATAATATAACTTATATCAAATTCAATTTTATCATTCATATCATCAATACTGGGCAGCCAATTAGAGGTGTATTTACCTTGTCCTTGTGTCCAGATTTGTTGATCTAAAAAATACAGTGCTTTTTTGGGACTCGTTTCATATTGAAATGAAACAGTATACGTTTTATTTGGCTCAAAATTAGAAACTAACCAGATCTTCTTATTTTTTAAAATAACAGCTATTTTATGATTCGGTATATTTTTTAATAAAAAAACTCCTTGGGCATCTAAATACACCGAATCACATTTCTTTAATATTTTAAATGTATAAGAGGCATTTGCAATAACCTTTTTTTCTTTCAATAATGGCCTTACAACTGCTTTAACACTAATAAAATCGACTGTTTCAGTTTGCTGACTAAAAACAAAAGTACTAGAAAACAGCAATAACAGTAAGCAAAAAGAGCTAGGTTTAACCCTTAATAACTTTATCTTTAGTAGCAGGCAAAAAAGATTCATAAATAAAAAAAGGTTATTTCTCTTTCTCAAAAATAACCTTTTTAATACGCATTAAGCACTTTGTTTATTCTAAAATAATTTTTTTAGTTCCAGTCCCTCTTTTATTTTCTAAATTAATAAAATACATCCCACTAGCTAATTTACTAAGGTCGAATTTATAATTTAACAATTCTTCATTTGTATCAAAATAATACACTTTAACCTGCGCACCTTCTATGGTATAAATACTAACTCTTGTTCTTCCATCAAGATGATTTGTAAACAATGAGAATAATCCATTTGAAGGGTTTGGATACACTGAAATTTCGTAAATTTCTTCATTATTAATATTATTTACCCCTAAAGTATTATCATAATACAAAGGCGTATGACTTTTGCTAATAATTTGCCCATCTACATTATAATGAGGATTATAACCGGCATTACAATCAGCACAAGTGGTCCCTGATACGCAATCCGCATTGTTTGGATGACAATTATCAACATAGGATGGATGAAAACGATAATCTAAATCAATACTTGATCCTATATAAGCAGATAAATCAAAGATATCTGGAGGAGAAATTGCACCTGGACACCAACCTGCTCTATTGTAGGTCCAGGATCCTTGTTGCCCTGTACAATTATCTGGATTTGGATTACAAGATTTAAATAGGTGTTGTGTATAAACTTCTTCTGTATTTATATCTATATAATGAAAAGCATTAAAAAATTCTGCTGCATTACTTGTATTATTCTCACCCCAACCATGACCTGTATTTGACAATCTTAAATAGGATTCATCTACAGTATTCAGTATTTCTGCAGTATAGGTCTCAACAGGTTGTAAGTTGGCTGGATCTCCAAAATTATAGGTTGCATCCCAAGCTTCAACAACTCCTGAATAATCATATTCGGGAGTTCCTTGATGGTAATCTAAATTTAATGACAATTGCCATCCACCTGTTCCCCAAGTGTCAATAAATACCCTTAATTCAACTTCTCCTTGTAATAATGACATATAATCAGTTAAATCAATTTCATGATTACAAGCAACACCATAAGGTGTTATATATCTAATTATCTGAATCCAATTTCCATCAGGCCCTTTAATATCTATATGAGCCCATCGGTCCCAATCATCACAACCACCGCTAATATTTGGACATTCAACTTCAAACAGCGCATTAATTGAATCATAGGCACCAATGGACTGAGGCAATGTATAATATCCGTAATACCATCGACTATTCTCTCCTCCATATTCTATAACAACATCTTTTAATGTTTCAATAACCTGGGAAGCCGCAGTATTTTTCACCTCAATATTTTTAGTGATAAAAGTTTCATCACCATTTGTAGTCTTTGCTGTTATCACTATTTCATGAACACCATAAGAAGAAGGAGTCCAAGAGTAATAATAAAATCCATTTTTCTCAGTTGCATCATGCGCTTCTCCATCAATAGTTAAAGTTACTAAATCTATAGTATCTGGATCTTCAACTGTAGCATTGATATAAATTGGATATTTCTTTAATTCAGGCATTTCCAAAGGATATTCATCGGTTAATTGAGTAGTTAATACAGGCACAGAAGCATCAAAACCAAAAGCGGAATTAACACAAAGTGAAATGATTAAAACTAGTAAGATGTAATTTTTTTTCATTAGATGATTATTAAATAGTTAAAGTTTCTCTACAAATATATAATTTTGTAACTTATTATTTTATTATTATGCAAAACATTAGTAGCTATTAAAATGAATATCAATTTATTTCAAACACCTATAGATTATTTAAAAGGAGTGGGTCCAAATAGGGCCGATTTACTTAAAAAGGAGTTAGGAATATATACATTCCAAGATTTAGCAAATCTGTTTCCCAATAGGTATTTAGACCGAACTCAATTTTACAAAATTAACCAACTCCAACGCACCAGTGCAGATGTACAGGTTATCGGAAAAATAACGCATATTAAAACGATAGCACAAAAACGAGGAAAACGCTTAGTAGCAAACTTTCAGGATGATTCTGGAAAAATGGAATTAGTATGGTTTAAAGGACATAAATGGATTAGAGAAAATTTAAAATTAAATGTTTCCTATGTTGTTTTTGGAAAAACCAACTGGTTCAATGGTGTTTTTTCGATGCCACATCCAGAAATGGAACTATTAACGGAATATGAAAAAAGTTTAGGTCCTGTTATGCAGCCCGTTTATCCTTCTACGGAAAAATTAATTGCTAGGGGATTATCAAATCGAGTTGTTAATTCGATGATGCAACATTTGTTTTTAGAAACCAAAAATAGCATCGCAGAAACCTTACCAAATCACCTCCTAGAATCTTTAAAATTATTAACCAAAAAAGAGGCGCTTTTAAACATTCATTTTCCTCAAAATCAACAGCTACTTTCAAGGGCGCAATACCGATTAAAATTTGAAGAATTATTTTATATTCAATTGCAATTAATTCGTAAAAATTTACTTCATAAATCCAAAATTAAAGGCTATCCCTTTACAAAAATTGGAGGTCATTTTAACGCCTTTTTTAAAGACCATTTACCCTTCGAATTAACGCAAGCACAAAAGCGAGTAATCAAAGAAATTAGAACCGATTTAGGTAGCAATGCTCAAATGAATCGATTATTACAAGGCGATGTAGGTTCCGGTAAAACAATTGTAGCATTAATGTCAATATTAATAGCACTTGACAATGGTTTTCAAGCTTGTTTAATGGCTCCTACTGAAATTTTGTCAGTCCAACACTATAATGGTTTAAAAGAATTATGTAAATATTTGAATATCAGTATTTATCTATTAACTGGTTCAACCAAAACTTCAGATAGAAGAATAATCCATGAAAAACTAGAAAATGGAGAAATTGATCTCTTAATTGGCACTCATTCTTTGCTAGAAGATAAGGTGAAATTTAAAAATTTAGGGCTTGCAATTATTGATGAGCAACACCGATTTGGAGTTGCTCAAAGAAGCAAACTTTGGCATAAAAACACCTTCCCTCCTCACGTTCTTGTAATGACCGCAACACCCATTCCAAGAACCCTCGCAATGAGCGTTTATGGGGACCTAGATATTTCGATAATTGATGAACTTCCGCCAGGTAGAAAAACCATTAAAACAGTACATCGTTTTGACTCAAATAGACTTCGTGTTTTTAAGTTTATAAAAGATGAAATTTCGAAAGGCAGACAGGTCTATATTGTATATCCTTTAATACAAGAAAGTGAAGTTTTAGATTATAAAGATTTGATGGATGGCTACGAAAGTATTTCCAGAGAGTTTCAAAAACCCGACTATCAAATATCCATAGTTCATGGAAAAATGAAATCACAAGACAAAGAGTTTGAAATGAATCGCTTTAAAAAAGGTGAAACTCAAATCATGGTGGCTACAACTGTAATTGAGGTTGGCGTTAACATCTCTAATGCCAGTGTGATGATTATTGAAAGTGCAGAACGCTTTGGTTTAGCTCAGCTACACCAGCTCCGAGGACGAGTAGGTAGAGGTGCTGATCAAAGTTATTGTATTTTAATGACCAGCCACAAACTATCTGAAAATGCAAGAACACGACTAGAAACTATGGTTAAAACTAGTGATGGCTTCGAAATTGCAGAAGTAGATTTAAAACTTAGGGGCCCTGGAGACATTATGGGTACACAACAAAGTGGGGTTTTAAATTTAAAAATAGCAGATATTATAAAAGATCATGAAATATTAAAGATTGCAAGAAGCTATGCCTTTGAAACTTTAAAAAATGATCCTTCCCTTTCATTAGCTCAAAATCTCCCTATAAAAAGCACTTATATTCAATTAACTAAGTATAAAAACATCTGGAATTACATTTCTTAGTTAAAACATTAGTTCTTAAACGTAAAATTCCTTCATATAAAAGGTGTGAAGTATTATATTTGCAGATTGTAACAAAATTTAAACATGAAGATTTCATATAACTGGTTAAAACAATTTATTAAAGTTGATTGGGACGCCGAAAAAACAGGAAATTTACTAACCAACTTAGGACTGGAAATTGAAGGCATTGAAGCTTTCGAATCGGTGACAGGAGGATTAAAAGGAATTGTTGTTGGGCACGTATTAGAATGTGATCAACATCCAAATGCCGATCGTTTAAAAGTTACAAGCATTGCTATAGGAAATAGAGAAGTGCTACAAATTGTTTGTGGCGCTCCAAATATAGCTAAAGGGCAAAAAGTACCGGTAGCTACTATTGGAACTACACTATACGATGAAGATGGAAATCCTTGGAAAATTAAAAAAGGTAAAATACGCGGTGAAGAAAGTCACGGAATGATTTGTTCTGAAGTTGAGTTAGGGCTAGGAAAGAGTCATGATGGTATTATGGTTCTTGATAAAGATGTTGTTACGGGCACACTTGGTTCCGATATTTTTGAGATTGAAAATGATCAAGTTTTCGAAATAGGCTTAACACCTAATAGAGCAGACGCCATGAGTCATTTGGGAGTTGCACGTGATTTAAAAGCTGGTTTGCTAAGGAATGAAGTTTTATTAGAATTAATCACCCCTTCAAACAGTAGTTTTAGAGTTGAAAATAGAACTCATAAAATTGATGTACAGGTTAAAGATAATAATTTAGCTCCAAGATATTGTGGACTTACTATAAGTGGTATTAAAGTCAAAGAATCTCCACAATGGATTCAAAATAGATTAAAATCCATTGGTTTAGCTCCAATCAACAATATTGTTGATGCTACAAATTACGTTTTACACGAATTAGGACAACCTTTACATGCTTTTGATAGCGGTAAAATATCTGGTGATAAAATAATAGTAAAAACCGTTGCAAAGGGCACAAAATTCATCACATTAGATGGAGTTGAAAGAAAACTTCACAAAGATGATTTAATGATTTGTGATGCTGAAAAACCAATGTGTATTGCTGGTGTTTTTGGAGGCTTGGAAAGTGGAGTTACTGAAAGCACTGAGAATATATTTTTAGAAAGTGCTTACTTCAATCCTATTAGCATACGTAAAACAGCAAAACGTCACGCCTTAAATACAGATGCTTCTTTTCGTTTTGAAAGAGGCATTGATCCTAACTTAACAGAATACGCGTTAATGCGTGCAGCATTGCTTATAAAAGAAATTGCTGGAGGTGAAATCACAAGTGATGTTGTGGATATTTATCCTAAGAAAATTGAAGACCACCTAGTTTTTCTAAATTTTGATAATGCGACCCGTCTTATTGGTGAAGAAATCCCGAAAGAAATCATAAAAGAAATATTAACTTCATTGGATATTAAAATCAATAATGTTACGGAAGCTGGATTGGGAATGACCATACCTGCTTACCGAAATGATGTAACACGTGAAGCTGATGTTATTGAAGAAATTTTAAGAGTATATGGTTATAACAATATTAAATTTACTGAAAAGTTAAACGCTTCTATTTCCGCAAATGAATTAATTGAAGATTATCAAATTCAGAATAAAATTGGAAACCAACTTACTGCTTTAGGTTTTCATGAGATGATGGGCAACTCTCTTACATCTCCAAAACACATTGATTTAACCAAGGCATTAAAGCAGGAACATAACGTAGAAATGCTAAATCCATTAAGCAATGATTTATCGGTAATGAGACAATCAATGTTGTTTAATGCCTTAGAAGCATTATCCTTTAATTCCAACCGAAAAATAAGTGATCTTAAATTATTTGAATTTGGGAAAACATACCATCAATATAATGCTGGTCGTCAAGAACCAAAGCATTTATCATTATTAGTTTCGGGCTTAAAAAATGATGAAAACTGGACATTGGCTTCTTCAAAAAGCACATTTTTTTACCTTAAAGGATTTGTTATTAGCATATTAGATAGATTAGGGATTGCAAATTATTCTGAAAATGGAACAAAGAATGAAGAGTTCTCTGAAGGCTTATCGTTTTCAAAAAACGGTAAATTATTGGTAGATTTTGGTATCATTAATAAAAGTATCACCGCTGCTTTTGGGATTGATGCTGAAACTTTTTATGCCGATTTTAAATGGGACGAAGTATTAGAAGAAATAGCTACTGACAACTTTAAACTTAAAGCGATTCCTAAATTTCCAAAAGTAAAACGCGACCTTGCATTGTTGATTGATAAAAGTGTAACATTTGACTCTTTAAAAGAAACTGCTCAAAAAACAGAAAAGCAATTACTTAAGAACATTAATTTATTTGACGTTTATACAGGAAGTAAATTGCCAGAAGGTAAAAAATCGTATGCATTAAGTTTCACATTGCAAGACGAGAAAAGAACACTTACAGATAAACAAATTGACAAGATTATGAAAAAGCTACAGCAAAATTTCGAAAGTGAATTCGGTGCTAGCTTGCGATAATTATTAATTTCTATCGGTTTTTTATCATTCTAATTTGGAAGCACAAAACCTTCAACTATATGAAAAAATCCATTTTTATGGTAAAAATCTGTAGCCGAAATCATAGACGTATTCCCAAGTGAATCCACTAAATATAATTGACCGTTTTCTTCTTTTACACCTAATTTATCCCCTTGTAAAGTAGAAAAATAAGCAATTCCTCCTATACGTTGAACTGCCTTTTTAATAGAATGACTATCAACTCGTCCAGGTATAACATGGTACTTTATCATTGCAATTCTATTAGCTACTACTGTAATATCAAAAATAGAATCTTTAACTCCTTCTAGTTTTTCATAACCATTATTAGTCATCGCAAATATGGTAACCATTTCTTCATCTTCAATTGCTTTTAAACTTGAGCCAAATTCCAAGCTTTTTTTCAACATGGTGAAATTTGGAACGGCAGCGATATTTTCAGCAAAAGACTTGGAAGCGTAGAACGTAGTTTCATTCCATTTTTTGCTTACTTCAGAGCTATCCGTATTGGTGTATTTTTGAGAAAAACTCATTGTACTCATTAACAATGTAAAAAGTAATACCTTATAGTTAGTTGCTTTCATCATCATAGTTTGTTTTAAATTCTACCTGCAATTCTATCTTTAGCAAGTTGCAGAATAATATGAAATTGATCTTCTTGATTTGTTTCTGAATTGTCTATTTCTATTGCATCATTTGCTATAATTAACGGGGAATCTTCTCGTGTGGTATCCATTAAATCCCTTTTTTGAACATTTTTTAAGATCTCATCGTAGGTAATTGTTTCGTCTTTTTCTTTTAATTCGTTAAACCGTCTCATTGCTCTAACCTCAGCATCAGCAGTCATAAATATTTTTAATTCTGCCTTGGGGAAAACAACAGTACCAATATCACGACCGTCCATTACAATGCCTTTTTTAACACCCATTTGATGCTGGATAGCAACTAATTTCTTTCTCACTTCTGAAAGAGTCGCTATTGGACTTACAAAATCGGAAACATACATCGTCCTAATTTCTTTCTCTACATTTACGCCATTCAGAAACATAGTTGCATTGGAGTTATCTTTTTCTTTTTTGAAATCTAATTGTATTTCTGGGAGTGCATTAATCAACGATTCTTTATCAAAACTACCTTTTGATAAATAGTTGTTTTGCAATGCAAATAATGCGACTGCTCTATACATAGCACCTGAGTCAACATATATATAATCTAAATAATCGGCCAATTGTTTTGCAACTGTACTTTTTCCAGTAGAAGAATACCCATCTATAGCAATTATAATTTTTTTCAATTTATATAAAATTAATGTGATTGAAAAATAACATATTTTTAAGTTAAAAGATACAATTACTGAAGATTTAACATCAAACCAAAATAACTTGAAGCAGCAGCTGAGCTATATTTTGCGTAGGTATAGCTCAGCCTTAACTTATTAAATTTCACTGAAAAACCTGCGCTAAGTCCTGCAAAAGCTCTTTTTTCTATAATTCGCAACTCCTCACCTCTTCTAAAATTATAACCTAATCTTAGATTAAATCCTTTGTCTGGAAAAAGCTCTATCCCTATAATAGTATGCCTAAATATAGTATCTATAAAGTTTATATTTTCAGTAGTTACATTCCCTTCTAAATCTGTTTGATCTCTATTAGGGTTTGCAAAAGCGATGTTCCAAACTTGCATATTTTCAAAAGTAAGATGCCATCTTATCGGAACATTCATTAAGGTCTGTGAGATTCCCAATATCACTTCTAATGGCAAAGGTTCGTAAATACCATCATAGGGTTTAATTTGGGTTCCTACATTCCTTAAAACTCCAGAAATATTAAGATCCCAATCTTTATAAACATACATGACTCCAATATCTACAGCAATACCAAAGGATGAGTATTGCTCTAAAGTAGATGATATTAATTTTAAATTTCCGCCTATATAAAAATCAGTGAAAGCTATATTTCTTGCATGTCCCAACGAAAGTGCTACTTCACCGCCACTAAAACTATTTGTAGCATTTCCTTGTTCATCATAGCCATCAAAACTTCCGTAATTTACATAGGTAACTCCAGCATGGAGCACTTGAGTTCTTCTGTCCCATAAATAAGCATATGCAGCAGACCCATAATTAACATCGCCAATATAATTTACATAATTTACCGACAAATGGTTGTCCATTTCAGGATTAATACTTGCTGGGTTTACAAGCGCTTGTGTAGGATCGTAGTCGTAATTTGTGATATTCTTCCCTCCCAATGCAGCCATCCTAGGGGAGGTAGTAAGGTTTAAAAATTGGTATGCATATTTGCCACCAACTTGAGCATGTGCAAAAATTGATACTACTAAAATACCCAATAAAATAAGCTTTTGGCTCATGAACGCAAAATTCCTTTTCCTGAAGTTTAAACGACTACAAGTATAATTTATTTTGATTTATTAAATTACTTAATACTAAAGAATATAATACCTGAATTTTAAAACATTCAGAACAGCCATTAAGAGCTAGTTTCTAATTGTTTAAAAAATGCTGTCTGCGCTAGATGATCAAGAAATTTTTTTTGCATTTTTTACTTTTTGTTTGGTAAGTGCAACATCGATAACCTGACTCATTTCTTTAACATAATGAAACGTCAAGCCTTTTATATATTCAGGCTTAATTTCTTCAATATCCCTCCTATTGTCTTCACAAAGCATAATCTCCTTAATATGTGCTCTTTTTGCAGCCAATATTTTTTCTTTAATTCCACCTACAGGAAGCACTTTGCCTCTTAAGGTAATCTCACCTGTCATTGCTAAACTCCTTTTTACTTTCCGTTGAGTATATAAAGAAACTAGAGAAGTTAACATGGTGATCCCAGCACTTGGTCCATCTTTTGGAGTCGCTCCTTCCGGAACATGAATATGCACATTGTATTTACTAAATACACCTGGAGAAACTCCTAATAGCTCTGCATTCGCTTTGATGTATTCCATTGCAATGGTAGCAGATTCTTTCATTACCTTACCTAAATTACCAGTTAAAGTAAGATTGCCTTTTCCTTTAGAGATAATAGACTCAATAAATAAAATATCTCCTCCAACTCTTGTCCAAGCTAAACCAGTAACGACACCAGCTACATCATTATTTTCATATTTATCTCTTTCTAATTTTGGAGCCCCTAATACGTCAACAATAATATCATTGCTTACCTTTTTGACATAGTCCTCTTCCATTGCAATTTTCATCGCAGCATAACGAACCATTTTTGCCAATTGCTTTTCCAAACCTCTTACACCACTTTCACGAGTATATCCTTCTACAATTTTTTCTAGCTGTGGTTTTCCAATTTTTAAATCATTTTTAGTTAAACCATGATCTGATAATTGTTTTGGTAATAGATGGCGTTTTGCAATCTCAATTTTTTCTTCAATAGTATAACCAGATACATTAATGATTTCCATACGATCACGAAGTGCAGGTTGTATGGTACCCAAACTATTTGAGGTTGCGACAAACATAACTTTAGATAAGTCATATCCAACTTCTAAGAAATTATCGTAAAATGAATTGTTTTGTTCTGGATCTAATACTTCTAACATTGCTGATGAAGGATCTCCTTGACTTCCAATGGATAGTTTATCAATTTCATCTAACACAAAAACTGGATTTCCTGTTGCTGCTTTTTTAATGTTTTTTAATATTCTACCAGGCATTGCCCCAATATACGTTTTACGATGCCCTCTAATTTCAGATTCATCTCTCAAACCACCCAAAGACATTCTCACATATTTTCTACCCAATGCTTCGGCAATAGATTTTCCTAATGAAGTTTTACCCACACCAGGAGGTCCGTACAAACATAAAATTGGAGATTTCATGTCCTTACGAAGCTTTAATACTGCAAGATGCTCTATAATACGTTTTTTGACATCGTCCAAACCAAAATGATCTCGATCTAATATTTTACGAGCTCTTTTTAAATCAAATTTATCGGTACTATATTCATCCCAAGGCAAATCTAAATATAATTCTAAATAATTACGTTGTATTCCATATTCTGCAACTTGCGGATTCATACGTTGTAATTTAGCCAATTCTTTTTCAAAATGTTCCCCCACTTCTTTATTCCAAACTTTCTTTTTGGAACGTTCTCTAATTTCTTCTATTTCTTCTTCAGAAGTATTACCACCTAGTTCTTCTTGAATGGTTTTCATTTGTTGATGAAGAAAATATTCTTTTTGTTGTTGACTTATATCACTTTCAACTTTAGATTGAATATCGATTCGAAGTGATAATTTTTTTAATTCAATTTCCATAAAGCGCAATGTTTCCATTGCACGAACTTTAAGGTCATTTATTTCTAAAAGATTTTGTTTATCGCCAACAGGAACATTTAAATTTGAAGAAACAAAATTGATTAAAAATGAACTGCTCTCAATATTTTTAATAGCAAAAGCTGCTTCGGAAGGTATATTAGGGCTGTTTTTAATGATTTTTAATGATTTTTCTTTTATCGAATCTATAATCGCCTTAAACTCTTCATTCTCTTTTGCAGGCCTAGCTTCAGGAACTTCCTTAATGGTTGCTGTCATATACGGATTAGAAGTGATTACCTCACTAACTTCAAAACGTTTTTGACCCTGTAAAATTACAGTTGTATTACCATCAGGCATTTTTAATACCCTTAATATTTTCGCAACCGTACCCACCTTATTTATATCTTTTAATTCTGGATCTTCTATATTTTCATCTATTTGAGAAACTACACCAATAATTTTATTTCCTTTATTGGTTTCATTAATTAACTTAATAGATTTATCACGCCCAGCAGTAATAGGTATGACTACACCAGGAAAAAGCACCGTATTTCGCAAAGGCAAAATAGGCAGTATTTCTGGCAACTCTTCTTTATTCATAGCTTCCTCATCTTCAGGAGTCATTAAAGGAATTAATTCTGCATCTTCATTTAAATCTTGAAATGACAAACTGTCGAGAGATGTTATTTTTGATCTAGCCATATATTTGTTTAGGACATAATGGCACAACTATTATATTTAAAATAGCAGGACATGATGTGTTATATTTTATTAATCTTATTTACCTGACTGAAATTGAGCGATTAGCTATATAACAGCATTTATTTCTGTTTATTTTAAGTCAATTGTTATGCCATTCTAATCGTTGCTATAGTATTGATTAATTAAATTTTAAAATTTTCATAAATAACGGTAGCACTATTCAACATTTACTATCTTTAGGCTAATAATTGTTATTAATCTAACACTAATTAAATACTGCTATAAAATTAAAACCATGAAAGTATTATTACACTATTCATTAGCAATTGCACTAACGTTATTATCGCATAATAAGAGTTTTGCACAGTTTAAAAAAGTAAAAGGAAACGGAAACATAACGATTAAAGCCCATACTACTTCAGATTACCATAAAGTAGATGTCGTTGGTTTTATGGATGTTCAACTAGAAAAAGGTACAGAAGGAACGATTAGGGTAAGCACAGATGAAAATATCCAAGAATATTTAAGTATTGAGTCTAATGAAGGAGTTTTAAAAATTAAAATTAAAAACAATGTTCATATAAACACTAAAAACGGTCTTTATATTACAGTCCCTTTTACAGATTTAGACAATGTATCCTTAACAGGATCAGGAGACATATTAACAAAAGATAAAATAAAAAGCGATCAATTTGAGGCTGAAGTAACAGGTTCTGGAGATATGACTCTTGATATTGATGTTAACAGAATAGATGCCAAGCTAACTGGTAGTGGAGATTTAAAAATTACTGGTACTGCAACAGATTTAGAAATTAAAGTAATTGGATCTGGTGATTTTGATGGAGGATCTCTTATTTCTCAAAACGTTGAAGCCTATGTTTCAGGATCTGGAGATGCAAGTGTTGTTGCAAAAAACAGCATTAAAGCAAGGGTTAATGGATCTGGAGATATAGATTACTCAGGAGACCCCAATACAAGTGATACTAAAGTAATGGGTTCTGGAGCTATAAGCGCTAATAAGCAATAGGTTTAAAGCATAAAAAAACCTCCTAAAATAAGTAGGAGGTTTTTTTATGCTTTTTTTTCTATTAAAACTCTAATGTAAACTCACCTTCAGTAACTTCATAAACTGTAGGATCTTGATTTGTTTGATCTATTGCAGCATATGAAAAAGTCCCTTCAATAATCCTAGCTCCCAAATCATAATCTAAAATAGTTAAGGTACCTGGACTGGATATATAAGTCATTGATACTCCAATTTCTGGAGTGTATTGACTAAATTTTTCACTTCCATCAATTAAGCTAGTTGTTAATTGATAAGTTCCAACTTCAATATCAGTTGGGAAAAATATTCCCATTTTTTGGCCTGAAGTAGAAATTATAGCAGTTATATTAAATCGAGAAACTCCATTAAATATTGATTCTCCTACTGAAATAGAATCCGGACCAAAAAACTCACCATCAATCATTGCTGTGAAACTAGTAACTGTTTCTCCAGGAGATGAAATATAATCTACTTCAAAACTACCTTCCGTAATTTCAGCTACTGTTGAATCAATCCCTAATGGATCGGTTGCTCTAAAATTGAAAGTTGCTTCTATTATACCCGTAAAGATGTTAAATTTAGTAATCGTAATAGTTCCTGGATTGGATGTTAAATTCTCTCCAATAGATGCAGGATTGTATAAACTAATTAATTTTGTGCCATCGGAAAGAGATTCCATATCAAAAGTTCCAAGACCTAAATCTTCAGGAATATCGATTCTTATAATTTCTCCTGCTTCATTAACAGCAACAATCTTAACTACAGAAACTCCTGCAACTTCATTTAATGTAGTCGTTACAGATTCAGCATCAAAATCAATACCATCTACTTTTGCGAAAAACACATCATTAACGGGTGTTCCTCCACCCCCTTGATCTTCATTAATAAAGCTAATTTTGTTAAACATTCCATTTGTAATGTCTTCATTTTCAATAACTGGATCTCCATTTACGTCTACGATTGGATTACCCGCAGCATCTATAGCGAATCTAACTCCTGTAAAACTAAAGGTTCCTGTAACTTTTAAATTCTGAATATCAAATTCTGTAATATTTAATTGACCTGAAGCTCCAAATGCCCCTAAAGAAACATAAGGATTTGCTAAATCTGTTTCAAAATAAGATCCGCTATTATCAATCCCTAAACCAGCTGTTAAGTTAAATGTTCCGATTCCAGGATTTTCAACAATTAAAATAATGCTTTCTCCAGTTTCTATTATAGAACCTATTATGGTTAATATATTGGTAGTGCCTAATACTCCTGTTGCTATATCTGCGGAAAAGCTATTAATTCCTATATCAGCTCTAAATTCCCCTACATCGATGTTAATTATATCTCCATTCTGCGGAAATTCACCTTCTAAAGGTTCATTAACACATGCAGAAAAATTAATAAAGACACATAGGGCAAGTATCCATTTTAAAAGTTCAAATTTATTCATAAGTAGTTTTTCTTTCCTAATAACAGCAAACATAAATAAAAATTGTGGAGTTTTACTTATTTCTTGGTATTCTAAATAATAAAAGTGCGCCAATAATAAAAAATACCACTAAAAAGAGTATTGAATTACGCATACTACCTGTTAATTGATCAATGATACCATATATTAACATTCCAATTACAATTCCGATTTTTTCAGAAACATCGTAAAAACTAAAATAGGAAGCGGTATCTTTTGTTTTTGGTAAATATTTTGAATAGGTAGATCTTGACAAAGCTTGTATACCACCCATAACCAAACCAACAAATCCAGCAGTGGCATAAAATTGAACAGGAGAAGTAATAAAAAATGCCACAACGCATATGATTGCCCAAATTCCATTAATAACGATTAGTGTAGGAATATTTCCATATTTCTCTGAAGCTTTTGAGGTTAATTGAGCTCCAATAATTGCAACTAATTGTATAATTAAAATACTTGAAATTAAACCAATTGTTTTTTGATCATCATCACCCCAATTTATCTCCTGTTCTCCAAAATAAGCAGCAACTAACAATACTGTTTGTACGGCCATACTGTAAACAAAGAATGCACACAAATAGCGTTTAAGCACTAAGTTTTCAGACAGTGATCGATATACACCTTGTAACTCTTTAAAACCATCCAATAAAATTTTCCACGTCACTTTATTTTTAGACTTATTTCCTTTGGGTAAATAATAAAAAGTATATTGACTAAAAACAATCCACCAAATCCCCACAGATATAAAAGAATATTTCATTGCCATCATTTTTGCAGCACCGTCATCACCGAAACCAAAAGCAGCTGGCATCATTATCATTGCCAAATTAAATAACAATAAAATCACACTTCCTATATATCCTAATGAAAATCCTTTTGCACTTAATCGATCCTGCTGTTCTGGAAATGCTACATCTGGCAAATAGGAATTGTAAAATACCCAACTACTCCAAAAACCAACTAATGCCAAAAAATAAAACAATAAACTAACAAAGATATTTTCTAAGCTAAAGAAATATAAGCCCATACAAGAAAAGGCTCCTAAATAACAGAAAAATCGCATAAATACTTTCTTATTACCCACAAAATCGGCAATACCAGAAAGGATTGGAATTAGTAAAGAAACGATAACAAATGCAAGAGCAGTGGTATAGCTAATAAGTGGTGTACTTCTTATTTCTCCTCCAAAAATAGTGACTGAATTAATTCCTGCAGAACTAAATAATGCTTGATAATAAATTGGGAATACCGCAGACGCAATTACCAAACTATAAACTGAATTTGCCCAATCATAAAATGCCCAAGCATTCAATAATTTTTTACTTCCCTTTTTTAGGTCTTGCATATTAAATAGAATAATTAATTAAGCTCGAAAAATATTAGATGTGAGTTTTTTTATAATTGTGATATTAAAAATTTTAAAGGTACTAATTTTTCTATATTTATACCCTGCATTTTTGTTTTGGAACGAATTTTGTAGATAAGAATAAAAAAAAACAATATTATGAAAAAATTACCCTTACTTTTTACACTTTGTGCATTCGTATTATTATCTTCTTGTATTGGACCTGATGGCCCTCCTGGCCCTCCTGGTGTCGGAGAATTAGCAAAAGTATTTGAAGCTACTGCAAATTTTAATCCAGGAAATAGCTATAGTAAACTGGTAACATTTCCTTCAGATATTTTAGTTTATGAATCTGATGTTGTTTTGGTTTATCTATTAGAAGAAGTAGTCAATGGCGACATTGATGTTTGGAGTCAATTACCTCAAACTTATTTTCTAGATCAAGGAACCTTATTATATACATTTGACCACACCTTTATAGATGTAAATATATTTCTAGACGCAAATTTTAACTTAAACACCTTAGGCTCTGATTACACTGATAATCAAGTATTTAGAATAGCAATTATTCCAGCTGAATACGCAAATAGCAACTTAAGCATGGATGAATTAATGCATAATTTACAAATAGAAACTTCAGACATTCAATTATTATCAAATTAATATTGAGTCAATATTATAAAATGTCAGTGTTTTAAATAGTGTAGCTCATAATTTTATAAAAATTAAACATTACATTTAAGAATGAAAAATCTTGCATTATTGTTGTTAAGTATTGTATTATTTAGCTGTAACACAAACGCTCAGTCTAAGAAAGGTGCAGATCTTTTTCCTATTACTAAGACCGAAGCAGAATGGAAAGAAACGCTAAGCCCACAAGAGTATTATATCTTGCGTGAAAAAGGCACTGAACGTGCCTTCTCGAGTGACTTTAATAAAAATCATAAAAAGGGCACTTATACCTGTGCAGCCTGTGACACACCTTTATTTAAAAGTGAATATAAATTTGATAGCGGTTCAGGTTGGCCAAGTTTCGATCGTGAAATAAAAGGGAATGTAGCATTTTCAACCGATAATGATTTGCGATATACCAGAACGGAAGAGCATTGTGCTAACTGTGGCGGCCATTTAGGTCATGTATTTAACGATGGCCCTCCTAATACAACTGGATTGAGACATTGTATTAACGGTACTGCTCTTAAATTTATTCCCCTAAAAACGATGGATGAAAAATAATATATTCCCAAATCAAGAACCTGAAGAATACTGGAAAGAAAAACTTTCAAAGGAAGCGTACCACGTATTACGTGAAAAAGGAACAGAACGTCCATTCACTGGGAAGTTTAATCTTCATTTTGAAAACGGCAACTATCAATGTGGAGCCTGCAATGTTCCCTTATTTAAAAGTAGCCAAAAGTTTGAAAGCGGTTGTGGCTGGCCCTCTTTTGACGATGCTATTGAAGGAAGTATAAAAAATATCGTAGATAAAAGTCTTGGAATGGTGCGAACAGAAATTGTCTGTAGCAATTGTGGCGGACACATCGGTCATCTTTTTAACGATGGCCCAACCGTAACTGGTCAACGTTATTGTGTGAATTCTTTAGCTATAGATTTTCAGAAAGAATAATTTTTATAATTTATTTTAAAACAGCATCTAAATTTTAATTCTAATTAGGAATTGATTTATGATGCTTTTTTATTGCATTACATATACATTTTGTAATTTCGCTTTTTAGAAAACTAATAAAAATCAACAAAATGAGCAAATACGATATTATAGTTTTAGGAAGTGGTCCTGGTGGGTATGTTACCGCTATTAGAGCATCACAATTAGGTTTTAAAACCGCAGTTATAGAAAAAGAAAGTTTAGGTGGTGTTTGTCTTAATTGGGGTTGTATTCCAACAAAAGCATTGCTTAAAAGTGCTCAAGTATTCGATTATTTAAAACATGCTGGAGATTATGGTTTAAGTTTAGATAATCCAGATAAAGACTTTAGCAAAGTTGTAGAACGTAGTCGCGGAGTGGCTGCTGGCATGAGTAATGGGGTTCAGTTTTTAATGAAAAAAAATAAAATTGATGTGATCAATGGTTTTGGAAAATTAAAACCAGGAAAAAAAGTTGAAGTTGACGGAAAAGAATATACAGCAGACCATATAATCATTGCTACAGGAGCTCGCTCAAGACAATTACCAAATCTACCTCAAGATGGTAAAAAAGTAATTGGTTATCGGGAAGCAATGACTTTAAAAAAGCAACCTAAAAGTATGATTGTGGTAGGTAGTGGTGCAATTGGAGCTGAATTTGCACATTTCTACAATGCCATGGGAACCCAGGTAACTATTGTAGAATACTTACCAAATTTAGTGCCTCTAGAAGATGAAGAAGTATCAAAGCAATTTGAACGCTCCTTCAAAAAAGCGGGAATTAAAGTGATGACCAATGCTTCTGTTGAAAGTGTTGACACCTCAGGAAAAAGTATAACAGCGACTGTTAAAACTAAAAAAGGAGAAGAAATTTTAGAAGCTGAAATTGTACTTTCTGCTGTAGGTATAAAATCAAACCTCGAAAACATTGGTTTAGAAGAGGTAGGAATCGTTGTAGATCGGGATAAAATAGTAGTAAATGATTGGTACCAAACTAACATCCCAGGCTATTATGCTATTGGAGATATTACTCCCGGTCCTGCATTAGCACATGTAGCATCTGCAGAAGGCATTACTTGTGTGGAGAAAATAAAAGGAATGCATGTAGAAGCAATTGATTACGGAAATATTCCAGGTTGTACCTATGCAACACCTGAAATTGCATCGGTTGGAATGACCGAAAAACAAGCTATAGAAGCGGGTTACGAATTAAAAATTGGAAAATTCCCGTTTTCAGCCTCTGGAAAAGCCAGTGCAGCTGGAACTAAAGAAGGCTTTGTAAAGGTTATTTTTGATGCTAAATACGGAGAATGGTTGGGATGCCATATGATTGGCGCTGGCGTAACCGATATGATTGCAGAAGCTGTTTTAGGTAGAAAGTTAGAAACTACGGGGCATGAAGTTTTAAAAACCATACACCCTCATCCAACCATGAGTGAAGCAGTTATGGAAGCTGTTGCTGACGCTTATGGCGAAGTGATTCATTTGTAAAAGAAAAAAGAAAACTTAAAAAAAACGTCTCATTAAAGTGAGATGTTTTTTTTATAAAAAACTTTGTAAGCCCAATTCATAACTTTTCAATCCAAAACCAAGGATTATCCCTTTTGCATTGGGAGAAATAAATGATTGATGTCTAAACGCTTCTCTAGCGTAGGTATTGGATATATGAACCTCGATTACTGGGGTAGTAATAGCCTTTACCGCATCACCAATACCTATGGAAGTATGCGTATACGCAGCAGCATTTAGAAGTATCCCATCATAAGAATAACCAATATCTTGAATTTTACCTATCAGTTCACCTTCTATGTTAGATTGAAAATGAGAAAGCGCTATTTGAGGGTACGTAGCCACTAACTCTTTATAGAAATCTTCAAAAGATTGATTCCCGTAAATACCTGGTTCCCTTTTTCCAAGTAAGTTGATATTGGGACCGTTGATAATCATTATTTTCATATATCAAATATAGAAATAAAAACTGTTTCTAACTATGCATAAAAGCAATAGTAATGTTTTGTTTACCCAAGAACAAAAACAGTATAAAAAATATATTAACAAAAAAAACGTCCAAGATTACTCTTGAACGTTTCTCTTAAAAATCATTTTACACCTTGTTAAATGATTACATCTTTGACGGTAATTTAGTTAAAAAAGTAACCCACAGATAAACTTGCAACTTTATTTCTTAAAGTAATACCTGTTGAAGTATTTTCATCTAATACATTAGATATTCCCCAAATATATCTTGCTTGAAAAAACAATCCAAAATCTAATTCATATTGCAATCCTGCACCAGCTCCAAAACTTACTGTATTAGTATCTTCAATTACCGTGTAATCATCACCATCTAAAGTAACCTTAGCTCTTGTATTAAATCCAAGTTCTGGTCCAGCTTGAAGAGTTAAGCCATCTATTACTGTAAATCCAAACATAACCGGAATATTTATATAATCTAATTCCGCAGTTATATTTCCATCTGCACCAGATGCTTCTTCAGTAAATCCTTGCTGAGAATAAACTACCTCTAGTTGAACACCAAATTTTTCAGTAACATCATAAGCAACAACAGCTCCAATATTAAAACCTGTTCTGGTATCAGGATTAGTAGCGCCATCAGTTGTACTAATATTTGCCATGTTAAGCCCTGCTTTTAATCCAAAATGAATACCTACATCACTTGATGTTTCTTCTACTTCTAATACTACTACCTCTTGTGCAATAGAGGTGTTAAATGTTAATACTGCAATTGCAGTTAAAAATAATAACTGTCTCTTATACACATCTCCGAGCCCACGAGACCT